>Ga0307380_10007454_pt1 | contig 14231 bp, 7 predicted proteins | sample UN3MG_FD_202239 | JGI IMG/M metagenome (GOLD analysis project Ga0307380, IMG submission 202239) | Soil microbial communities from Risofladan, Vaasa, Finland - UN-3 | ecosystem: Environmental > Terrestrial > Soil > Coastal area > Acid sulfate soil | place: Finland: Risofladan, Vaasa | collected... | reverse complement strand
CTTTTCCTGAGACATCTTGTGCCAGATGTCATAAGGAAACTCATTGCTTGTGTGAAGGTCACTACGATGAGCAATGTTCTGCTGGGCAAAGTGAGAAACTTTTTCCCTCAGGCTACAGAGCTCATCCATTATCGCTGTTGCTATGTCTACCTCCTTCCTTCTGCAAGGCTTATGGTTGGTTACATTTCACAAAAAGCATCCGATAATCTTACCAGAAGTGCCAGCTTTCGAAAACTAGCTTTGTACTACTATCTTAGAGCGTGTAGTACCTCAGCAAAAATTGCAGGCAGCAGAGAAAGGTGTTATCGTCCCTCTGCCACGGCGTTGGTTATGTTGAAGGCTCATAGTGCCAGGCTTCCCCAACTCCCTGTGGTCGTTGACATCAGCGGCGGAAACTGAGGTTCCCGATTTCGACGCGCTGAACAATCCGCTACATTGTTGCTTATAGTGGGGGGATAAGTGGTCTAGTTGAGAGCCACAAGTTGGCATCGAATATGGGTGTTCTGGGGACATAATACCTGATTTGTAGTAGGCCTAATTGGTATATTGTCCCTGGAATTCTTGCGCCACCCCTTTTTTTGTGCTGCTATCTCTCACTGTGAGGACTCGAACTATAGCAGTGGCATGGCTCTTGCTAGACAATGGTGAGATAGTGGCATAATGAAACTGGATTTTGTTAATATGATTGAGGAAACAACATGAAAAGTTCAACACCTATTAAAGTGTGGTCATTAGATAATGACAAAGACTATTTTGCTAGGCTTTGGCGAGACGTAAAAGATAACTGGCAACAGAGCTTGATTGTGCTCATCGGACTGACGTGCTTATTCACGGTGACATTGCTTTATCTTGAGGCAAAGGTTATTGATGGGAAGGTATGGCAGGCCTCATTTGTAGTAGTTTCGGCCCTTATGGCAACGTTATTATCAATGCGAAGACACAGAAAGGCCAAAGTCAAGAAGGTTATTAAACACGATTTTGACCCTGTGTCGTTAGGTATTCTGTGTTTCAGTTTCGCTCTGCCATTATGGATTAGCCAACAGATTAGTGGCTTGTTGGTTCTCATAGTCACCATCTTTGTTTCCTTAGTCTCCTTGGCTTTCTTCTTCGCTGTTTTCAGCCGTTCTATACGGAGATTCATAAATACACGAGCAGCGCCAATAGTGATGCCGTTGGCATTTTCCGCATTCGTACTTGGTTTTGCACTAGGCTGGCTACCAGCTCTCTCACAAGTCTCGGGTGTCATTCGAGTAGTCGTTATGTATTTTGGCTTTGCATGGGTGGTGGCAATGCTAGTGATTCTTTTCAGAGATGTTAAGAATGAGTTGGCTCGTATTCTCTTCATCATTTTCTTTCTGTTTGTCGCAGTCATTAGATTTTGTGAGCATGACACCATCGGCATCATCGGCGGTATTGTCTTAACGGGTATAGCCGTGTTGCTGTATCTAGTAGCTACTGGCCGCTTGCACCCATATGGTGAGGTGTCGGAATAATGGTCAAGTGAGAAAGAACATAGTTGGGCAGACAGTGGGGGAGTGGGTTAAACAAACCTCCGGCTATTCCTCAAAGCGCATATTCTAGCTCCGGTATTCTGGGGATATAATACCTGATTTGTAGTAGGCCTAATTGGTATGGTGTCCCTGGAATTCGATAACAGGAGCAGCTGCAGGCATAAAGCCCAGTAATGATTGACAACATCGCAAGAGGAATAATAACATTCAACCAATAGAGTAATGCAGTTGTAAAACCTAAAAGAGAACGTGAAATGACATATTGGCATGATGTTTTTACGCCTAAATCTTGGGCAGAGTTCCAAAAAGCTGGCTCAAAAACCTCTGGCTTCCCAGATAGACGATGGAAATCCGTACAGAATATTAGTATTGGCGACATTCTCTTGTGCTATATGAAGGGTAAATCTTGTTGGTTTGCTGCTTTAGAAGTCAGCTCGAAACCTTATCAGGACTACAAGAACAGAATTTGGAGTGACGATTTATACCCTTCTCGGATTGACGTAAAGCCTTTGATTACGTTGAATCCCGGCAATGCTGTGAGTGCAGAGCAAATGCTGCAGAGACTGAACATATTCGAGAAAGTGCGTAGTAGCAGTAGATGGGGTGTGGTTCTCAGAGGTGCACCGAAGAAATTGCCAGAGGAAGATGGTCATGTGATTCTCACTGAACTAAGGCATCTGGCTACTACTAGTCAAGCAATTGAGATTCATGAGACTCTATTACCGTTAACTATCACAGGCGAAGATTCCAAAAATGAAGAACCAATCCAGAAAAAAGCTGCAGCTTTCGAGAGCGATGTAATCAAATCCCTAAAGAACCTCGGTTTCCAAGATGTCAACGGCGGCCCCAATTTCAAAGTAAATGGGATACAAGTTGACGCATGCGGCGGACACGAAGATACACTGCTGGTAATAGAGTGTACGACTGCAAAGAAGAAAGAGGAGAAATCCATACGAGATAAACTTAGGGCTCTCAGAGGTAATATCCCTATATTGAGTAAGGGATTTCACAAGGATCCACAATATCAGAAGTATGCGAAGATAAAATATATTCTGGCAACTGGTAACCTTGAGCTAAAGGAAGTAGACAAAGATTTCGCTAAGGAATATCCTAAAATCAACTTGTGGGATGAACAGTTCATCCTGTATTACCAGAATTTATGTAGCGTAATTGGCAGTGCAACCAAGTATAACCTCCTTGGAGAAATGGGGATTGAACCACGTACCAAAAGCCTCATTCAGGTGCCCGCATGGACGACGATAATGAGCAATTCTACGGTGTATTTATTCTTCATTGAGCCCCAGAAATTGCTTCAGGCTTCTTATGTTGCAAGAAGGGAAATTGGCAATGAGAAATACTATCAGCGGATACTTCAGAAGACGAGAATTAGTAATATCAAGGAATTCTTGAAAAAGGGCAAGTCTTTCCCAAATAGCATTGTCATCGCTTTCAACAAGCCTCCTGATTTTACACCATATCCAGAAATCGGCAAGCAATATCCGTGGTGGCCAGATGGGTTAGGATTCGGATGTCTCACTTTTCCCGCTAATTACAGAAGTTGTTGGATTATAGATGGGCAACATAGGCTTTATTCATTTTCTGACATACACACAAGTGTCAAGATATCGGTAGTCGCCTTCCACAAGCTCCCATTGGAAAAGCAGGCAGAATATTTCATTGAAATCAACAGAGAACAGAAACCAGTTGAAGCTGATTTAATTTGGGATCTTCAGGGAGCAATGCATCCTGCAAGTGATGATGGAATAATTTCAAATGTAGTAAGAAAGCTGAACCAGAGCGCTCCATTAGAGAACAAGATCCATATACCATTGGCTGGCCGAAAAGCCAGAAAGCAATTGAAGTTTTCTGGTATTTGTTTGAGCATACAGAAAACACACTTGATAAAAGAAAGAAGTATAAATATGACGGCAACACAGAAGAACCCTCTACATAGTGGCAATTATGACCAAACCGTAGAGAGGGTATCGAAGGCTATTGCAGTTTTCCTTCAGGGAGTTGACGCAATTTTCAAAGACGAAGACAAGGATGAATTCATGTTTACTAATGTCGGTGTCAAAATCATGATAGAACTGTTCGAAGTGATCCTAGCCTACAAAAACAGGATCCCATCCACTGAGGATACGAACAAGTATCTTGAGGCGCTCCATATGCATTTCGAGATGGAACACCCTGAGAAAACAAATCGAGGCAACCTTAGGAAAATAGGGAGCAGCGAGGCTGGTAGAAGAATGATCCTTGTAGGATTTGTAAATGGTATAAGGGATCTTACGGGAGAAAAGGCGTTCGCCCCTCGTATCCCTGCCCATGATGACTTCAGTCAGAAAATCATCGGATTTGAGAGGAAACTGGCTACTTTTGTATTTGCGGTGCTCAATATACAGTCCGAGCAAGATTTATCAAAATATGCAACGCCAAACCTATGCGGTAGAGTCATATCCAGATATAAGGAAGCCCTTAATCAAGGAGGCGTTGCTCCTAAGCTGTCCGACTACTTAACGTTTGGTGAATGCAAAGAAATGATACAAGATAAGAAAAATCTGGATAAATTTAAGGAAGTATTCGTGGCCGCTAAGTCCGGTTTTAATACCAAAGAAGAGCTGGAGGGAGTATTGCGGAGTCTCGCTATTCAACGTGATGCTATTATGCATGGAAGAGCTCTGTCAAGGAAATATAAAGAGCAAGAACTGTTAAATATATACGTAGACAAGCTAGAGAAATGCATGAATGAGCATCAATCAAGGTCTTAGCTCTAGTAACTTGCTTATAATGGCTTAGAAGTCATTCATGTAATTCTTCCATATCGTATCGGTCGGTGAGCAATGCCTTAAGTATGCTGTTTCTTGTACGGAATCCCTGCTTTAATCGTCCACCTAGCTACTACCTTGTATCTATTGCATATCAGTCTCCAACGCCTTTGGTATCTACTCCAATCCAACAGTTCGGCAAGAAGTTTAGACAGGCGCGATGTCCTCAGGCTTCAAGCAGATGCTCTTGTTAAAAATACTGGCAAAACAAGGTATAATAGCTGAAAGCGAGGCGAAGCCATGTGGTATTCTGGGGACATAATACCTAATTTGTAGTAGGCCTACTTGGTATGGTGTCCCTGGAATTCTGGCGCCTACTCTTTTTCTTCGCGCATCAGACGTCGGAATCCGCCTTTCAGGATCAGGTTAAGCCTCTCAACGTCTTCTGTCGTGATCTCAGTGGCAGCCTTGATACTGATTAGCTTCACTACCTCGTTCTTATTGGCATCTAAGTGTCGGCTGTCACTAATGACGCTCTGTTCCAGACCCAAGCTAACAAGCCATTCATTAACCTCGTCTCTCGTTGCCTCGTAAACATCTGGCCAGAGTTCCAACTCCACGCTATCTGTCGGCAGGTAATTCTCCCGGTCAGTGGCATCTTTGTAGTAATCCATCACCGTCCTTACGCGATAGAGGCTATTGCCATGGAGCCCGGACCGTTGGCCAGCCCAGCCGTAAGGTATACCCACGACGGTATGCAGTGAGATAGGCCAGCGCTTGTTAACAGCAAAGAACGCCTCGAAAATAGGCCAGGTACGCAGGTTTTTCAGACAATCCCTATTAGGGAACCTGCCCCGTTCGGGTATGTCCTCCACCAGGTCAGGTATGATGTCATCTAGGGAATCCAGTAGCCACTGTGTATTCAGTGGCAGGTCGACCCTATTCACGTCGGCCATGACCTCACCTATAAGTTCGAGCACGGACTTCTGGATCACGCAATTTGTTGGGAAACCGTCCGGTACTGGTTCGCCGGGGTTCCAGGTCATGAGCTTAACCTTATCCTTAAACTGGACATCACATATCCTGCGGAACTCGTCCAAGCAAGTTCGTGACGCCATGGTGGGTATCAGGAATATAAACTTCCAGTCCTTGCCCGCGAATTCTCTAGCCAGGTGCCGGCAATACCTGTGCAGCTGGGGCTCGTCACTCACGGAGACGTTTCTAGCCGATCGGTCCCAGATCTTCACCTCGATGGCCAGCACTTTGTCTCCAATGGTGATGAAAATATCTACCTTACCAGCTTTGCCGAGCGGCCGCTCTGGCGTGACCTCGGCACTATCCAACAACGACTCGTCTAGCTGGGGAAATGCCTCTCTGGCTGCTTTCTCCAAAAATGTGTGTCCCAGCCCGTGGTCGTTACGAGGGCTAAGCAGGTAGCTTAGTAGTGACGAGAATAGTACCTCCTCGAAATCGCCGTGCTTGTTGAGTGTCAGTATACGCAGGATGTTCACCGACTTACCTCGTATGAGCAGGCATCACTGATGGCCTTGCAACCACTAGGGTTCTCAGAATTGACCTAGCAATCTGACGTTCGTCTTCTGAGGCTCCGTGAAAATGGATTTCCATCTGGTACTTAGGCCAGCTACCGGTCTTCTCTCGAATATAGTAAACCAGTTCAGCTTCAATCGCTTCAATGGAATCTTTTGTTATGTCCGGGAAGGTCCATACTAATAATTCTGCCTGTTTTAGCTTATCTTTCCATTTGTATCCATGATAGCCGTAGTGACCATCATCAATAAACCCGATTCGAAGTCTGGAACTCATAGGCTGAGACGTAATTCCAACATAGCATATGTCTTTACTATCTCTTACAACATAAAGTTTCTGTATTCCGGATTTTGTATCCGGCGCTATGAAATGTGTGATTTGTTGGCCATTGACTTCTATACAACGACAGGCTGAATCAAGAATTTGTATTTTGTATCTATTGAATTTATTTACCACTGCTTCCCTCCACTACCGCAATCTCTTCCGGCGTTAATCCATAAAGCCCATACACCATCTGGTCAATCTGGCATTGGAGTTCTGAGGTATCCGCGTCAGGGTTTTTATTCTTAGTTTGAACGATTTTGTGTACGATTGTAGATAACTTACTTTGACCTGCTTTCCCGATGTCCGGGATGGGTATTTTACTTATTTGATTGTGATTTATCCTTAAATAACCTCCGGCTAATGAAAGAGATTTAAAATACTTAGCATACCAAAAAGATATGAGAGTGCTATTCAAGATACCTGTAGTATAGGCTAAATCTTGTTTATTCCCTTCTAAAATGATTGTCGTGGATTTACCCGCGAGATATTCACCTGCATCGTAAAAACATTCTAAACGCTTGGTCATTCCTCCGATTATGACCTTTTTCATGCAGGCCTGTTCGTATCTCCTTGGGCTCATTCGCTTCAAATCGGTCTCACGTACTATTGGTGTCTTATAACTAGCTTTGATGTATTGAGTTGGCATGACACCCCAGTAGGATGTATATGGGTCAATGGTCCCAGTGTTAATAAATTTCTTGAATGATGTAGCCCGATTGCTGTCATATTCACGGATATATTTCTTTAATTCGTAAGCTTCGCTCACTGTTGATGCATCGGATATCTCAGGATAATATGAGCTGATACTTGGAAACTTAAGGCATTTAAGTAATATATCGAAAACTTCACGCTCAGCAAAGTAGCAATCCCAGTATATGTCCTTGTAGAAAATATCGGCAAGGACTACATTGGTCGTTTTAATAGCATTTAGACTCTCCATCAAAGTAGCCCTGACGCTATTCTTGCTTTCGGTTTTTTTAATCACGAACACAATGGGATAGACATTCACGCTTTCGAAAACACCTGTATGAGAGTAATCTCTAATTTCGCAGATACTCTGTTTTAGAATCAGTTTACGGAGCGACTCCGCATAAGTAGCTCCAAGAAGTTTATTGGGTACAATATAAGTAATTTGTCCATCAACAGCTAGCAATTGGATTCCCTTCTCTATGAACACAATAAAGATATCCCAGTTTCCCTTCGCAGATTCGAAATGGTTAACGCAGTAGTTTCTTAAGTTTGAATAGATTTTTGTCATTAGTTCTGAATCAATATAAGGTGGATTAGCAATCACCACATCAAATCCATCGCTTACTCCGAACATCCACCCTGGTTCAAACCAGCCGCAGGACTCATAAGAGAAGGGATCCCACTCGGTTAGCTGTTCCGCCACTTTTGATAGCGCCAGATTCTGTGATTTCCACCGTAAGCTTTCCTCGAATAGCTTCCGCTGGGTGACGCGGAACTCCTTCTCAATCTGTGCCTTCTCTGCTCCGAAGCTGCGCAGGTAGCTTTCCCGAAGGTCTTTAAGTTTCTTGATAGCTTCGGAGGCTCCGAAAGCTCCTTGAGTTTCCACACTGGGGGGAAGTCCTATCAGAGTGTTTGCCGCTACGAACTTGAACTCCAGGTTGGGTAATGGCTCAATACCCCGGTTTTCCTCATTATCCAGCACGATTTCATCTACCACCAGAGAGAGGAAACACCTCAGCTTGGCAATCTCTACGGCAATCGGCTGGATATCCACTCCGTAAATGGAGTCTCGGATTATCATCATCTTGCGAATATAAGCCCAGTTTTCACGGCTGATGTTTTTCTCCACCGTCTGCCGCACGATACCATCAAGCGATTTCAGATACTGCGCTCGCCACAGCTCGAGCCTTGGGTCCACCTTTTCCAGCACCGCTAGCATGCGGTGTAAAACGCCCATCAAGAAGGCGCCTGAGCCGCAAGCAGGGTCGATAACCTTTATTTCCCTGAGAGCGGTTACCGCTGCCAGCTTTTCCTCCGGGGAAAAGTCCTCGATATATTCACCGTAATCAACAAGCCGGTTAACCTTCTCTTCACTGAGTCCGGTCTTGGTGAGTAAATACTGCTTTAGCGACTGCTCCACCATATAATCCACGATGGCACGTGGGGTATAATAGCTGCCAGTGGCTTTACGGGCTGTCTCTCCAGTCTCCGGCACCACCTCTGCCAGCAGGTTTTCAAAGATTCTACCGAGCATTTCAGGGTCCACCGCCACGTCGACATCGATGCTGCTGTTCTCCGTAATGGTGAAGTTATACCTCTCTAAAAGACTGAAGAGATCGATGAACCATGTATCCGGAATCTTCAATCCATAATTCGGCGCATCGGCATAGAAGTCGTTGGGATGCTGTTCAAAGAGACCCCCGTTGAGGAATGGAATAATTTCCGACCGAGGAATAGAAAGCGATTTTCTTTCATTAATCCGCTTGTTCATCACCTCGAAGAAGAGTGGTTCCAGCATAGAGTGATAGAAGTCTACCATCTTCCGAGCGGCAGCCAGGGATAATGCTTCCGAGGGAATCAGCGGCACATCATTTGCAGATTCCTTGTGTTTTAGGAACCAGCAGAAGATAGACCTGCCGATAAGACGCACGGCAAATTCCTCATAGATACTGATGCTGCCCGGATCATCCCCGACGTATGGCAGCACGAGCTCGCGTTTTTGCCCTTCCTTTCCAGTAAGCCGGTAATAGAACCGGGCAATCTGTTTGTAGAAATCTTTGTTGACCTTCTCAACGTCGAAGGCTTTCTGCCATTCTTCAACCCAGGTTTCAGGTGTCCAAGTGTAATCGTAGACGAGCGCAGGCAAGTTAAATTCGCAGACCGTTCGGACAGGCTCCCCGGGATGCCAGCTGAACGTGGTCAACTTTGAGGAATAGGGTTTATCTCCCTTGAAATGGGCAAAGGTGAAGCCGTTCTCGCCATAGAGGCAGATGAACAAAAGGTTCTCGCATTGCCAGGCAGGGAGGTCAGGCCGGGCACCGCGCCTTTTAGCTACAAAACACCGGAGAATTTGCCGCAAGGTGATGATTGAGACTTCGCGGGTGGCGAACTCAACGACGAAGATTCCCCAAGGTTGATGGGTAGCAAAGGGCTGTAACTGACGTATCAACCCGTCCTTAAGTTTTTTATTGACATCTTCTGATAGGTTCAGGTCCAGTCCGGTCCATTCGAAGGAAACGTCGTCGATACTGGCATCTGGCAAATCCCAGCACAAATCTTCCCTCAGGAAAACTAGCAAAGAATCCAGGCCTTTAATACGATAGACTCTTTGCTGCTCTATCATGCCATTACCTCTATGCTAATTCCATCCAGGCTTTCAATTTAGGCTGAATACCTACCGGGGCTTGCACTCGTTTAAGATATGTGTTCTTAATGTGCTTTTCTACTTGTTTTCTGATATCGGTCAGGGTTTGTTTTTCAATCCGGCATACTCGCTGAGTTTCCGGAGTGGAACGGATAATATCGACGATTTCCGCGGGGTCTTCATATATCGCTTCAGTAGCTAGGTCGTAGAGATACCACTTGGTTTCGCCGGCTTCTTCGGTCCAGGGATGCTCGTCACCGTCACTGGCAAGAGAATAGTCGGGTCTCGGTATCCGATAGCAGAAAAAGACTGCCTGAGCTTTCTTTGAGGGATGCTCTTTACCCGTGAAGACACGCCCTGGCAACATTTTAAGCCTATCAGCAAGCTCGGGGTGTTCTTTTAGAATTCGCTGGTATTCCAGGTGCATGTCTTCAATCAGGGTCGTTGTACCTTCATATGTTTCATTGAAATTCTTAAGAGCTTCGTAATCATCTTTTTCTGTCAGGAGTTTCTTACCTTCTATGCCAAACGTCTTGGAAATGCGCAGGGTTTTATGGGATACAAGCTGGTAAAGGTGGAGGAGTACATCCAGATCCTCCGGAGGCAGGAAATTCCAGTAAACCACTTTGCCTCGTAGTTCTTTTTGTTCCGGATGGTCTGCAATAATCCGGGCTTCATTTTCCGGGTTCAATCTGCGGTCAATACGGCCGATGCGTTGCATAAGTCGAACAGGGTTCCAGTGCAGATCATAGTTGATCAGTCGAGTTGCGTCCTGGAGGTTGAGACCCTCTGAAAGAATATCTGTGGATACAAGAATCCTTATCTCTTTACCACCATTCGTTTTCAACTGAGAACTTGATGAATCGTTGTAATATGGAGCAAATCGCCTGATTATTGCGCTCCTGTCTCCCTTTGTACCACTGTCAATTTGCTCAACTCCTTCGATACCGGCTGCCTGCAATTGCTTTCTCAGATAACGTGCTGTATCAGCGAATTCAGAGAAAATAATGACCTTGTTTGTTTTCAACACTGGGTCTGTCTTTAATAATTTGATTAGGGCCTGCAGCTTGTTATCATTTGCCGGTTTAAATTTATGCAGTTCCTCAAGGAAGATAGCTATCTGGTCGAGGTCGTCTCTTGTATCATTTAATATTTCTTCAACTTTGTACTCATCCCGGGAAAGATATTCGATTTCTTCCAGCATTTCCTCGGATATGACGTCTTCTTCCAGTTCTTGGATATCCTCTTCGCTACCCCATAATTCAAGCTGGCGCGAGTGTACGTAGTGGATCAGGTCTGAGTGCATTTCTTTCCAGCGTTCCAGTCTTCGACGCTCGCTTTCGGTTTCACTATGCTTCGTTGCCCAGGCTAATAGCTTAATAAGCAACCTATCACAGGAATTTTCAAAAGCACTTGCCGAGCTTTCGAAGCGCTTGAGAAACTGGGTCCGTATCAAACTAACGACCTGTTTCTGCCGACCATAGAGCATGGGATCAATTGTGGTGTCAGGTCCTTTGTAATAATAAAGAGGGTAGTAAATGCCGAGGACGAAAAGAGCCTTTTCTTTCTTAAAAGCCTTGTCGACATCATCGAGCAGTTTGCCGTAGGTTTTTCTTACTGAGTATTGTGCAACTTGCGGGGGCTTTCGCTCTGGGAAACTGGTAATCCTGCCGCCTTCTTGTATTTGACTCTGCTTAACATAGGCCCTACTCCTCTGCACAACCAGGGCATTAAATAAATTATCAGAACTGAGAACCTTCTCAGCTTCACTAGTATCTGTGCTCATCGGTTCGTCGTCCGTTTGTTCCGTTTCTGTTTTTTTCTTAAGTTCACGCTCCATCGTGATGAAACGTCCCTTCAAGGAATGGATACCCAGCGTGGATTTAAAGTAATCCTCTCTTTGCCGTGAAAATAACTCAATCATATGTCGGAGATCGTCAAGCTGGTTATTAATCGGAGTGGCTGTCAACATATAGACCTGTTTGGTGCCATGAGAACCACCGATGAGGTCAAACAGCTTCCAGTAGCGGGAAGGCTTTTTTTCGCCAGTGCCCTTGATCCCTGGATTCCGGAAATGATGTGCTTCATCAATGACGATGGCATCGGCCATTTCTGCTATTTTTTCGAATCTTCGAGGAAATTCACCTTCTCTGCTCAGATCTGTGTGATTAAAAATTGCCAAATTACTGAAATCCCCCCACAAATCGGGGAGGTATCGACGAATATCTCTTTCCCAAACATCTTTCCGGATAGCTTTCGGGACGAATAAGACAACCCGTTTTCTCTCGTGCATAATCAATCGTTCGATAAGCATTAACCCGATAAAGGTTTTCCCTAGTCCGATTCCGTCACACAGGAACGCCCCACCATATTGCTTGGCGATTTTTACCAGTGACCAATAGCCTTCTTTCTGATACTGGTCAAGTACGGTAAGCATTTTCGATTCGGTCAGTTCCCATTCAGATTCGGTAATTTCGTGACCGCGGAAAAACTCTTGAAGTGCTTTAACATATATTTCAAAAGGCTGATATTCACGCGTATGTCTTTCGATAACACGGAGTATCTCAGGAGACACATCTTCAGCATTATTCCAGTATTCTTTATACCATTCTTGCAGAGCGCCAACTTGCCTGCCAGTAATTTGAACATTCAGTTCTACGTTTTTTGATAAACCAGGCAGAGTGAAATTTGACGAGCCCACTAACCCGAAAGAGCCGATTACTTCTTGACGAGCTCTAGTAATATAGGCTTTTGCGTGAAACTTGTTCTCTCGATAGACTTTACATTCAATCTTTTTAGATTTAATTGCTTCTACTATCGCCGGTACACCTGCTAAAAAGTCATTATTTTCCTTTGCATCCTCTATGCTACTATCCAATCTGTGAGTGATATTTTCTAGTCCTTGATCAAAGACTTTCTTTGTACGTAAAGAAACCTCATCACCCATTAATATCCGGAATTTATCAACTTTTTGCCATTCACCGTCTAAAGCAAGCAAAGAGCCAATTTCGAAAAACCCTGTTGCTATATCAATCAATTGAGAAAGCTGGCACCAATCATGGAGATAATCGCTTACTTTCCAGTCTTCATCACTGTTATCGATGATAAATAGGTCAGTACCAGATTTCTTTGGCGAACGATCACGGAACTCTCCAAGTCTGGTCCCAAATAGCTCATCCCCTAAACCCAGTTGGTTCTTCTTACTTCTCTTAGATTCACTCATTAGATAGTCTCGTTATTTACCTATCCATTAGGAAATTCTTTTGGTTATGGAAATTATACATCCACATACGAGAGTGAACAATACATAACCATTTTGGAGAAGCTGGCTAAAGGTAACAAAACGTCATTTTGTTAACTCTGCCATTCATGAAAGGAGTAAATCCTCTTCTGAAAAGCAGACAAATCATGGCTGCCCACTTCAAGCGTGAGCTAGCGCCCAGTCTTAACTCGTTCCAAGCCCAGGCAAAGCCAAAAGTGGAGGGGTGAAAAGCATTACTCCATACTGACGCACATTGAAAATGGGAAGTGTTATGAATGAAAAATTTCCAGGTGGAGCAGATACACGGGAAAACTGTTGGAACAGGAGAGCCACACAGCCGTTCAAAAAGGTAAGAAATATACTATTTGATAAAGAGGAAAGGTAATTTATTGTATGCTCACAAGCTTAATTTCAAAGGTCAGGTCTTCCCCCGCAAGAGGGTCGTTAAAATCTACTGTTATCGTCGTGTTAGTGACATTGGTTACAGTGCATATGCCTGTTCCACCATCTGGTCGAGGCCCCTGCAGCTGCTCACCAACCTCTGGGTCCAGGCCCGCTGGAAGGTCCTCTCGATTTACTACCACTACCAGGTCATCACTGTATTGGCCGTAGGCCTCATCCGCTGGAATGGTAACGGTTTTCGATTCCCCGACTTTCATCCCCAGTACGGCTTGTTCAAACCCGGGAATCACTTGACCTTCACCTAAAGTAAAGTTCAAAGGTTCACGTCCCACCGATGTATCAAATACGGTGCCGTTTTCCAGCGTTCCGGTATAATCCACCTGAACGATGTCGCCATTCTTCGCTTGTGCCGCATTCTGCTCTGCGTTACATCCTGATATCAGTATTGCTCCCAGTAGAAGAATTCCCAGTAAAATAATATGGCGGTATTTCACCACACTTACCTCCAATTTCTATATTTAGCTCCGGCACAGCAAACCGATGAGCCATATGCACATCCCGGCTATTCTACGCCAGGTATTGCATCCATTTTACACCTTCCATTCGCTGGCTAACAATATTGCTATAGAATATGAAATAGGCCAGTCCCCGGGTAACTGGACAATAACATTCACCAATTACATGGTGCGAGGCTCACAACCGTGAAAGCTATACTGTCGGTAGTTGTTCCGCCGTTACTATCAGACACCGTTATCGTGACAGTAAGTGGCTCAGTACCTACGGTTGACCAGCCGGGTGCGGTAAAAGTAACTGCAGCGCCCTTTCCAGAGATGCTACCTCCATCAGTTGACCATTCATAGAATAGCTCACCGCCATCTGGATCCGAAGCAGTGCACTTAATTTCATAACTTATACCCTCCCCGACTTTGTATCCCTCAGATGTTTCCCTCAGGTATTTATGTTCGTATATGTGTTTGGCAGTAACAATTAAGTTCTTAATAATTGGCAGCTTGTTGAACGCTACTTTGATAGACAATGATGCTGAGCCTTCGCCTCCGAACTCATCTGTAACCACCACAGTAATG
>Ga0307380_10007453_pt1 | contig 14232 bp, 13 predicted proteins | sample UN3MG_FD_202239 | JGI IMG/M metagenome (GOLD analysis project Ga0307380, IMG submission 202239) | Soil microbial communities from Risofladan, Vaasa, Finland - UN-3 | ecosystem: Environmental > Terrestrial > Soil > Coastal area > Acid sulfate soil | place: Finland: Risofladan, Vaasa | collected... | reverse complement strand
AGGGGGTGGACAGATGACGGAGGATCTTCAATTCGTATGCAATGCTTGCGAAAAGGATGATTATGAAGGGGAATACCCGCAACGTGGTAACGCAATGCCGGGTTTGCCGACGACTTCACAGCAATGAATGTGCTAAATGATGGACTTAAGGATTTTTCCCACACAGTTTCTCACGCAGAATTAAGATCTATGATTGCAGGGCCCCTTTTTGCAACATAACCGCACACACCTTGTATTCCGGTGTTTTGGCGACCGGATCATGGGCAGGATTGGTAAGTAGGTTTGCACAGTTTTCGGCAAAATGAAACGGCATAAAGACGACACCGGGGAGCACCCGCCGGGTTACCAACGCCTTTGCAGCTACACGGCCCCGCCTTGAGCGTATCGTCACGGTATCGCCTTCCCGTATGGATATTTTTGAGGCGTCGTCAGGATGAATTTCAACGATCACCTCAGGCATTTCAGTATTTAGGGCCGGGGAATTCCGTGTCATGGTCCCTGAATGGTAATGCACGTGCAGGCGCCCTGTGGTCAGCCACAAGGGGTAGTCCGGATCGACGGTTTCCGCGGGCGGCTTGTAGGAAACGGCGTGAAACCGGCCTTTGCCCCGCGCAAAGGCGTTTTTGTAGAGAAATTTAGTTCCCGGGTGATCAATATCCGAACACGGCCACTGGAGACCCCCGTTTACAAGGCGGGCGTATGTGACACCCCCATAGGCGGGCGTAAGGGCTGCTATCTCATTCATGATCTTTTCGGGTGACTCGTAATTCATGAAAAATCCCATGCGCTCGGAAAGTCTCTGAATGATAATCCAGTCCGCAAGCGCTTCTCCCTCCGGTTCGACAGCCTGACGAATCCGTTGAACGCGTCTTTCGGTGTTTGTAAACGTGCCGTCCTTTTCAGCAAATGACACCGCCGGAAGCACAACATGCGCCAGTTCGGCTGTCGGTGTAAAAAAGATATCCTGGACGACCAGAAGTTCCGCCGCCTTTAGTGCCTGTTTTACGCTGGAAACATCCGGTTCACTGACCATGGGGTTTTCTCCGGCGATATACAGCGCCTTGACCGAGCCGCCGGCCAGCCCGGCCAGCATGTCAGGGAGGGCAAGACCCGCAGCATCGGGCAGGGGCGAATTCCAGGCTTTTTCGAACTTTTTGCGGTTCTCTGCTTTAATTATCGGCTGGTAGCCGGGATACATGTCCGGAAGTGCGCCCATATCGCAGGCCCCCTGGACGTTATTCTGCCCGCGAAGCGGGTTGACTCCTGAGAATTCCTTTCCCACATGGCCGCAAAGCATGGCCAGATTGGCCAGGGATTTGACGTTATCTACCCCGGTGGTATGCTGTGTGATTCCCATGCCGTAAACTATGGAACCTGTTTTCGCGGTGGCATACAATTCTGCGGCTCTCACGATGTCTTCTGTGAAAGCCCCGGTTATGTCACAAACCCTTTCAGGCGGATAATCCTCTATGCCCTTTTTAAGATCCTGGAAGTTTTCAGTTCGCTCCTGTATAAACGCCTGATCGTGCCAGCCGCGCTCGAGAATGACATGCATGAGGCCGTTGATCAGAGCGACGTCAGTTCCCAGCCTGTGCCGAATATGCACGTCCGCATCAAGGGCCAGCTGGATATTTCGAGGATCTGCCACCACCAGGTTTGCGCCTTTGCTTACAGCCCTCTGAATGCGGGTGGCAACCAGCGGGTGGGTGGCGGTGGTATTTGAACCGATGACGAGAATACAATCCGAATGTTCAAGTTCTGCAATAGAGTTGGTCATGGCACTGCCGCCAAAAGCCGCGGCAAGACCTGCCGCTGACGGCGCGTGTCAGAGGCGGGCGCAGTGATCAATATTATTGGTCCCCACGCACGCCCTGGCAAATTTCTGCAACAGGTAATTTTCTTCATTGGTCATTTTGGCCGAAGCCATGAAACCGATACTGTCACGGCCGTATGACGACTTGATTTTTTGCAGCCTTGCGGCGACAAAATCCAGCGCTTCGTCCCAGGAGACCCGGCACAAGGCGCCCTTCTTTCTGAGCATGGGATGGGTGAGCCGGTTGGCGCTGTGGATGAATTCATGGACATTCCAGCCCTTGATGCACAGCTTGCCGTCATTTTGCCGGCTGCCGCCGGCGGGGATCACGCCGACAACACGGCCGTTTAGGACCTCCAGATAGATGCTGCAGCCGCAACCGCAGTAAGGGCAAGTTGTTAAAACGGTTTTGTAATCCATTGCGTAAACCCGAATATTTTAAATAAAACAAAAAAGTCAAAGCGATTGAACCGACGCAGACAGCCGTTGTTTAAGGAATTCCCTTTCGGCTCGATCGTCGGAAATAAATTCCAGCAGGACTTTTGATGAAATTTCCGGGAAGCGGAGTGCGATGATGGGACAAACCCCCAATATCATCGTCATGGCAACCCTATCTGTCCAGAGACCCGGGTTTTTCTCTTTACGGCCGGACAGGATTGGCGGCAACCCTCCACCGAATTTCAGAAAATCCTCCGCCGGCACATCTCCCCGTATAAACGCTGAGGTTTCATCGACGCCGGGACTTAAAATTTGCCGGTCCTTCCCTATTCCGGCAAGGCCTCTTGCCGTTTGAACAAGTTCTTCAATCTTCATTTCCGGATCGAATTTCAATGCCGCGGCGGCGGGGTCAAGGCCTAAGCGCTGACATTCCCCAAGCAGCACAAGGCATTGTCTGCCGCACGTTTTGGCCAGCGCAGTGAGACCCGAATGATCCATAACCATGACCGGTTCAGAACCTTTTCCCCCCGACCGATTCAGGCCGGATGTGACCCCGTATCCCATGCAGGGAAAAGGGCAGTTGTAACAGGCGAAAACGCTTTTGATCGAATTAGCGATATACGACTTGACTGCTTCAGGCAGCCCGATGCTGCCCAGCACAGACAGGCATCCGCCGCCTTTTGTTTTACGGCCGGCATTCAGCGTATCGAGCATTTTTCCTCTCAGGGAGAGGTTATTGGCCCCAAACGGCAGACCGCCACCGCCTGCGAACATTATCGCCTTTAATTTCCTGGCAGCCATCCAGGCGGCCATACCGCCCTTATCGAGGCTTCCCCCCGTTCCAAGAGAAACCATCGCATTGGGGGATCCCGTGTCTGCAGCCGGGCCGGTCAGGATAGTGAAGTAACGACGTGCCGGATGTTGCAGCTTGATCATTTCCGAGACTTCAGGAACACTTCTATTTATAAGGTCTTCCGCGGGAAGAAATTGAATGGTGTTGATTGCGATGACAAGTTTCTGGGGAGCGGTGGCTGCCCCTTTTATCACCAAAAAATCAAGACCTGAAAATTTCAATCCCGGTCCGGCTCTTAACATCAGCGGGGTGTGACAAAGCCCGTCGTCTGAAAAGGGTCTGAACGTTGCAATCATCAGACAGGATCCCGGAGCAAAACTGCCGGTAAGCGGCCCCACGCCCAGAACAAGGGGATCATCTTCCCGGTACTGTTTGAAAAGGGCGCGGTTCAGAGACGCTCCCCCCAGGTTTTCGGCTGCAACATCCCTGGGCAAAGGGAGTATTTCTGTTTCTCTTGCGGCCAGATCCACGACCGCTATTTTTAAATTGAAGAATCGATCCAGAAATTCCATGATCATACCTGTTCCCCGGGCATTGCCTTCTGCCAACGGAATCTGATCTTTACGGCACCATACGGGCACTGATCGATGCAGCGCATGCAAAAAATACATTCTTCCATCGCCAGCCGCGGGGATATGCCTTCTATGAGTTCTCTCCTGTCTACGATTCCCATGGGGCAGATGTCAGCACACCGCATACAGGAAAATTTTTTACATTTTCGGGCGCCAATGACGATTTTAATCAGTCCGATTCTGGCCGCCAGCGCCAGCAGCGCGCCCACCGGGCAATAATATCGGCACCAGCTTCGCCGATCCCCTATCTCGAGCGACGCCACAGCCGGCAGGATGGCAAGTTCGTATCCTTTGAATACGCTCTGTACACCGTAAGCGCGGCACAGGGTGCCGATAGGGCAGACCGTGCAGAATGCCTGGTAGCCCAGGGCGTAGGAACCGCCGATTGAAGCCGCCAAGACACCGTACTTGGCGGACCGCGTTCGGAGAAAACCGGGCAGTCGGAGCCGCTTTACGATCACTTTGTCCATCAGGTCGAGGAAAAAACCGAAAGGACACAACCAGCCGCAGAAGAACCTTCCCCCCAATACGGTTAGAAGCATCAACGGAATCGCAGCAATGGCAGACACGAGAATAAGCATGCGGGTGGATGCAATATTCTGTAAAACTCCCAGCGGGCAGGAGACCTGAAAGGTTCCGGCAACAAATGAACAAAACGAACCCATCAGAATAACGACAAGCAGAAGAAAAGCGGCGAGCTGAATCGGCCACCGCAGCAGTCGGATCCAGCGGAATCTTTTTCCTCCGGTAAAAACCAAGGCCTGCTCGCTGCAGTGAGCGACGCAAAGGGGTTCGCCGTCACACAGATCACACTTGTGCACTTTGCCGCTTATGGGATCGACAAGGGGAGCTGCCTCGGGACAAGCCATGGCACAAAGCCCACAATCAACGCAGCGCATATCGTCAATCCGAACAATCCCGTCTTTTCCTTTTTCAATGGCGTTTAAGGGGCATACCTGGATGCAAAAAGGTTCGCGACACTGCTGGCAATAAATCGCAAAATTTTTGCCGTACCGTTCTTCCCGAATCACTCGGATGCTGGCAGATGAAGGAACAACAGGAGACCCGTTTCTACTGGAACAGACCATTTCACACGTGCCGCATCCCGTGCATTTGACAGGATCAAAAACAATAAGGGGACGACGCCTTTCCCTGATTTGGTTTAGAAAATTGCGATCCGGTTTGGGTCTGGGGAACATGTCGTCGGCAACGAGAAAGATGCCCTTCTCTGCTTCGCCATTCTGTGTGTGATGTTTTTGTCGTTCGGTATTCAAGTCCATATCTTTTCAGATTCAAGCATTTCTTCGAAGGTATGCGGCCATCCGGCAGGAGGGACAAAGCTCCAGATAGTGGAAATGCTGCTGCTTCAACTTGTCTGTTAGAAAATCGATGATCTGCGTCGATGCGCAAACAATTCCGCACGACGAACATCGTTTCATCTTGTCCGCCTTTTCTCTGTCCAGGGCAATCTTTTTCAGGCCTTTGACCATCTCCCGGCAACTGACACCTTCAGGGCAGGTTTCGGTGCATGCATTGCATTCCGTACAGCACCAAAGCCTCCCGTCCTCAATTATTTTGGGGCTCACTCGAGCGGCCTTTAAAAATCCCCTTGGCGACATGTCATGGGAGAAGTATGGGTACATGTCCGCCATGGGGCACACGGCCACACATTTTCCGCATTCCACGCAGCAGAAAGCCCCTGAGTCCCGCAATACCCCGAACACTTCCGTTGTCAAATCATCACTGCTTTCAGGATAAAGGGTCATTTTCCTATACTTAAATTTTTTCTTCGCCCCTCGCGACAAGGGGCTGCTTTGGGCTTAAAGAGGATTCCCATGCCGGCAGTTCATCGTCTTTACCGGACTCTTTAATCAGGTCTCCCAAAAGCGGAGACCGGTGTTCAGTATCAAGACCGGGTTCGTATCCATGACGCTCTTTCAGGACTTTTCGCAAGAAGAGCTGAATCGCAAGCAGCGGAATGTCCGCCGGGCAGGTTTCCTGGCAAGCTCCGCAGGCGACACACCTGTCTGCCAGATGGAAAGCCCGTATTAAGTGAAACGCCATCGGCTCAGGAGAAATATCGATCGGTAGTATCCATGCGCTGTCCGCCAATCTGCAAGGATCACAGACGCAAAGCGGACAAGCATTCCGGCATCCGTAGCATTTGATACACTTCTGTAAAATAGAAGCCCAGCGTTTCATTCCTGTGATGTCTTCCTTTTGTAAAAGTTCAAGCATCTTCTCATCGGCAAAGGGGTCGATACCCGGGACGTTTTCCCCAACGTCGGTATGGGTCGGATATGGCCGCTGACACACGCAACGGGCAGCCTGAAATTCACGGCATGCAACACCGACAAGCCGCACGGCGCTTAAATCAAGCTGATTCATTTTTGCAAGCTCCCGCAGCGCTCTCTCATCACACCCCCGGCACATGATCGCCAGCCGAAATCCGGCAGGCGCCGCCTTAAGTATCCTCAAACCTATTTTGGAAAGAAGAATCTTGGGCTCAAGAACGAGATCCTCTGCATCCTGGGGAGATCGCAGGAGACCGGGCCCTACAGATCCGTTTTTCTCCATGAGCCCGAGAATGGCGTCGGCCTGTCTTTTATCCAAAATTTGCTTTGCGATTTCATGCGCCTGAATAAGAATTTTCATAAGCGATTGGTTTGAAACGTTGGCGGTTTAAGCAAATGATCCATGGGAGGCAGCTTCTCAAGAATCTGCTGAAAACGATAGATATCCCTTTCAAACTGGAAAGGCTCATGGGCCGTACCCCAGCTGACCATCAGCCGACGCCGATCCACACCGATGATATCGAACAAGTCCTGAAGGAGTTCGTTCCGTTTCACAGCCATATGGTTGGCCTGATTGTACCGGCATCCGCCAAGGTGGCATCCAAATATCGCGATACCGTCAATTCCGTCCGCCAAGGCCCTGATGATGACGTCCGGTTCCACGCTTGCCGCACATTCTACAGGAATGAGCCGAAAATGGGGCGTCAGCGGTATTCGTTTCCTGCCGGCACCGTCTGCACCGATAAAACCGCACCATTTGCAGGCGAATACAAGCATCCGGAAGTCCTTCGACCCGGTTAAAGACGTCTGTTGAGTTGTCGAAGAATACATTTCCTGCCCTTTAACCAAGTTTCAGACGCCCCTGCAAACTGGGGCGTCAGATAATATCTTAATGTATACCACTGCGGGAAAAGGCTGATTTAAGCATTTCCCTGGTTCTTCGGGTATTATTTTCGGGTATCTGAATTGCGCCATTCAGACAGACCGACATGCATGTGCCGCAACCCTTGCACCGGATCTTATCGACAAAGGACCTGGTGCTCTGATCCGATTTCAAAAGACTGCAGGCCTGAAACGGGCATGCGGCAACACAATTACCGCATCCGCTGCAGATTTCTGTTTCAACAAAGGCCGATCCGGCAGGCGGACCGGGGATACAGCCCGACGCGGACGCCGCCTTTGTGCTGCTGTCAGTCAGAAAGCCAAAGGCCTTCATGGCCGCCGCCCGCCCCTGTAAAACAGCCTGATCCGCCGAAACCGGCCATCTGGCGGAACCACAAAGAAAAAGACCGTCTACGGACGTCGTCAAAGGATGCATCGGTTCAGAACCTGAAAAAAAACCGTGACGGTCGAGTCTCAGGCCGAGTATTCGGGCCAGCTCGCCGTTCTCCTCATGGGGAGCCAAGGGTGTGCTCAGGACCACCATGTCCGCATCCAGGCGAAGATATTTCCCAGAAAGCACATCATAAACGTTTACAGCTTCTACCTGATGCTCCCCTTCAATGACCGGTGGATGTTCGGGATCAAACCGGATAAACCGAATCCCCATGGACATGGCACGCCGGTAATAGTCTTCCAGATTGACCCCCTGCGTCATAATATCCCGGTGCAGGATCACAGCCTCTGCTCCCGGAACAGCGCCCATAACCCGCATGGCGTTCTTCAGGCTTGAAGGACAGCAGATCGTAGAACAGTATGGCCGCTCCTTGCATCTCGCGGCGACGCACTGGATGAAAACAATACGTTTTGCGTCTATCGACGCCTTTGCCAACCGGCCTTCCAACTCCATCTGACTGATAATGTTCTGCAACCGGCCGTACCGGTAATATCCCTGGGGAATAACAGGCCGGGCTCCGCAGGCGACAATGATTGCGCCGGCAGAAAATCTGCGCTCCCCTTCAGGCGTAAACAGGGTAATGTTGAAATTCCCCGGCGTGCCGTCTACGGATGTGACCCTTGATTTCGTGCTGATTTTTATCCTGGAATCTGACTCCAGGGCTTCGAGAAGCGGAGAAAGGATTTCATTCGGGTCCCGGTTTCCGGTGTAAAGGCTGGAAATAAAGGTTAACATACCGCCTATTTCTGATTTTCGTTCCACGATATGAACCGGAATCCCGAGTTTGCCAAGAGATACAGCTGCCGAAAGACCGGCCGGTCCGGCGCCGATTACCAGGGCCGTTGCGCAAGTATCGACGGCCGTACCTTCGGTCTTGCCCTTGAATTCGAGTGCGGCCAGACCCATATCAATCAGATTTATCGCTTTTTCATAGGTAATGCCGGCCTTCTCTTCGTGTATCCAAGCGCACCCCTCACGCAGGTCCACCAGTTCGATGTTTGCAGGATGAAGCATCTGTCTTGCAAGTCCTCCAATGACACTCGCTCCCCGGGCACGCCACGAACAGGCGCCAATCAGTATCCGGTCCGCACCGTCTTTTTCAAAAAAGGAGTATAGTTCATCGAGGTTTTCCACAAGGCAGAGGGAATCCCGGATTTCTACCGCCGCAATCGACCTGCTGCGTGCAATCCCCCTGGCAAGACGCTTTAGATCGATTGCTCTGTCGATTTCACCGAAGCATCTGCAGAGGAATACGATTACTGGGGAACTTTTTGGTGTCAATACTTCACCTTGTTTAAAATAATTGTATCAAGCGCTGCGGCAGAGGCCCCGATAATCGAATCCGCCATATCGGCCGGGCCTTTGCAAAATCCGCACGCACGTTCATCTTCCTGCCGGGTCAAAGCACCGGTTGAACCCAACGCTTCCTTAGAAAAAGACCGTTTTGAAACGGCGGGCTGACAGGCGCCCATTTCAAGTCCGCCGTTTAACACCACCATATCAAAAGCGCGAATTCTCCTTTGTTGAACCAGAGTGTCCTCGTATTTAACAGCAATTTCTCCCCGCTCAATAAGGGGTAGAATCAGACCTGGTCTTCCTCGGATGATTTCCAGTCCGTGATCCTCTATTCCTCTTTTGGCATATCCATAATAGTCTTTTCCGATCGTGCGCAGATCTGTCAAAAAGATGGTGCATTCAATCTCAGGTTTACGTTTCTTAACCCATTTCGCCTGCTTCACCGCGTGCATGCAGCAAACCGATGCGCAGTATGGCAAAAGCCGTCTGTCCCTGGCACCCACGCACTGTACAAAGGCAATGCTTTTCGGCGTTTTGCCGTCAGACCGCCGTTTTACTTTGCCCCGGCACGGCCCCTGTTCTCCTGCCCACGCCTCGAATTCCATGGCACTCATGATGTCAGGATGTGTATCGCTTCCGAATTCCTTCAAAGAGGAGAGGTCCGCCTCCCTGAATCCCGTGGCCCATATCACGCCGCCTGCAAGGATCTGAACCGATTTTTCCGGCCTGTTAATATCGATGGCGCCGGTTGGGCATACTGTCTGGCAGTCGCCGCAACGTGAGCACATGTCGAAGTCGACCTGGTAGAAAGGAGGGGACGCATGTTCCCATGCCTGGTGGATGGCACCGGAAGATGCGTGGATGCCGGCGGCTTTCTTGTCCGAAGCACATGCTTTTCGGCATTTACCGCAGAAAATGCAACGCTCCGGATCAATATAGGCGGGGGCTTCGGCAATCAGGACTTGGAAGTCCCGACCGCTCCGGCTGAGTTTTTTAACGCGGGTCTGCAAGTGGACCGTGACGCACGGATGATCCATGCATTTCTTGATTTCGGTCCAGAGATGACAGAACGCGCAGTGATCCGTCGGGTACACCTTTTCAAGCTTTGCGACGTTGCCGCCCAGAAAAGATCCCCGCTCAACAAGATGTACAGAGGCGCCGGATGCGGCCAGGTCCAATGCGGCAGTGATGCCGGCCACGCCGCCTCCGATGATCAGAATTTTTTTTGGCGAATACGCTTTTCCCAAATGAGCATACATTCTGCTTACAGTTTCTTTTCGACGAATCCGTAACGATCGATCAGCGTTCTGATCCGGTTTACAAACCACGTTTTAAAGTCCGGGGGAGGAAACTCGTAAGGTGCCACACGGTCCTCGAGACGCTTTGCAAATCGGATGTCGGGACGCTCAAACCGTCTGGCACCCCTATAAGATATTATCACTGCTTTGGGCTCCATGGAACAACTTCGGACACAGATACCGCAACCGTTGCATTTTTCCGCATCAAGAACCGGATAGCGTCTCTTTTTCAGCGTGATCGCCTGGGTCGGGCATTTTTTACTGCAGGCCTTGCATCGTTTTTGCTTCTGCCAAGCCAGGCACCGATCCCTATCGATGACCGCGGTGCCGAGATCCACCGCTTCCTTTGGGATCTTTTTCAGGGCGCTGGTGGGACATTTGCGAATACATTCCATGCATATGACACAACGGGTTACATCCAGAACCGGTGTGCCGATATTCACCATACCGTCAAGAAGACCGGCAGGGTGAAGCGCCAAAGGCTGGCAGGCGTCGATGCATCTGTTGCAGCGACTACAGAAGGCTAAAAAATCCGCTTCGGTTAACGCCCCGGGAGGTCTGGGCAGGGCCTCTGTTCTCTCTACTTTAAAAAGAGCAAAGAACGTGCCGCAAACCGTTCCGCTGACGATAACATGCAGAAATCTTCTCCGCGAGATACTCATAATTCAGGGTACAGATTCCAATAATTAGGGGGCGGCAGTAGCACCCCTCCTCCCTATGGAAAACAGCTTTCAGGACGGTGGAACAGGCGGGTAACCTTTCCGACCGTCCTGAAGTTTTTCTTTCCCGGCAGATAGCCCGAGGTTGAACTAGCTGATAGCGAACTCAAGCCCGAGATTTTTTAAGGTCTCTTTTGTCGGAAGTCCGTCGTCTCCCCAACTGAAGTAGGCGTAATACTCATCCTGCATCTTCTTCATCTCTTCCGGGCTGACTACTGCTCCCTTCTTGGGACCTTCCGGGAGTTTTTCCGTCATAAGCCGTTTAGGCAGGACATCGTCTTTTCTCGATACGCCGGCTTCCCTCCTGTTGTAGCAACGCTCGAGTGTAATGATGCGTTTGCCCGTTGTCCAGTATTCTTCACCGGTCATGTTCCAGCCGCAGAGAGGATTCAGCATGGCTGTGAAAACATCCGGCGTATACTTGCCCCAAGGATAGCCGCCGACAAAGGAACACATGACCAGCGAATTGAGCATGGCCCACTGGGCGTGTTCTTTGGGGTTCGTCCCTTCGTGATGGCATCCGCCCCTCTGTCCCAGGGCATAGCTGTAAGCCCTCCCTTTGTCGCCCCGGGGATCATGGGCGGCGAGTTCCTGGCCTTTCACATGGATGGCATAATAGTCTGCGCCCTTGCCGATCTTTTCCCCCATTTGCTTTACACCGAGGGCCAAAAGTTTGCCACCCTTACCTTCCTTGTGTGCCACTTTCCGAATCATTTCGACCATGGCTTCGGGTTCACCCCATTCGAGTTTCACACCGTCCACGTCCTTGTGGGAAAGAATGCCTCTTTCGATCAGTTCCATGGTATACCCGAGCACATTTCCCATGGAGATGGTATCCACGCCCATGGCATCACACATTTCGATAGTCTTTATGTAAGGGTCAAAATCGGCCACGCCACAGTTGCTTCCGAGCATGGTTCCTGTTTCAAATTCAGGTGCTTCAGCGATCAACCCGCTGTAATCTCCGCCTCTGATAACCCCGACTTTCATGCAATGAACCGGACAGTTGGGGCAGGATTGATGCCGCTTCCAGAATTCACGGCCGGCCTGTTCTGCGCCGATCTCGACGATATCCGGATACCAAGTGGTCTGGTAGTTTCTCGTGACCAGGGAGCCGGACTTAAAGTTTTTTAGCTCAAGGAGACCTGCCGTGCCCCAGCGTTTGATCCCCTGCCAGGCTTCAAGATCTACGGCAAGTTTCTTGGCATTTTTGGCCGCATCGTGGAATTTGTCCCTTTCTGCGACCGGAACCCAGCCGGTCCCCTTGACGGCAACGGCCTTCAGGTTCTTGCTCCCCATCAGGGTGCCGCCACCACTTCTTCCAGCAGCACGAAACCGATCGACGATCATGGCCGAATAGTTGACCTGGTTTTCACCGGCCGGACCGATGACAATGGTTCTAACGTCATTATCCTTCAATTCCCTGATAATGGCGTCGTTTGTGGCATAGGTGTCTTTGCCCCAAAGCGTCTGTTTCGCATCCCTGAACTCCACCTTGTCGTTGTGGATATAAAGCCAAACCGGCTCAGGAGATTTTCCCTTGATCAGAAAACCGTCCCAGCCGGCCCACTTTATCTCGTTTCCAAAGTTGCCGCCGACCTCTGAGTGACCGTAAATACCGGTATAGGGGCTTTTGAAGGCGATGCTTACCCGGGTAGCGGGACAATAGGTGCCGTTCAAAGGGCCGGTTCCCATAAAGATAAAATTCTCTTTAGATCGGGGATCAGTTTTTGGTTTTAAATCGGTGTATAGAAAATAGGCCCCCAGACCGGAGCCGCCGATGTATTTTCTGTAGACCTCATCCGGGATTGTCCGGGTTTTGAATTTTTTTGTTGAAAGGTCGATTTCCAGAATTTTTCCAAAGTATCCTCCTCTGGGTGTTGTCATGACCGTTACCTCCTTTCGCCTTTTTCATTGGGGTAGAAAAAATTCTTGTGAAGCGCTCTTGCGGCCTCTTCAGGGGTAACATCTCTGAACGCCATATTAACGCCGAATCCCAGCTTTCCCGCCATCAGACAGGGGCCCTGGGGATTTCCGGCCTGTTCCGCACAGGCCTTGACGCATTCCGGATCCCCGTCGCAAAGATCACAGAATATGGGCCATCCGGTATCCGGGTTGCGACGCAGATAGCCGGCCGGGCAGGCTTCGATGCATTTGTTGCATTTGGCCCCCAGGCAGGTTTTGTCGTCAATATACTTTATGGCGCCTGTTTCAGGATCTTTCTTGATGGCTGTAGGCGTTGTCGGGCACGCATTGATGCACGGTAAATCATCACAATGCCAACAGATAACCGGCACGTCGACAACACTGGCGTACTTTGTAACGTGAATTCTTGCTGCCGACGGTCTGACGACTCCTTCATGTTTCAAGGAACAAGCATATTCACAGGCGCGACATCCTGTGCAGTTCTCCCGAACGGCAAAAAGATATTTCATTTTATCCTTTTTCTTGGCCGGGTCTGCTGCTTCCGCAAAAGGAGTTTTGAAACCGCCGACAGTTACAATTGTCGCAACGCTTCCTGCGGTGGTAAGTGCACCTTTCAGAAAACTGCGGCGTGATGTTTTCTTTTCGACAACAGATAAAGGTATCGTTTCCTCCTTTTCGAATTCCATTTGGCGACCTCCTTTTTTAAAAAAAATTGGCACAGAAAAAGCATGCTTTAAAAATCCAACAATCTGACATATCCTCTTTTTTTGTGGAGCTTATACAAACAGTGCACCCTGGTATTGACGGGATGATGGAAATAGCAATTTAACTCGTACCTGAACGAAAACCTTATTTTCCGGCCAAAAAACCGAAATATGATGGTTTCATAAAATATTATTCGCGAAACGCGAAACAATCTCGAAAGTGGAATTGATCGACAAATTATTTATTGCTGACGTTATTAACTTTGTCCATAGGAAGAAGGGCTCATTTTTTCTGAGGAAATCTCCTAGGTAGGGATTTCTCCCATACGATGTAGAGGATATCTATTTAGGAGGAAGCATGCATCCCGACCCAACGTTCCTGATAGAAAATGCCGGAGTCACCATACCGCTTATCGGCTTTTATGATGCGCCCTGTCCGACTTTGAACCACTCGTTAGTCCAATAGAGGGCCGCTGGGCCTGTTTGTAGTCGGCGCGTACTACCAGCAAGGACTGCCGAGCCCGGAACTCATAAAGGTTCCTTTTGCCGATGGTTGCGGTCTGCTCGCTCCATTTTTTGATGATTTGGAAAGCCCCAAGGCAATAATCGGTGCAACGGATATCGCTATGCGTAAGTTTTTACCACCCGACATCATTGCTTTCACCGTCACCAAGTCCATGTACCAACAACTCTGTGCACTCGACGAAACCAGTTTTCTCGTTAAACCATTCTGGCAGAACTTGAAGAAGGCAAGAGGAAGATAATAAAACATAAAAAACTAAAGGTTTGATATTTTTTACGATTTACATTCGTAATCGGAAAAATTATTGTTATAATGGTATGTGTTGATTCTTAATTTTACTAATTCCAAAGGCTACCCTTGTATAATACAAATACAGGCTGCCTTGCTGTTTAAACTTTAACTTTAGTTCTCATTAATATCAATTTCACTCAAAAAACTGAGAAATGGGAGGCACGATATG
>Ga0307380_10007452_pt1 | contig 14234 bp, 2 predicted proteins | sample UN3MG_FD_202239 | JGI IMG/M metagenome (GOLD analysis project Ga0307380, IMG submission 202239) | Soil microbial communities from Risofladan, Vaasa, Finland - UN-3 | ecosystem: Environmental > Terrestrial > Soil > Coastal area > Acid sulfate soil | place: Finland: Risofladan, Vaasa | collected... | reverse complement strand
GAACTTCTACCGATGGTAGCAGAACCGCAGCCGGCAGAACAGCGAAATGTGATTATCCCTCCGGTTGAATGGATAGTAGATAGCTACTACATTGTTTATGATTTAATTGAACCGGGTGGCGGATCTATACCTACTTATACCGGGGAACACCTTGCCGGTTATTATATCCCTCCATACCTTGACTATAGCCAACAAGCGAGGATAAATGGCGCTCCGGTGTATATGCAAGTTACCGGGCTTGTTTCCCTGTCAACCGATGAAAACGCAGCACTTACGCCGACGTTAAAACGAACTTTCCAACGAGAAGTAGAGTCGTTTAGGAATTACGATTACTATACTCGGGAAATGAATACCGTAGGGTACTATGTCATTTGGACCGCCGGGTTTGACGCTCATGGGAGCTATATTGGTATTGCATCATTTTCTCATTTATGGACTACAGTACAGTTAAAGTTAGATGGGGTTGTGATAAAAACTTTCAACTATTACACCTATCGGAATGACTCAATAGTGTATGGGAAATATCCCATTGTCGTTATGGTGGGATCTCCTGGAAGCGCTGTTAGAACCGGAAGTTTTGGCTTTTGGGCGGAAAATAGCTTTAGGAGAGCGCCGGAAGATGAAAATGGGGATCCGGGCGCTGCTACATCAGATCATATCCAGGGTGGCGCTTACGATCCCGAAACAAGCGCTTTTATTTGTCTGAACGAGGAAAACGATTGGTCTTTAGATTGGGATCCGACGAGTTGGTATATTAACGTAGGATACCTAAACGGCACAAGAAAGGAAGTGCTTTTTTTTACGGAATATGAGGACTACTATGCTTTTTATGTCCATTTGAGTGAAGCAAAAATTTACTATCTATCAGGGCAAACGGTTTTCCTGATGTGCATTAGGTGGGAGGACGAAGTTACCGAAGAAGTAATTTATTCCTACCTGGTTTTCGTTCTTGATTCAGACGGTAATTTTCAAGACTATCGGTATGATGTTTCCGCCGGTAGCGGAGCGCAAGCCTTCTACTCACACAACATACCCGATGAAAACGGAGAAGAAAATACTTGTTACGGAACGTTCCGGCTTGTAAAGGAAACGGCCGTAATGAGAGGGAACGGCGAGCAATTCACGTTCAATCCAAACGATGAAACACAATACGACGCACAAAGATTAGTGGTTTTACCAGGCGAGGGCTATTAACTAGGAGGATTTAAAAATGGCTGATGAATCGAACATTTCCCCTACCGTACCAATTCCTGATTTAATAACACAAGATCCCGATGATGCAGCCGGGGCAAAGTTTATAAGGGATCGTTTCGGGGTAGTCGATGCCTTTGCACTTGCTATGTATTGGGCTGCTATCAACTACATTAATCAGCTTGCAAACAAAGAGTATCCTATCCCCTGGGAACCGCTTGAATATACAAAGATCCCACTTGGCGGATTGAGTGGCCTTGATCTAACCGGCCCACCGATAAAACCGACCGTAGATGATATTGACGTTTCAACCGTTGAATTTCCCTTTACCGCGCCGATACCTCCGACCCTTGATATATCTATTGGCGATATTCCACCGTTTACCGCCGTCTTGCCCGACTTCCTTATCCCGGACGCGCCCGATGTTACCTGGCCGGTATTCACAGCAACACAACCGTCTTTATCTGATATTACATTCCCGATAAAACCGGACTATGAACTTCCGCCACTTCCTACTCTATCAGATGTTTCTATCCCTTCACCGCCAAACATAGCGCTTCCATCCTTTGACGGTGTATTCCCTTCTATGGATCTAACGCCGCCGGATCCGATGTTTGTTTGGAATGAAGCGGAATATGACAGCGATATACTACAGGCTCTTGCCGCTAAGATCCTCACTAACGTTGAGAACGGTGGAACCGGGTTAGGGGCCGATATTGAAGCGGCTATATGGGCCAGGGCGTTAGCCAGGCAATCAATCGAGAACGATAACACCTATAGCGAGGCATTAGACTTTTGGGCTGCCCGAGGGTATGACCTTCCACCTGGCGCCGTCGTTTCAAGATTAGCAGAAGTGAGGGCCAGGATAGATCAGATTAACGAGGATCTAAACAATGATATTCTCATACAGCAATCAAAATTAGCCCAGGAGAATACTCATTTCTTCATAAGCGCCGCGATTGACTATGAAAAGATGCTGATGGAGGAATTGAACAGACGACAGGACCGGGCCTTTCAAGCGGCTAAATATGTTGTTGAAGGGGCAATCCTTATCTACCAGGCGAGAGTAACGGCATATCAGGCACAACTAGAAGCATACCGGACTTTAGCCACCGTTTATGAAGTCAGGATCCGGGCGGAGATTGCCAAAGTTGAGATTTACAAAGCGCAGATCGAAGGGGCAAAACTTACCGTCGAGATCCAGGCGTTAATGATCGAGGCATATAAGGCACAACTGCAAGGCATTACCGCTTTGATAGATACATACCGGGCAGAAATGGAAGCGGCGAATATCCAGGCGCAGATCGACAAGACAAGGATCGACTCCTTTTCCTCCCTGGTAAATGCCTATAGCGCAGAAGTTGGCGCTGTTACAGCCAGGTTTAACGCATATCAAGCGCAGATTGCCGGGGAAGTGGCAAAGGCCGATATGTATAAATCACAGGCCCAGGCTTATGTAGCGCAAGTAGAAGGATACAAAGCCCAGGCCGATGTTAGCCTAACCGAAGCGAAAACCCTCGTAGCGCTCCATAGTAGCGAAGTCGATACCTACCGGGCCTTAATCGACAAGTACAAAACCGATATTGACAATGCTCTTTCAAGGGCGGAGATAACCGCGAAGCAACAGGGTTTTGAAGTGGCCATGTACGAGGCCGATATAAAAGAATATGCAACGGAAATCGACGGATTAACTAAAATCTATGCCGCCCAGGTTGACGAAAATAGAGGGTTGTATGACTTACAGATAAAAGAAGCCGATGTTCAGCTAAGAACTGCCGTTGCCATGTACGAGCTGGAAGCGGAAGGCATTAAATCAAGCGCACAGATAGCGGCGCAATTAGGGTCAGCGTCACTCACCGCCGTTAGTGCATCGGCGCATTTAGGCTATAGCGAATCCAGGTCCGATAACAGAGGACATTCAACGGCACAAACCGGATCGCAGAGTTATAGCTCTCACCGGGATCTATCGGCGTCAGCTATGAGGAATAGTACATCGGAGTCACATACTTACGTTCACAACGATTAGGAGGGTTTTACAATGGCCTACGAGGTAAAAGATCCATTATACACTACTGTTAAAGATCGCTTTCCTACAAGAAGGGCCAGGGTAAATAGAACGCCCGGAGAAGGTGGGATAACCCGAAAGCCTACATTAGGCGTTACGGATCCCTTGACTCCTTCCGTTAGCGGTATGTTCCCTCCAAACCCTCAACAACCAAACAATCTAGGCCCCAGGGTAAAAAATGCTGCCGGTAAAATAGCTGATCTGTTTAATACGGTCCGGGATATTACAGGGCAACGGAAACCGCTTGGAGGGCAGCAAGTTGTACCTCCCCCGGAAGCTACAGCGACAGGAACAAGTCTAGCCACAGGATTCCCACCAATAGGCCAAAGGATCCGGGATTATCTCTCAAAATCTCCTGGATATGTTGAACCGGAATTTAAGGTATCTCCGGTAACGTTACCCCCACCTAAAGCAGCTCCGGTGGAAGCACCGGCAACACCGGCAACACCGGCAGTACCGGCAGCCCCGGAACAATTCAAACCTGATTTTAATAAACCCTTTTGGTGGTTGAACGATCAGTTAGGGGAAACCAGGCCCATTCAGTTGATCCGGGGAACTAATGTCACATGGCAGAGTCCGGTTGACGGAAAAGAGTACGCAACGGCTCGGGAAGCGTTTGAAGGGCAGACAACAGAGGCTAGAATTGAATCGGAAACAAAAGGAACCGAACACGCCAGGTCCTTAGAACTCGAAGCGCTTAAAGGGCAGTATGGCATAGCTCAAGCGCAAGCAACACCCAGGAAACGATACGAAATTGACCAGGACACATTGAGTCCGACGGCAGAACCTAACGTATTGGATACCTTTGAAGGTAGCCTTTATCCCGGTGGAGTACAACAGGGAGCAGCCGCTAATCAAGAAGGGGTTGCCGAGGCCCAGGCTTCTTTACTCGAGGGTACATCGGCGGAAGTCGGAGCGCAGACACTACGAGGATTAACCCAGGCAAAACGGCAGAGCATACTTGAAAGCCTCTATGTTAGTGATAAAGCGAAAGCCCAGGCAATTCTAAAGATCCTTGACAAGATCTCCACAAAGTAAAGGGAGCGCCATAAATGCCTGATCCAACCCAGGAAGAAATAAGCCAATTACGAAAATACCTCAACCGGGATAGATCGACGACAGCTTTAGCGCCGGAGGAAACCCCGACGGCCGTTACGAGTAACGAACTATCCGGGATCCGGGATCGCTTCAAGCAGATGGACCAGGAACGCCTTGACAAAGAAGCGGAAGGCAGAACGGCGTTAGGGGAAGTTATCAGAGCAGTACCGAGAGGATTGTTTGGCGCCTTCGATGTAAACGCTAGGGCATTAAGAGCAGCAGAAGGGGCGGTTATTCCGGGTGAAGCGGTAGGCCCGACCGGGAGATTTTTAGAAAAAGACATTAATAAACTAAAACAGATCCAGGAAGAATCTTTCCTACGAGCCGGACCGAAAGGCCGGGAAGGTCTTACCGGAACAGTTACCCAGGGAGTTGAAGCGGCCGCAACGTCTATAGCTGCCGGTTTGCCGGGCGCTGCAATCGGTGGGGCTATAGCCGGTCCGGTAGGGGCCGTATTAGGATTTGCAACGTCAGGTGGCGTTACATTCGGCCTTTCAGAATATGACCGATCTATCAGGGATGCAGATGCAAAGGGCATACCAAGAGAGATAAGCGAGGTTCCCTCTATCATTAAAGGTATTGCAGAAGGTGGTTTTGAGTTTGCTTCCGATCTTCTTGAAGGTATCACTTTTGGCGCAGCTAAACCACTAACGCAAGTAGGGAAACAGGCGTTAAGGCAAGGGTTAAAACAGCTTTTTAAAGTAGGGTTTAAAGAATACGCAAAAAGGACCGCAGCACTAGCGGCGGTTGAAATACCGGCGGAAATGGCAACGGCAGCAGTACAGGCGGAAGCAGATAAAAGAATGGGCTTGGGTGATACCGGCGCCTGGGATGCTGCAAAGGAAGCTTTTGGCCCTACGGTAGTTTCTTCGATGATCTTTGCCGGATGGTGGGGTGGAGTAGCGCATCATCAGAGGCAGAAAGTCAAGAAGGCCCTGGAAGATCCAACCGTCGCACAAGATGAACGAATGGGAGCCGTTAAGCTAGTTGAGGACAGTATAAAAGAAGTGGATCCCGAACTAGCTAGATCCTGGGGGAGCGCAGCGCAGCAATCCGTCGTTAACAATCAGGCCATTTCGTTAGAAGCGGCAGATCTACAGGAAACGCCGGAAATTGCAGATACTACGCCCACTTTAGAGCAGCAGATAGCGGAAACAATCCCGACCGCAGCGCCGGAAGAAGAACAGCCGACCGAAGTAACGACCGAGGAAGATATTGATAAAGTCTATTCCCCGGAGCAGTTACAGGAACTTGAGGCCCAGGGAATCCGACAGGAAAAACTAGCTACCGTTGACAAGAGAATTTCTAACCTTGAAAAAGTAAAGGGAAGAACGCAAAAGCAAGAAGAAAACCTCTCAAAAGCCCGGAAAGAGAGGAAAGAACTCTTACAGGAGGACGAAGATGATCGTAAAAACCAAAAAGGGGTATATGGTAAAGTCGGAGAAGGGCAAGAACCTGGGCGGACCATACAAGAGCCAGGAGGCGGCGAAGAAACGGTTGAGCCAGGTGGAATACTTCAAACACAAGAAGGGGAAGGACTCCCGGAAGGGTGGACAGTAAAGAAAACTACCAGGGCAAAAGTTGACGAGGTAGGGGTAAAACATGGCCATAAACCAGGGGAGTTAGGGGCTGCAACGGACCACGAAAGCAAAACTATTTACATCCCGGATGATTTGGACCAAGAAACCGAAGATGAATACCTGGCCCACGAAAAAGCACACATTAGGTATGCCGAGGACGATACACTAGAAGAGGTGGGGGAGGCTATACTAGAAGAAGTAAGAAGAGCAGTAAGCCAAGCACAGACAGATGAAGAGATTGAAGCAACCGGGGCGGTACTCCCGGAAACTGTAAAACACATGAAAAAGTACCTCAAAAGGGATGATTACAACGAGGCTTCTTTAATCGAGGAAGCTATGGTTGCGGAAATGGCCAACCAGGAATTAAGGGTCAAGGCAGCACAGAAAAAGGCCCTGGAAGAGAAACCGGCCCAGGCCCCGGCGGTCCAGGATCCCGATAATCTAGTATCCAAGTCCGGCCGGACCTTAACTCCATTCCCACAGAAAGGAAAAGGGCAAAAGGCTTTAAATAAATCTGATGAATGGCTGATCCAGGAAGCAATCAAAGAAGCGGAAAGTACCGGTGATGATTTCAACCTACAGCAATTCAAGGGAGAATTACCGATACCTAAAAAGGGCCTACCGCAAGCGTCCAGGGATGCGGCCAATGAATACATCTTCGGCCGGACCGAAATAAAACTAGAGAAACCCGAGCCACAAGCACCGGCCGGGATCCCGGCGAACAAAAGAAAAAAGAACGCCGCATTTAATAAGCTTCACAAGGCAGACGGAGCCACTTTAGCAAACATTGTTGCCGATTGGGAGGACGTTGAACTAAAGCCGGATGGAAGTATGTATTGGGATTATGACCGGCATGGTGGGGGGAAAAAGCGATACACGAAAGAACAGTTTATAGATTGGCTGTTTAGTGATGCACCGGAGAAAGTATCACAAGAACAAGAATGGAAAGATGATATTGCATGGGCCAGGGAACTAGCAACAGAGCAGCAAAAACCGGCAAAAACCAAGGCCGAAGCCGATACTCCCCATAAGATCCTCTTAGAACTCGGGGGGATCACGACGGAAGAAGGAGGCGAAGCGGAGTTTTTAAAGTCAAAAGAAGGAAAAGTCAGTTTTAAGATCCTCAATAAAAACGGCATGACCTTTGACCGGGCAAGAGAAGCATTTGTTGAGCGCGGTATAGTCGATAAAGATATTACCCTGGCGGACTTTAAAACCTACCTGGCGGAGAATTTGCACAAGCCGGTCACGCAAAAAGCTATCGAGAAGGAAGCGGCGGAGCTTGAACGGCCCGAGGAAGAAGGGAAAATCGAACAGGCAAACGTCGGGGATTTGAACCTACAGGAAGGCGACGTTGTTTACGCCTATGGTGACGTTTACAAAGTGACCACGACCGGGGAAGGCGAGATTGCTCTACAAGACGGCGAAACCCTAACGGTCGATGAGTTTGACACCCTACCACTAGAAAAGCCGGTGGTGAGGGCGGCAGACGCCGAGGGATTGCCTACAGAGGTTAAGAAGCGGTTAAAAATAGGCGAACCAATAGAGGGTGTCATTGTTTTTAGATCGGCAGCTTCTAACATATCTGATATGAAAGGGTATATAAAAGCCGAGGCAGACGTTGGAGTATCGGCCAATAGGCTATCGAGTGAAGGAATAGAGGAACTAGGGAAATACGAGGGTAATGTATTTGTTGACTCCGGGGCCTTTTCCAGGAAAAAGATCTCCTGGGAAAAGGTTTTTAAGGTATATAAAGCCCTGGCTAATGCGAGAAAAAACAAGAAGGGAAAGACCGTAGTAGTTGCCCCGGACAAATTAGGCGACCAGGATGCTACCCTGGATCTTATCATAGACTATACCCAGGATCTTGAAGAACTCTTAAAGGCTAAAGGGCTTGACGTTGTTTTTGTGATGCAGAAAGGCAAGATTACCCCGACGGATATGCTCAAAAAGATACAAAACTACTTCGGAGAAACGGAAGGTATTTCTATCGGTATCCCGATGAATCAGGCGCCCTGGACCCAGGCAGAATTTCAGGACCTTTTCGGCAAACCTGGGGAGTGGAAAGATAATTATCCTAACAAAATACACCTTTTAGGCATATCAGAATTTAGGAAGAAATTTAATGAAGTTAAAAAGTGGATCCCGGAAGATGTGGAAGTGACCGCAGATGCTTCCAGGTTAGCACGACACGCCCGAAAAGGTGGATTGATAACAGAACGCCAGGCGGAGTTGCCGGAACTGATTGCAGATAATACGATGATCCCGGAAGGATTAGTTGACGTTGAAATAGACTTCCCAACCGAGAGATTTGAGGCCCTACTAGACAAGCATGAAGTAACGGACAAGAAGATTAGGAAGGATTTAATAGGCGGCCTTGAGAGTGGGTACTTGGGCGAATATATTTTGATGCACATGGACTACCTGGAAGATGCCATTGACGGCGGCCTTTTCATGGACCTGGCCAAAGACATTAAAGAGTACAAAGAAACAAAACAAGTAGCCAGGGAAGAGGCAGTAAAAGAGAGTGAACTAAAGGACCGGGATACACTCACCGAAAAGGGTATCAGGGAGGCTATAAAGGGCCTTCCTGTTAAGCTTGTAGGCATACAGCCGACTTTGACCGGCGGAACAGATGTAGTCTTACATGACAGCCGGGCAGTTGAGCAGCCTAAATTTGGTGAGCCTATACCGATAAGTGAACTTGTCAGGCCGAACATTGTTATACCCATAGAGGACTTTTCCAGGGCAAAGGTCAGGGAAAAGCTCGGGATGAAACCGGAGCAGCCCAAAACCGGATCTTTATTTTCCAAAGAAGAACAACAGAAGATTAAAGCGACTAAGAGGGCAAAGCCTACTATCATTAGGTACTTAGACGGAACTTACCGGCTAGTCGATGAACAAAAGAAGCTTTTAAACGATCAGAAATATGAAACCAAGAAAGACGCCGAAGCTGCTTTAGGCGATTACCTGGCCGGAGTGGAGGACCAGGAAGCGGCGGAGGAATTAGGGGCAGCGCCGCAATACGGAACACCCACTAAAATTGCCGGATTTAATACGCAAGTTCAGTTTACCGCCCCTGGTGGGTTAATTTACGTCGGGCAGCAGTACGAAGGTAAGCAGTTTGGCTTTTACGTTACCCCGGACCGGCAGCACAAGGGAACCAGGATCAAGACCAGGAACATTCCATCCTGGTACGATACGATGGAGGAAGCGCAAAAGGCCCTGGCTGAATACGGCAAGGGGAAAACCGGGTGGAAATCTACTGTAGAGCAGAAAGCGCCGGAAACTCCACCGGACATTACCGATAACCTCACCAAAGCAAAAGCCGCTTATACCGCAGACATTACTAAAGACGGAAAGAGTATGTTGAGGGGTATTGCTTATCACAAAGGATCCTTCCCGGAGCTTTCCGTTGACGAGCTAAAGGCCCTACGCACCTGGGCCACTACCCACGAAAATAATCACATTCGCAAATACTTCCCGGAAGCAATCGACAAGGAACTCCGCACTCGGGGAGAGCCGATAATAGGAACTCCGGCGGCAAAAGACGTTAGCAAGACAGTATCGAAGATCCGGGAAACGGCTGATAGCCTACAAGCCACTATCGACGATAAAACCCGGCCAATGGAGCAACGGCCTACCGTTAAGCGGAACCGGGAACTTGAAGGCCGGATGCGTGATGGAGAACGCCTACAGCTTGTGCAAAACAAGTTAAGGGCCATAGCCGACCACCTGGAAGCCGGAACGCTGCCGGAGGAACTTGCAAACGTAAGGACTAAAGCCGATATTGAACGGCTGATGCACAAGTCTTACCGGGGCGTTTTTATTCGGTCAAGCGATCTTAGCGCTATGCTTGATAAGGTAAAGGGCAAGAAAGGGGCCAAAGAATTAAGGGAAACACTCGGGATTTATTTAACCCCACAAACAGATAAGTATGGGTATGACTTTAGGATTAACGATGTTCCGGCCCTGGAAGAACTCATAAAGTTAGCTGAAAAACATGGTTACAAAGATTACGTCCTGGGAGATATAAAAGAACAAATCCGGGATTTTAAAGGGTTGAAGAAGTTAGGCGTTACCGACGATTACACCCTTAAAGAAGTGCAAAAAGCGCTAATGGATATTGGCGATAATAAACCGGCGGAGGATCCGACAGCCAAGCGGATCCGGCAGCTCGAAAAAAATCTATTCGGCAATAATATCCCCGGTTACTTCCCCACGCCAACGGAAACCGCCGAACAGATGGTAGATATGGCCGGTATCGAGGACGGTATGGACGTACTCGAACCATCGGCCGGGAAGGGGAATATAGCTGATGTGATCCGGGGGCAGAACCCGAACGCTAATCTTGATGTTGTTGAGCAGAACTATACCCTCAAAGAAATCTTAGACGTAAAAGGCCATAATGTAGTCGGGGATGACTTCTTAAAGACCGACAAGCAGTATGACCGTATCATAATGAACCCACCGTTTGAACAGGGCGCAGATATTGACCACGTTCGTCATGCCTACAGCCTATTGAAACCAGGCGGCCGGTTAGTGTCGATCATGGGTGGATCCGTCTTTGACAGGCAAGGCAAGAAGTGGGAGGAATTTCAAGCGTGGTTTGACGAGATTGGCGGAGAAAGAGAAAAGCTGCCGGACGGAACCTTTGCGAAGATGGACAAGGCGACCGGCGTTAGTGCCTGGCTAGTTACTATCGAAGCACCGACCGACGCAAAGTTTAAAGAAGCAAAGCAGATAAAAGATGGAATGGATAAAGCAGAAGTTGAAACTGCTCTTAGTCAACTCGTTAAAAACGTTCTTAATGCACCGGAAATTATTGTTGTTCAGAGTCAAAATGAATTACCGAAAGACGTTTTAAACGCTCCAAACCGGCCGATGTTTGTTGGCGGCGTTTTCCGGCCCGGTAGAAATCAGATGTATTTTGTTGCCGAGAACCTACGAAATGCCGGACACGCTCAATCCCTTCTATTCCATGAAATGTACGGACACCTGGGGGCAAGGAGATTATTCGGGAAAGACTTTGAACCGTTCTTAGCGCAGATATTCAACTCCTACGGAACAAAAGGATTTGAGGAAATACAGCGAGTATATAACTTTGATCTGTCAACAAAAGAAGGCCGGTTATCGGCAGCAGAGGAAAAACTTGCAAGAATGGCGGAGTCCGGCGATTATCCCGGTCTTATGCGCCGGATCCTGGCGCATATAAAACTATGGCTTAACAAGAATGGCTTTACCTTTAAGTTTACCGATGAAGATCTGAAAGCAATACTCCGGGCCGGAAGAAAGAACCTGGAAGGGGAAACCCGGATAAGATTTGACAGGGCAACGAGATATTCCGGCAAAGCTCCTACCTTCTATTCACAGATGAACCGGGTAATAACCGATAAACTACCGAACCAGGGAACTACTCAAACGTTCTTGCAAACAATCCAATCCTGGGAGAAGAAAGGATTAATCAAGAAAGAAGAACTTGAATGGTCCGGCCTTGTTGAATGGTTGGAAGATAAAGGAACGGAGAAAATAAAAAAAGAAGATGTTATTGAATTTCTCCGGGAAAACGAGATTGCCATTACTGACGATTGGCCAATGTCGGAAGATAGTGAATTAGCGGAAATGCCGGAGTTCCCCCGAGAAGGCACAAGTATAACGCCGACGGAAGGTGAGGTTAAAGAGCTAATAGAGGCTAATGGATGGGTTGAGGCTGCTGAAATTAGGATACGCCAGGAGATTGAAGAAGATGGTGGATACAGACTACCGGCAGAAGATGGGGGGGATTTTATTGAAGCCGATGCTATGGGCGTTTTTGGTCGTGACATACGCTCGAAAGTTATTGATGATTGGGTGAGGAAGCAAGCGGAGGATGAAGCGCTAAGAATGGGATGGGATGTTGCTTATGAGGCTGCTCCCACTGAATTTGTAGACAGAAATTGGGGCTATACAATAATCTATGATCCGATTGGAGAGTATTTTACTTTAGTTGATAACGATGGTGAATATGTAGAGGGTGAAATGGGATCGTTTGACGAAGCAAAAGAAGCGGCGAGAGATCATGCTTACGATAGGGAAGGGGTAAGGGAACGGATAACAAAATTCCAGGACTATATTGAAAAGGGATATTCTGATAATTACGGAGAATTTCTACTAACGCTCCCGGCATCGACGAGAGAAACAGAAAACGCCAAGTCAGTAAATAAGATGCTGATAAAGCTATGGGATAAGATGGTAGAAAAATACGGCCCGGCCCAGGGCTTTAACGAGCTACGGCCGAAAATGACGATTGAGGAAAAAGCAGAATTAGAAATACTCCGCCTTCTCCTTGAAAGCGAAGGGAAACAGGCTAAAAATGTCTTTATCGGCAGCCATTGGGATAATGAAAACGTCTTAGCGCATTTCAGAAAAACAGACAGGTACGATAAGAGTAATACTGCCGACCTTTCTAAAGATGATCTTATCGCACTCCGGCAAGCGCAATATAAATGGGAACGATTGGTTGGTGGGAGTCAGGAACATTATGCAAGAATACTAAGAGAATTGGGAGCAGAGATCCCGGAATACCCGGCCACCACAGAAAAATCAGATCTTAGAGATTTTGCAACAGATATGTTCAAGGACTATGCTCTCAATACAGATAGGATGGAAAATCGCTATCTTGAATACGCTAATAAAAGGTATCGGATTGGGGAAAAAGCAAAAGACAGAGATACATGGTTTGAAAGTAATTGGCCTGGCCTGTACCTGGAAATGATTGAGAATGATATTCTACCGCCTTTTATCTTAAATAAAATGTCAAATGATGAATTGGGAAAGGGTATAAACTTTCGTAATGCCGTTGATGATGCTCTTAAAAAAGCCGGGTGGGATCGGTTCGCCCTTGAAGCGGAAATGGAAGAATTAAAGGTAAAAACCAAAGGGGATCCGATCTACTTTATCGAGGAATTTCAGAGCGATTGGTATATTGCCGGGAAATACGGAACAGGGGGATTTGGCAGAAAATCCCCGATTGTAAGGCCAAAAGACCTTGAAAGTATGGTTGAAAGAATAAGGGATCTTGAAGAAGAAATAAACAAAGTCAATAAGACATTAGGGGTTGACGCTTATCAAACAGACCTAGGGAACACAAGGGATCTACTACAGGCAGCGAAAAAAGCCAATGGTTATTTAAAGGCAAATATCAATACGGCAGAAACAATCCTTGAACGCCTGGAAGTTCCTATAGAAAGCCCGGATGGTAGACATACCTACGAAACCAGGAAAGAGCTTAACAGAGCGATTATTGAAATAGCGACATATCAAAATGAAATACAAAACTACAAGAACGTATTAGCAGCTATTGAGAAACACGAAAAATCGGGGAGTGGATTTTCATATTTTGGAAATTCGGTAAGAATGAAATCTGTGACTTCCCCGACTTGGACTATAACTCACGTTGACACAGCACAGCATTGGTTGGAAGGAGCCGGGTGGGTCCAGGACTATCTTAACGATATGGCCGACCCGGACGATAAGGGATGGGGGAAACATAAACGGTGGGATAATATACAGGAAAGCACGAAAAAGATTTACGAAAAAGCTTTGAAGAAACATTACAAGCAATTAGATAAAATGGAAACAATGTTTGTCGATGAGGCCGGTAAACCTATCCCCCTGGAAAGTACGGTAGAATATCTAACGGCATTACAAGAGGATTTATCGAAAGTTTATGGGAATTTTTCAGCAGTAAGCAGTAGGATTAAAGAGCAAGAATCACTCCCGGCAGCTCCGTTTGTTGAAAAATCCTGGCCGTTACTTGCTATCAAACGTGCGTTACGAGATGCGGTTGATAGTGGCTTTACAAAGTTTGGCTGGACTTCCGGCATAATGCAAGCCAAGAGATACCGGCTAGCGCAAGCAGTTTCAAAGATTGAGTATAAGAAAATTAACGACGATACTACCGGCTTAATGATTACTAATGTAGGCGGAGAGCTTATACAGGCAACAATAGCTAATGAAGCTAATAGGCGTTACGGTTGGGGGAAATCAAACGGATCGAGTAACTTTGCGGAATTTCCAAACGAGAATTTAGCCGATTTAATAACACCGGAATTAGCCGAAAAGGTATTTAAAGGTGAAGCGGAAGGGAAGTTTGAAGGGTTAGACCTGGAAGTGGGTGGACATGGCAAGAAGGTATTTTACGATAAACACCTGGTAAACGTTGCTAACGCCTACCTTAAAAAATGGGGCGTGAAAGTAAAAACCGGGAAGATTGAAACCGGCAAAAAGACTAAAGAATATAGGGGGCCTGTTCCTACCTA
>Ga0307380_10007451_pt1 | contig 14234 bp, 23 predicted proteins | sample UN3MG_FD_202239 | JGI IMG/M metagenome (GOLD analysis project Ga0307380, IMG submission 202239) | Soil microbial communities from Risofladan, Vaasa, Finland - UN-3 | ecosystem: Environmental > Terrestrial > Soil > Coastal area > Acid sulfate soil | place: Finland: Risofladan, Vaasa | collected... | reverse complement strand
CCGCGTTCGCGGTCAGTAGAGCGCGTTCGCGGTCGCTAAAGGGGCTTGAAATAAGCTTATTTCCTTCAGAGATTGCCGCGAATACATTTTGCACCGCGTTCGCGGTCGAGCGCGTACACAACAAAAGCCCTTTAATTGTATTGGACCCCAAAAGGTCAAGGTAATTTAATCTAACTTCTTTCCGACCCCGATCAGCCTTTCAATGTAGCTTGTGCAAGGCTTACCGTTCATTCTTATCTTGCAATAATTTTCTATGCTTGTTAATTTTCCGGGGTTCAATCTGCAAGCGGAAAAGCTTACGCCGTCGCCCGCTAGGGTTCCCCCATAATTGCAAACGGGCACCTTGAATTTTTCCGTAGACCGCACATTTAATTTTGATTCTAATTCGTGGACCCTTTCAAGTGTCTCGTTTCTGTCTAGTTTTTTCCTTGTGTCTTCTTCGCATATCGCACAAATAGAAAGGGCTTCATCAAGGGCTTCAGATAGTGCCCTAATTGTCGGGGGCTTCCCCAAGTTCGCCCTCACGCAAATATAATTTTTCTTTGCAAAAGTCATATTCGCACACGATCCTTCAAGCCCCGCATAACGATCACGATCTTCGTCTTCGCCCTCTAAGCGGGCTTGCCAATCGCCCGACATTAAATTATATTTGTCGTCCAAGCCGATCAGATAACCGACAATCTCTTTCTGCGAAAGCTTGTGTCGCTTTGCAAGCTTTTCTAAAACAAGTTTGTCGGCTTCATCAAGTGTAATCGCGAAAACCTTGCCCCTCTCGTACGGCATAATTCAACTTACTTGTTTGACTCTAAATATCTTTCGAGTGCCCGCTTACGTTCACGAAGCCAACCCCAATATTCAACCCAATTAATAGAATAACAAATAGAATAAACTAGGACAACAACGGCAAACGCTAAAAAAAAGGGGATCGTGATAAGGGTCCATTCAACCATGATCACACAGGGCCTTTAGTGCCTATATCGGCTTCCCATGTTTTGAGGGCTTGGATCAATCCTTCAAACAGATAATCCAAGGTGTTTGAAACGTCGGCAACTTCCCACATTGAATTAATGATTTGCTTTGAAATATCATCCCGCGTTATAATGCCTAATTTGTGAAAAGTCTTTGAATGTCTTAAGAGAAGATCAAGCGCATTATCTAATTCGGCTTTCTCTCGGGTTACAAAACCGATCAAACACATCGCCGGATCTTTAGGGTCAATGATCGGATATTCTTCATAGGGCTTTCGCGAATACTTCTTTTCGATATGCGCGATAAAATTCTTTTCCATCTTCATCATTGGCAAACTAAGGGGCTGGGTCATTCCTTGATTCTCCTTATCGTTACAAAGTCGGCTTTCTTCTCGAAGGTTGCAAGCCTTACACCCCGCACTAGACCAACCCCCGTTTTATAGGATCGTTTCATTATCGGTCTTTCCTTCTCGATCTCGTAGGCTTCAAGAATATAAGCGTCGGTCATTCTTTCCAAACTTCCCCAATCATCAAAGTATAAATTACTACATCATTATCTGAAGCTTTATCGATCAGAGTTTTCATTCTTTCTGAAGCCCCTTCATACTTCATTGCAACATCGATCCGTAATCTTACGCGTCCCGCCCTCAAAGTCATTTTTATAATCCCTTCTTGTATTCCTCGCATCCATAGCAATAATAAACGGGCTTGCCTTCCAAGTGATACGCAAGCCCTATGTTTGTCGATCCGCAATCCGGGCACTTCATTCTTAACAGTCCTTCTTACTTTTGGATTTGTTAAACTCTATTTCGCCCTTTACGGTTACGGTATCATTAGACGAATTTTCGATCATGTCGGCAACGCTTCTAAGAAGATTTGCGATCTCTTTTTTTTGCGGGGTTTGTGCGTCTATTTTTATGCTCACAAAGTTCACCTTTCAAGTGCCCAACTCATATCATGATCAAGCCCTTCTCCAAGGGCTTTAATGATCTTGATCACAATGTGATTTCGCACTTCATCCCATGTCTTTGAAATTCGGTAAAGCTTGTGGTGCCCGCCTTTGCCCGTCGCGTCGTCCCATTCTGCAAGACCGTCGGCAACCAAGAAATTCAAGTAGAAGATCACGCTTGCCCGCGAAATCATTATGTGCCTTCTCTTTACCGCTTCCCACATATCGCCGGACCCCCAAGAAAGTTTAGGGTCCTCGATCAGTACGTCAACGATTGCCTTTTGATAGTCCTTGAAAAGTATCCGGTGCCCTTTCTGTCCCTCGTCTAATTTCCAACCTGACAACCCATTTTTACTCATTTTCTTATCTCCATCCCTGTTAATTCAACCTGAATTAATAAGACTTCCCGAAACCACGTTAAGGAACATAGATACTTTTTACCACTCCGCAACACGCTTTAAGAATCAAAGACATACCCCAAGCACCATGAGGCGAAATAACCTAGACATTGAAGCCGACATCTTAAACGTAGCCCAACAAGGAACTGTTAAGACATGGATCGTTTACCGTGCCAACCTGAATTTTAAGATCGTCAAAAAATACATTGACGGTCTTATCTCTCGGGGCATGATTGAGCAAGACGGCAAGCTATATTTCACCACTGAAAAGGGCGAAGCATACCGACAAACGATCCTAGATTGTCAGGGGTTTCAATAAATGAAATACAACGTTTGGATCAAGGATCGCAAAGACGAAACCACGCGAATCCTAGAAGTGCCCCCTTACCGCGACGGGTCAACACCAACCATGCTAAAAATAAAGGGGGTCGCGTGCAAAAGCTCTTACTTCACTTGGGACGACTATAAAACTATCTGCTTTGAAAGAATAACCACGAAAGACGATCCTTAAACAGCCCTAACCTTTTTTATTATTTCTTCAAAATGATTATCGTCAATCATTCTGTAACATTCAAGCACTCGATCAATAAACCTCCCGCCCTTATCGGTAGTTTCAAATAAAGACGCGGGCCAACGCGCGTTACTGTCACCAATAACCGGGACAATCCTCAAAAGATGAAGGTTTAGCAACTTCTCGAATATCTCATATCCGGGGCCATGCCTTAACCGCGTGTCGCTTAACAAGTGCGTCGGCTTGATCCCTCTTTTGGCCCTGATCAGGATCTCCGCAATCTTCGTAAAGTCTTCCCTTCTTTTCATCTAATCGCCTAAATATCTATGTTTAACTAGCCGTTATAAAATTATGGAAATCGTAGAAGGCCATGCGGGAATCGTAGAAAAACCAGCTCGCTTGGTTGCGGATTTCGTAATGACTTTAACGTTTTTTTGTTCCGGGGCTTCGCCATTTATCAGTATCCAAAAGCTCATTTCTGTTAACAATAGATCGCCTTCGCGCGGTTCCAATTCGCGCCTTTCTTAAAGCGGTGCGTTCATGCTTGGGGGCCTTCCGGGTCGCCCTGAATTTTTTACAGGGCACACACTCATATTCAAAATCAACGTCCCGATCTTTCTTACGACAAAAACCCATAGCGACGGGACGATCTTCAACAACTTCGATCTTTACGGTAAAACCTGAATAAATACAAAGCTTCCACATATGGTAAGCTTTCTGGGCGGCTTCACCCTTCAGCTTTTCCGTCATTGTCAACCTTCCGAAAAGCGATCATCCCGCACACGTTACAAAGTAGGGTTTCGATTTTTGCGGGTTGAAGCCCCCGCCCACGCGTAGGCCGCCAATAGTTTAAGGAGATCTCGGGGTAAGGATATAATTCGCCTTCCGGGCAATGGGCGCACTTCCGGATCTCACTCATCATGATCACCTCACGTTTAGAAGGGCGATCAGTTTGTCGGGGTCCCTTCTTATGTAGTCGTCAAGGCCGTCTTTGAACCACGCCGGAATATTCTTAACATATTCTTCCCTGACTGAAAACTTTAGCATCGCGCCAATGTCGATGTAATGCCGATCAGCCGTGCTTAGATCCTTCCATCCAACGTTAAGGCGGCTTGCAACTTCAAGGGGTAGGCCGCACACGTAGAACCATGTTAAGCTTATCTTGCGTAAGTCATGAAGGTCAAGTTTTCGGCCTATGATTCTTTCGGTGATTTCACTCCAAGCGTCACGGAATTTTGTAACTGAGAAATCCCAAAGAGGTTCACCGTCTTTGCGAAGCCTTGAAAGCATATAGATTTCTTCGCGGACCGTGCGGGGCAACCATGACATATCCCACTGATTTCCTTGCTTCTCTAAAACGTGGATTTGCCATACGTCGGGGTTTTCGATGAAGGCGTAAGATTTTCCTTTCGTGCCCACTTTGATACCGAAAAAGGCCCTTTCAGCTTTTCGGTTCCCGGTCCTCATCTGGGTACAAAGTTTGAATCTGATCCCGGCCCCAAACTCGGGATTTATTTTTTCCATTTCTTCAAGACATTTAACGAATAATAAAGGAAATTCAGGGCTATTGATTTCCGGTATTTTTCTTACAGGTCTAGGGTCCCGGCTTTGCCTCATCGTCATATAATCATCATTGAGATCGCCACGGCCTAGAAAAGCGAAAAGGGGCCTAATCCCTTTCTTACGGTCCCGGTTCCTTTCGTTGTTTACCGCGTCGGTCCAATCTGCAAGGAATTTTAAACAAAGTTCATCCCCTAATCTATCCTCGGTATCTCTCACGCGGACCAGCGAAGGTTTATCCCAAGTTTTGACCCATACGCGGCGGCAAAAGTTGAATACCTTGCGGGGTTTCTTGCGCTTGGTTGCAAGCCATTCTAAAAAGCTTGTGCCCTTCGCGTTCATACATTCTTGGTCAAAGTCGGCTTCTACAAAGTTCTTGGTGCGGATATCCGTAACGACTTCAAGGACCCCTTCTTTTTCAAGTCTTCGCCTTAATCGTCTAACCGTTTCGGGGTGACATTGAAGCTGTGTCGCTATTTGCCCCGTTGTGTACTTATTCGCCTGAAAAAGTCGGCGGGCTAGATCCTCGTTGACCTTGGGCCTTCCCTTGGTTGAGGTTCGAATCTTTTCATCCTTCCCGAATATTTGGCCATCAGTTTTGTTAACTTCCATCCTGTCTTACCTCCTAGGGGTCTAATACAACAAAAGTATTTAACTCTTAAAGGCGTTCAATTCAGTATTTCTAATCCGTTTTATCGCGCGTGCATATTGTAGTCGCTTAACAAACTCTGAAATATCTTTATGTTTATCAACTTTCTTTCTTGAAAAATATCCCTTCATAAAACTTAATCCATTCGCACCCAAGCCCCCGGCTTTAATCAACGCAAAAGGCAAATCACCGCCCAGCGCGTAAGTGCATCGACCCCAATTAAACGCCTTCTCGGGATACATCCTTAACGGCCTTGTAACGGATTTAATTTCATCATATCTTTTTACTTCGTAACCTAGTTGTTGGACCTTGTAAACGATCCAAGACTCGTAACCCCATTTTTCAGGGTACACCATGCCGTTTATTTTGTCCCATAGTCGCGCGTCTATGATTCGACCCGACCCCCAAGGCGTTTCAACATTCAACCCGCCAATCTGTGTCCCGCCGCTTGCAACCTTGACGTTATCCCCCATTTTGTTTACAACGGATTCAACGTAATTATCAGATAGAATATGATCCGCCCCCATCTGAATTACAAAATCGGGTACTCCTTGATCCTTAATCTTATTCAAACCCGCATTACACACGTAAGCTAATTCTGGGCGGCCCACATAGCTTTCTTTGTGATAGGGCAAGCGTACAACGTAACAACCTTTCAACATAGAAATTTCTGGGGTTGCATCCGTTGATCCATCGTCAACGACAACAATCGGGAAAACCGTTTTAGTTTGACGAATCAAAGAATCTATTGTTTCGCCTATATGATCTTCCTCATTTCGTGCGATAATAAAAGCCGATACAGAATATTTCATATTACTACCTTCCCACTTTTTTCGCATCCTCATATCGTTGAAAGTAAAAGCGGCAATCCCATGAGGGCAAGCATCCCAAGAATAAACATACTCATCTTGATATGCTCTTTCATGCACTCATTACTTTGAGGGTCCAATCCCTTCATGCGATTAATCGCACGTAGCCATAAATTAAATCCTAATAGGATTAAGAGGTAGACCGCCACATTCAACAGGCGGGCAAGCAAGATCCTTCCGTGCGTCAAGGGATCAACTATATAAAAAATGAATATAGAGGCCGCCAAAGAGATCCCCGATCCTATAAGCTCGGTTTCATGGGCCTTCAACGTCGGGCAAATCCTTTATGTCTTTAAGCTGTGCGGGTATTTCTTCCGGTTCATCTTCTTTTTTGAATAATATGCTGATTATCGACATCGCCACTAAAAGGGTAACTTGGCCCATGAATGATCCGGCTATTGTTGAACCTAGATCAAAGGCCGTGTATTTGTGGGGCCATAACCAGTTAGGTAGGTAAAGACAAAAACAACTTACGAAGGTAGTGCCCACCAAAAAGAGAAACGATAAAGCCGTAAGTCTTGCACGGCTTTTTATGGCTTCTTTTAGTTTTTCTAATCTTTGCATTTCCTTATCTCCAACCTGTATGTTATTTGAGGCTTTAAAAAATGTTGGGTCGGCTGAATGGAGATAAGATTAAGAATCCTATTTTTCAGCCGACCCAAAAATAAAGGGATGATAAGAGGAAATAAGTTTATGCTTGCCCTGTTTCTATCTCGATCTCTCGGGGTAAGTTCTGCATCAAGATCGCCTTTGCTTCATCACGGCCTAGTCCATCCATGCCGATCAGTAAACGCTTTAATGTGTTTCCCACAACTCGGGCGGCATCGGCACCGAAACCAAGATATAAAATATCGTAGAACGTCAAAGCCGCCATAACATTTTTACCCATTACCCGCGTTTTTTGGTCTAATGCCTTGGTAAGAAATTCCGCTTTTTCTTTATCCTTCCCCTCGCTTGGGTATTCTCCTACATCAAATAGAAAGTTACCTGCTTGCTCGGCTGTGTGTTGGCCTACATTTCCCGATCCATCGGTTCGCCATCTTTTTCTTGTTGCCATTATCCGATCATCCCCCGCGTGTAAGCGATAAACAGGATCGCCCCGACTACCAATATTATTATTGCGAATCTTCCGATCCCTGAAAACCGCGCCTTAAACATTTCAGCCAATGCCTTACCTAATACCGTCGATTTCTGAACGTTGCGAATTAAAATTGGGGTGGCTTTCGTTTCAGAGGTTTCTATCGCTTTGCCTTCGCCACTGTATCTAAATAAACAAAGGTATAGCCCTTTGATCCCCATCAACCAGTATAAAGGCCGTTTAAGAAACGTGTATTTGATTTTCCACAAATCTTCAATCTTAACAGTATATTCCTTTTCTTCTTCCCCGTTTTCAATTGGTATTCCTATTTTTATCTTATAGGGTAATTTCTTAGGCTTGATATCCGCGTGTATATTGCATCCGGGTTTTAAAACGATCACTTTGATTTTATAGAATGTCGGCATCTTCATTTTTCCTTTCGTTATTAGCCCGACTGATCCCGCACCGATTAAGAAGATCAAGATCCAAAAAATGATTTCAGACAAAACCAAGTTGCGCACCTATTAAAGATCCGATGATCAATAAAACGAATCCCCATTTTACTATCGCCCCAATTGTTATGTTGTTTTGTGCCCAACCGAAAGCGTTTCGCATACGTTCTTTAGGTAAAGCCCCGGTGTATTCGATTGCGTTTTCATAGATAAATTGGTTCAAGAAATTTATTGAAGTGTCTTTTCCTTGCTCATCAATTTGTATCGGGGCGGGGTTTCCCTCAAAGAAAAAGGTTTCAACGCCTTTCGGCTTATCTCCTTTACTGTAAAAATTTATTGCGTTTCGGTTCATCAAATATATGCCTCTGTGCATGTCTACCATGCTCAAGTTTTCGTTAACCTTTTTTTGTTTGGCTTGTCGGCTTCTAAGTAAAAACCAAACCTCTATTTTCAAGGGGGTTAAACCTCGGCAACTAACGTGATCCAGAGAATGTAAGCATTGATCAGGGCAAGGGCCACCGCGAAAAGAAACGAATCCCCTAGAATTTCCACGGCTAGAATGAATCCGACGATTGCGCCCCCGGCACTAAAGATCATTTCCTTCCACGCGTGCCCAACGGCTATCAGAAAAAACCAGACGACGATTAAACCCCATGCGACATTTTCCATTTTCTTATCTCCTTTTCTCCAATGCGTAGATCGCCCCGATTATTAATAAACTAATTCCTATCGCAAGACCGGGGAATAAGCCGCCGCCCTCACTTACAAAATAAACCTTTTCAAAATTAATGTCCGTGAATGTGCTATTATCCCAAGCCCCACCTGTATAATTGCAAGCTCTGATCCGGTAAAACCTTTCAAGCCCGTTTGTGACTTGAAGATCGGTATATTGGTTTGTCGTGCTTTGTCCTAGATAATCCCAAGATATTTTATCCGTTGAATTTTGGATTTCAAAGAAATTTATATCCGTAAGATTTGAAGCCCATCTTAAAATAACGTAAGGGGCTGAAGCATTGAAACCCGCCCCAAATAACTTATTCGGGGCTTCTAATACGGGGGGTTCTTCTTCTTCCCCCCAATCTCCATGAGTAGGCTCAGGATCAACATATTTCGCAATACAAAAATCATCTAAATAACCCGTATTAGAATGAACGGTACTTGAAGCAATATGCTCAGAGTTTGTTAATCCCGTTCCCGTTAAGACGGTTGAAACTTCGCCATAATAGGTATCATCTATATACACTTTGAACTTATCAGTATCATAATCAAGTAAAAGCGTTACTTTATACCACGTATTAATTGAATACGTCTTATCAGTCGGATAATTTTTATAGGCACCATCAAAATATTGAAAGTGTCCGTTGTGCATTACCATTATATATTGAGTTCCTTGGGGTCTGAAATTATAGAACTTCTTCAAGTCTGCGCTAACCGCACAACGCGTATAAAACATGACCCTTGCTTTCGGAATTTCTGAAATAGTTTTCGATAAAACTCGATCGGTAGCGTGGGCAACTCCTTGCGCCGCATAAGAGCCATGCTTAACCGTCGTTCCCTGAGCCGACCAAGATACTCCCGCCGTCGTCCATCGTGTTAAATTTCCTAGCTCAAAATCATCCGCAAAGATAAAGGTGCTTACAATATTACTTATCGTTGTAACCCCGCCATTTCCATAATAAATATAAATCGTCTTATTGTCTGGGCTTTCCGGGATCGTATCAATTTCAACCCAGAAAACGGCATTTGCAGAATCCGTTTTTTCTTCTATCCAATAATCAAGAAGGGTACCACCTTCATTTGTAAACCTGACATCTCCAAAATCTGTCCTAGATTTTGAGTCAAGATAAACATCATTTCCAATATCAGCACCAGCTCCATAATGAATCGAAAAACTCATTTGATAATTGGTCTGAGCCCCCGCCACACTCCCCGTAATGTAATGTGACTTTCTATAATCCCAACCTGTCAGCCATCCGGGATCGGCTTTAACTAAGGGGTTCGGTATAAGCGCGCTTAGTATTAAAAAAAAAAGAATGATCCGTTTGGCTTTCATTAACTGATCAATTCCTTTGCAAGTATGATCACCGAAAGCAAAGATAAAACGCTGATCACCTGAAGGATCACGTTGAAGACTGAGGGCAAGCCGTAACTTTTTGTGCCCGTGATCATGCCCGCGTACCATGAAACGAAGGTCAGAAAATTTACATCGTCGCTGAAACCTATTGATTCCGCTATTGTCAACGTAACTGTGCCGTCGTCATAGATTGCCCGCGTTATGTTGTGTTCTTGCTCGGGGTCCGTGAAGAAAAGTTCATATCCGTTTTTACAGGTGAACCTTGACCATTTCGTTTGATTATTCCATTCTATTATTACTGACGAATTATAAATTTCAGTGCCGTAATCTCTTATCCCCATTTCGGTCCAAGCAAGGACGATCCCGAAAAACTTTACGTGTGTTTGAAATCTGAAGTGATCGCCAATCGTAACAATGTAATCCCATTCGACCCGGATCTCTGTGTTGTTTACCGTAAAATATTGCCAACCTGATCCGTAACTAATATTCAGATCGTCGGCTTCTCCAAGCATGATCCCTGACGCAAATATTTTGTCAATGTCTAAGGTTACATCCCATCGGTTTTCAGGGACCACGCTAAACGCAAGGGCATAACTGAAATATGTGTAAACTACTGTGAAAATTATAAAAAAGGTGGCGTATTTTGTTGACCCTTCCATTATCCGCTTAACTCCTTTGCAACCATCAAGCCGATTATCAACGCTATTGCGCCCCCTGTGAAGTAGGGCAACCAAGCCGCATAAGTGAATATTAGCAAGCCGATGAAAGCGGGCAAGCCCATCGAGATCGTAATGTTTTTTTGAGAGATCAAGCCGCCGCAAAGTGCAAAGACTAAAGGGAAAAGTAGACCTAAGATTATTCCGGCCTGTGCGACTGTTAAGCCTAGAATCGGGGCAATCGACGTTAACCAATCTTCCCATAACATTTCAGTCACCTTACATTAACTGTAAGGACCATAAAAGGGCAACGCCGCAAAACATAGTAAACATTATTGCGATCCATGTCGCCGTCTCGGGCTTCACCGCGAAGCCATAAATCGGGGTGCCCATGAAAAGGATCATGCCGATTACAAATAATATGAGTTTAAAACTAAAGCGGGATACAGGGGATTCTTCCCATGCTTCGCCGGGGGCCGGGTCTTCGGGGTCCGGGTAATTGGTTTCAATCCAGTCTATAACAGAATCTAAATCGGGCATATCATCGACAACGGTTTCATTAGTTTCGGGGTCAACGACGAAGAAAGTGCCATTGTATAAAGGTACAAAATCAACGAGGATTAACATATTTTCTAAGTATCCCCAATTTAACCCATTGTAAAAATTTGATCCAAGCCTAGAAGTAAAACGCACCCCGGTCCAATGAATGAGGTCAATATCTATCCCTGTCGCATTATCTTCAAAGATAAAGTCATTGTACCAAGCCGCGCTTGAATTTGGCTCGGTTGAATATTGCCGCACACAAATTTCTTTTTGTTCATAATCCCAAAGGAAGGCAAACCACCCTTGCCGTGTCGGCGGTATTGGGTCATTAAAAACACAAGTATCCTGTCCATAAGTCATAACATCGGCACCCAAATTAAAATAATGATCTTCGTCAGCCCCTGCCCCCCCAACATAATGCTGAAGTTGAACACTATAACCACCCCCAGATAGTTGAATCCAATTAAAGTCCGGTCGATGATAAGGTACTTCTTCATCTGTCAACGTGGCTTTAAATCTGATTTCTATATAATCCGCCGTATTGCTTAACAGATCATCCCGATTGAAATATGTTAGATCATCCCAGTATTCTTCATAACCAAAATCGTGAAATGTAATTCTGTATGGGTTCAACGCTGAAGTGCCGATCAGGTTCAGGGGGTCAACTTCGGTCCAGTCTTCATAAAAGTTTTCATAAACTTGGTATTGGTAAATGTCAAGCCCGTTTGTATTGTTGACCCAAACCGCGCCTTGACTCGTCGGGTCAACGGGTCCCACCCCGTAATGAATGTATAGTTTCGCGGGGTATCCGGCTTCAATTGTCGCGACTGATCTTTCCTCGGCTTCTTCGCGCGCGGGCGAAAGGGTTGCAAACGCGATGTCGTGCCCATCCCAAAAGTAATGACCTTGATTTATTTCGCGTATGATCCTTGTAACCGTGATATTATGCTTAACGTAGGACCCGACGAAGCTTGATAAGTTTACTTGGTATAGATTTGTTGTATAGGGTCCATTGATAAAGCTCGGATCTTCCGCATTGCTCGGGGTGCCGCCTTTCATTGAGGGTATGCCGTAAATGAACATATACGCATCCGGGTCGGTTAATGCCGTTGTCGGGGTTGTGACTTCAAGATAAGCCTCGGTGACGTATCGCCCCCAATCTAAAACGGGGCCTTCAAACCAAAACCATGATCTGATCTGCATATCGTTGCCCTGAAGATAAGCCATGTCAACGCCTTCAAACCTATACGAAGCATAAAACAGATCTTCGTCAACGGTGCTTACCGTCCATTCATCCGTTACGGCTTCGATTGTCGCAATCGGTAAAAGGCTTAATGAAAGTGCGATCAATACGAAGATCGCTTTTCTTCTTCTCATTTTAACCAAGTAAAGAATAGCGTTCAACTATAAAAAAAGGGATGTGATCCCGTTTCTAGTCAAGCCGGATCAAGATCAGAGTCAGAGGGTTAGTTCATACCCTTAAACTGCTCGTAGACCAGCGCAACCCCGATCCCACACACGACCAGAACCCAGATAAGAGGAATCAGGTTCAGGACCGCGGCGGCCATATCCGACGCGTTAACCAGCGCGGTAGTCACCGCGGCGTCTATGGACGGGAAAAGCGCAAGGCCGACGACGATCAAGATAAAGCCGACGAAAAGCTTGCCCATATCCATCGCGGCCCGATGGGTGGATCTCGCGTGCGTTCTCACGCGTCCAAGCCAGTCGCCTATCTTTCTTACTATGAACATTTTTGTTCAAGGTTTATCTGGGAAATGATAATAAAAGGTGAATGGTCCACGGGCCTATTAACTTAGGGCTTCAAAAGTTACAACTACCGCAACCGCAAGGGCTAGGATTATAAACATCAACCATAACCACGGCATGATCTCCGCTAGTAGGGCCTTGCCCGTGTGTGTCGGGTCAGCCGTGGCCGCGGCCTCGGTTTCATCGATCACGTATTGATATGAGAAAATTAAGAGGGCGCAAATTAAGAACATTGTTAAAATCTTTGCTTCATCCGACATCTTGATCACATTTCAACAGTTGAGAAAGCTTATAGTTCTACCGCGCGGACGTTCCCGTTTTAAGCGCGCCGTCTAGCTTGCAAAACGTCACATTCTCACTTTCTCATATATGCCACGTATGAAAAGCCTTAAAACTTTATCCTACAACATAGATTCATACCTTTGTGACTGATAAGGGGCTGAAGTCGGGGGGGCAAAGGGTCCCGGCTAATGAGGCCCCGAAAATTACGTTACCCAAAAAAAGAGGGGCTGAGCTAAAAGGCAATGAAGCCCCCACAATTTTCTAAGCGATTGGTGCGGTTTCTATTTCCCCGCCTTCAGCTTTGATAAGATCATCAAGGCTTTTCGCGTATTTCCTTTCTTCCGATTCTAGTTTTCTTATTCTCTGATCAAGCTTCATCTTATCGCGTGACTTCATCGCCCTTTGAATCCTAAGCGTTTCTCTGATCTGCTCTTTTGCCATTTTTGCATAGTGCCGCCTTATCGGATAATATTCTTTGTAAATTTCATCCGGGATAAAACAATTATAATTATCTTTGAAACGCTTGTTTACTCCATGCTTTTTCAGGTCCGGCGATCTCCAAGGTTCATAACTCAAAGCCAATCTTGAAAACATCTTGCTTGGTGCGTCGCTTATGCCCCCGTCACGTTTAACGATCTTTGTGCGTAGAACCCCCGGCATCCCGGCAATCTTTGAAAGAATCCACGTAGGGCTAGGAGTCGTTAAAATAACTGTGTTTATGTCGGTGCCTATCACGTTAAAGTATTTTTGAATTGCTTGCAGTAAAGGATCGGTCCAATTTAATGAGTGTAGCCAGTAACCCGCATCATCCCACGTATAGAAAGGGATTCGTTCCTCAATGTCATACCACCTTTCGCTTATCTCGTCGGGGTCCCATCCGAAAAAAGGTTGATACTGTCGCCAACTCGTCAGGTTTTCGCCCCATAAATACTCAGAGACTTGATCCATTACCTTAATGATATAAGCCGACTTCCCAATCCTTGGTGTACCGTGGATTATGAAGATGTTGAAATCATCCCGTTCATAATTACGCACTATTCGCCTCGCTAATGCACTTTTGGGTAAAGGGGCCGTTTTCTCCTCATCTCCTCAATTCGCCGCGCACTAATAGTATCTAGATCAATATACGAAGTAAGATTATTTATTCTTGCCTCTTTCGTTCAACGGACCGTTTTTTCTTCAATCCATTAGACTTTAGTGGAAAAAGTATATCCCGGGGGGATAAAAACCCCGGCTTTTGTTGTACGTAGCCCCACTAAAGCAATACTTTAATGATAGTGAAAAAAATGTGTTGACCTCGCGTCCTCCGGGGGGGAACAAAACCCCGGCTTTTGTTGTGCGTAGAACGTCACCGCGTTCGCGGTCAGTAGAGCGCGTTCGCGGTCGCTAAAGGGGCTTGAAATAAGCTTATTTCCTTCAGAGATTGCCGCGAATACATTTTGCACCGCGTTCGCGGTCGAGCGCGTACACAACAAAAG
>Ga0307380_10007450_pt1 | contig 14235 bp, 12 predicted proteins | sample UN3MG_FD_202239 | JGI IMG/M metagenome (GOLD analysis project Ga0307380, IMG submission 202239) | Soil microbial communities from Risofladan, Vaasa, Finland - UN-3 | ecosystem: Environmental > Terrestrial > Soil > Coastal area > Acid sulfate soil | place: Finland: Risofladan, Vaasa | collected... | reverse complement strand
GGTTGAGTTCAACGACTGGTTCATCCTGGAGCGGATCAAGATGCAGTCGTACAAGGCGTCGGAAGGCAAGCCGTTGGCGATCCGGCGGGCGCTGATGCTGCGCGACCTGCTCGAGCAGATGCCGATCTCGCTGGATCCCGACGACCTGCTGGCGGGCCTGGAAGACCACGTCTTCGCCACGAGCTACAACCTGTTCAAGTCGGGCTTGGAAAACTTCGACGGCTACTGCGGCTACGGCGAGCTGTATCAGGAGGTGGCCGGCAAGTTCCCGAAGGCCGAGATCGAGGCGGCGCGCGATTTCTGGCTCAACGATGCGTTCGAGCAGGGAATGGCGAAGAACTTCAGCAAGGCCGAGCTGGACTGCATGAACGAGGGCACGTGGTTTGTTGAGCCGGTGACGGGGCACGTGATCTACGATGCCCCGACGGTGCTGGCAGGCGGGCTGAACGGGATTCTTGCCGACGTGCGCCGCAAGCTGGCCGCGTGCGGGTCCGATGCCGCGAAACGCGGCTTCTACGAAGCGATGGAGATCTCGGTGAACGCCGCGATCGCGTTTGCCGGGCGCTACGTGAAGCTCGCGGTCGAAATGGCGGAGGGGATGGACGATCCGAAGCAGCGCGCCGGCCTGCGGCAGCTTGCCCAGGTGCTCGAGCGCGTGCCGTCGAACCCGGCCACGACGTTCCGCGAGGCCGTGCAGGCATTCTGGCTGGTCTATGTGATCATGCACATCGAGCAGACGCCCAACCCCTACGCGTTCAGCGTCGGCAGGGCGGACCAATTTTTGTATCCGTATTACCGATACAGCATCGATAGCAATGTGATCACAGCGGACGGCGCGCTGGAGCTGCTGGAAGCGTTGTGGCTGAAGTTCAACGTGGGCAACAGGGTGTGGGCTGTGTCGCAGAACCTGGTGGTCGGCGGCGTGACACGCGACGGCAAGGACGCCACCAACGAGCTGACGTATCTGTGCCTGGATGCGACCGAAGACCTGAAGGTGCCGCTGCCAACGATCACGGTGAAGTGCCACTCGAAGATGCCGGACGAGCTGCTGGAGCGAGCGTGCGAGATGGCGTCGCAGGGGCGGGGCAACCCCACGCTGATCAACGACGACGTGGTGGTGAAGTCGAAGATGGCCACGGGCGTGAGCCTGGAAGACGCCCGTGATTCCGTGATCGCGGGCTGCCAGGAGCTGCTGGTGCAGGGGGCAGAGAACGCGCGAACGACGGCCGACTGGTTTTCGCTGCCGAAGTGCCTGGAGCTGGCGCTCAATGACGGGAAATCCACCACGTCGGGCAAGCAGATCGGCCCGGCGACCGGGAAGCCGGATAGCTTCGCATCGTTCGACGAAGTGGTGCGGGCATTCTGGGCGCAGGTCGAATACCAGTTGCCGATCTCGACGGAAGCGTCCAACCGGTGCGACCGCCTGCTCGCCGAGCTGCGGCCCGTGCCGTTTGTCTCGGCGATCATGAAGGATTGCATCGAGCGGGGCCGGGATTTCCGCACGGACGGCGCCCGCTACAACTTCAGCGGCTTCCTGTGCCACGGTGTGGCGAACGTGGCGGACTCGCTGGCAGCCATCAGGAAGCTGGTGTTCGAGAAGCGGGAGATTACGATGGGCCAGCTTGCGGATGCCCTCAGGACGGACTTCAAGGACGCCGAGGCGCTGCGCGTACGGCTCATCCAGGGCGCGCCCAAGTACGGGAACGATGATGATGGCGTCGATTCGCTGGCCGCCGAAATCGCCACGCGAATGACCGAGCTGGTTGCGAAGCAGAAGAACGCCTACGGCGGCATGTATCGGTGCGGGTTCAGCACGCCATCGACACACGTCCTGTATGGCTTGCGGTGCGGTGCGACGCCCGATGGCCGGCACAAGGGCGACAGCTTCGCCTACGGCATCGGCCCCACGCAAGGGTACAACAAGTCCGGCCCGACCGCCGTGTTCAAGTCGTGCACGAAGTTCGAGCACTGGCGGGCGACGCACGGGCTGGCGATCACCGCGTCGATGCCGCCGGCGCTCGCGAAGCCGGGGACGATCAAGGCGCTGGTGAAATCGTACTTCGGGATGAACGGCCGGTTTGTGCACTTCAACGTGCAGGACGTGGCAGTGCTGCGGGAGGCGCAGAAGCATCCGGAGCAGCATCGGGACGTGATCGTGCGCGTGCACGGCATGAGCGCGTATTTCGTGAACCTCGACCCGCTGATCCAACAAGACATCATCTCGCGAACGGAGCACTGCGTGTGAATGGCCGTATTTTCGACATCAAGAAGTTCGCGATCCACGACGGGCCGGGCATCAGGACGACGGTGTTCTTCAAGGGCTGCCCGTTGCGCTGCAAATGGTGCCACAACCCGGAATCGATGGGGTTTGAGCCGGAGCTTGCGTTCTTCCCGCACAAGTGCATCCATTGCGGGCGCTGCATCAAGGGGTGCCCCAACGGAGCGCTGAGCGCGGGCGAGGAGCGAGTGCAGTACGACAAGTCGAAGTGCAAGCTGTGCCGCAAGTGCGCCGAAGAATGCCCCGCCGAAGCGATCGTCTGCTACGGCCAGGACATGACCGTCCAGCAGGTGGTCGACGAGGTGATGAAGGACAAGCCGTTCTACGACAACTCGGGCGGCGGGGTGACGCTGTCGGGCGGTGAGCCGCTGGCCCACAGCGAGTTTGCGCTGCCGTTGCTTGACGAATTCCGCCGCCTCGGGGTGCATCGCCTGCTGGACACGACCGGGCTGGCATCGACCGAAGTGTTCCGCAAGATGGTCGCCGCAGTTGACGATGTTTACTATGACGTCAAGATGGCCGACGACACGAAGCACCGGGCGCTGACGGGTGTCTCCAACAAGCTGATTCTGGAGCATCTGCGGTGGCTGGTGACGACGGGGAAGAACGTGACGCTGCGCGTGCCGCTCGTGCCGGGCTTGAACGACAGTGCTGCCGATCTCGACGCCTTGGCGAGCCTGGTGAACGAACTGAAGGGTATCGGCCGCGTGCAGGAGGTTGAGCTGCTGCCGTACCATCGGATCGGGTCCGGCAAGTACGCCAGCCTCGGCAAGAGCTACGACCTGTCTGCGGTTGTCCCTCATACGAAGGAGCAACTGCAGGGGATTGTGCGTTACCTCAGAGAGAGAGGTGTCGAAATTCGTTGTAGCGTCCTCGGTGACTGATCGTGTCGGCGGCTGGAAAACACTCGAAACAGATATGCAGGAGCCGCAATGAGAAAGGCTGTGTTATTCTACATGGACACGCAAGTGGATTTCATGAAGTCCACTGGCAAGCTCTACGTGCCGGAGGCGCAGGACATCATCCCGCGGGTGACGGATCTGATGGAGTACGCCCGCAACATGAACCTGATGGTGGTTTCCACCAAGGACACCCACGCGCCGGACGATCCGGAGTTTGGGCAGTTCGCGCCGCATTGTGTGCGCGGCACTCCGGGCTGGCAGAAACTGGAAGGCACGGTGCTGCCGGATCACATCGAATTGCCGATAGACTGGTCGGCCGATCTGCCCGATGATATTTTAGAGCACCAGCAGATCATAGTCCAGAAGAACACGCTCGACCCGTTCATGAGCTGGATGCTGCACGAGGTGGTCGAGCGGCTGCAGAAGCCTCGAAGCCTGGTGTTCGGCGTGGCGACGGACTACTGCGTGAAGTACGTATGCCTGGGGCTGCTGAAGCGCAAGTGCCGCGTTTCGGTGATCCTGAACGCCACGCGGCCGATCCGCGAGGACACCGGCCGCGACGCGATCGAGGAAATGAAGCTGAAGGGCGTCGAGTTCATCACGACCGCCGAGGTGATCCGGGTAGCGGTGTAAGAATTGGCATTGGGCTTTAGGCTTTAGGCTTTCTTCGGCCTAAAGCCCAATGCCCAATAGCCCAAAGCCCACAGCCAATCTTTCCGATCCCGAGCGATTTTGCAGAAACAATACACATACGAGTATCCCCGGCCGAGTGTAACGGTCGATATCGCCCTGTTCCGAGTGTGCGGCGGTGTGCTCCAGGCGCTGCTGGTCAAGCGGGGGCGGGAGCCGTTCAAGGGCAGGTGGGTCTTCCCCGGCGGGTTTGTCGAGATCGACGAGCCGGTGGGCGACGCTGCTGTGCGGGAACTTCGCGAGGAGACTGGTGTTCAGCATGTGGTGCTGGAGCCATTCGGGGTGTTCGACGAGCCTAGACGCGACCCGCGCGGGCGCACCATCAGCATTGCGCATGTGGGGCTGGTGCCCACTGAGTACGAGGGCGTTCAGGCCGGGGATGATGCCGCCGAAGCCGGGTGGTTTCCCGCAAGCGACGCGCCGCCGCTGGGCTTCGACCATCGCGATATGATGCGGGCGGCGCTTGCATGGCTGGCTGAACGGCTCGGGCTGGCAGAGCGTGAGCCGCCGTGGCATCCTGGCATGGGAATGAATGAGCGGATGGCGTTTCGAGACGCATTGGAGACGATAAGGATTGGATGATGGGATGACGGGATGACGGGATGACGGGATGACGGGATGACGGGATGACGGGATGACGGGATGACGGGATGACGGGATGATGGGATGACGGGATGATGGGATGACGGGATGATGGGATGACGGGATGATGGGATGACGGGATGATGGGATCATGAGAGGCGTATCCGTGCTGCGCACTCCGTCCACTCCGTCCATTCCGTCCATTCCAGTCCATTCCGTCCACTTGGTCCACCTGGCCCACCTGGCCCACCTGGCCCATCTGGCCCACCTGGCCCACTTGGCCCACCTGGCCCACCTGGCCCGCCTGGCCCACTTGGTCCACTGACAAACATCCGGGTGTTGCTTCGCGGCAGGAAGGGATCGGCATGAAAGCGGTGCAGGAACAGCCCCAGGCTATCAAGATGGTTGAGGATGCGCACAAGAAGGGCATGATTTCGGCAGAGGCGCTGGCCAATCTCCGGAAATGGCTGGATGAGCCGCAGTACGCCGCGTTCCGGGACGAGATCCAAAAGTTGATCGACGCCGGTAACTGGTCGGAGCTGAACGATTCGTTTTTCACGATCATACCGTTCGGCACGGGCGGGCGGCGTGGGCCGATGGGCGTGGGGCCGAACCGGATGAACGTGCGGACGGTCGGCGAATCGACGCAGGGGCTGTGCCGCTATATCGAGCGGCTGGGGGGCGATGCCACGGAGCGCGGGGTCGTGATTGCGTACGACGTCCGCCACCGCTCCCGCGAGTTCGCCGAGGAGACCGCCCGCGTGCTGGCCGGCAACGGGGTGAAGGCGTACCTGTTCGACGATTTCCGGCCGACGCCCGAGCTGTCGTTCGCGGTTCGCCACCTGGGGGCGCAGGCGGGGGTGGTCATCAGCGCCAGTCACAATCCGCCCAGCGACAACGGGTACAAGGTTTTCTGGGAGGATGGCGCCCAGATCGTCAGCCCGGACGACAAGGAGATCATCGCCGAAGTCAGCAAGGTGGCGGAGATCAGGTCGATGCCGCTGGACGAGGCCCGCCAGAAGGGCCTGCTGGAGGACATCGGACAGGAGGTCGACGAGGCGTACTTCGAGGCCGTCTGCAGGATGGCACTGACAACGAACCGCGACGTGAAGATCATCTACTCGCCGCTGCACGGCACGGGCATCAAGAACGTGATCCCGGTGCTGCAGCGGGCGGGCTTCCACAACGTGAGCATCGTCGAGGAGCAGGCGGTGCCCGATCCTGATTTCTCGACGATCGCGGGACACAAGCCGAACCCGGAGGAAGCGCGGGCGCTCGACATGCTGCTGCAGCGGGCCAGCGAGGCGGGCGCCGACATCGCCCTGGCAACCGATCCCGACGCCGACCGGGCGGCGTGCGCCGTGCCGGAACTCAGGCCGGACAAGACCACCACGTGGACCAAGCTGACGGGCAACCAGGCAGCCTGCCTGATCTGCCACTTCACGCTGTCGCAGCTCCGGCAGCAGAACCGAATTCCGAAGCACGGCGTGGTGATCCGCACGATCGTGACGACCGAGGAGGTGGATCGCATCGCGAAAGATTTCGGCGTCGAGGTGATCAACCACCTGCTGGTCGGCTTCAAGTATATCGGCGAGGCGATCCGCAACCTGCCGCCGGAGAAGGAGTTCATCTTCGGTGCCGAGGAAAGCCTGGGCTACCTGCGGGGCACGTACGCGCGCGACAAGTGCTCGGCGGTCGCGTCGCTCACCCTGGCCGAGATGGCCGCCACGCTCAAGAAGGAAAAGCGGCCGATGATGGAGTACCTCAACGACATCTACCGCCGCTACGGCTACTACAGCGAGATGCTGGAGGACCTGTATCTTCGGGGGCAGGAGGGCCTGGCGCGGATGCAGAAGGTCATGCGTGTGCTGCGCGACGATCCGCCGAAGTCGATCGGCGGCTGGAGGATCGAGCGGATCACGGACCGGCTGACGCTGCAGGAGCGGGACGTGCACACGGGGGAGGTCCGCGGCGGCGTTGAGGGGATCAGGGGCGATCTCCTGCTGATGCACCTGGAAGGCGGCGCACGCGTAGCCGTCAGACCGTCGGGCACCGAGTCGAAGATCAAGTTCTACGTGACGGTCCGGCGGGACGTGCCTGCGGGCATGGGCGACGCCGAGCTGTTCGAGTTCAAGCGCGACGTGGACGGCCTGGCCAAGGGCCTGATCACAAGCATCGAGGGCATGGCGAGGCAGATCACGGGGGGGTAGGGCCAATGGCGTTGACTCAGGCGATTCGTGTAGGGGCAGGCCGCACGGCCGCGTTCACGCGGGCGGGTGTTGCCTGCCCGAGACACCAATCGGTCTGCCGATGAAGGGCAGGCCACGCCACGGGCCTTCGGCCCTACCCGCGAAGACGCGGGGGCGGCCTGCCCCTACCGGAGTGCGCGAGCCGGGTTTGCGATCTACGCCTTCGCCTTCGCGAGGGCGGCACCGAGCGCGCGCAGCTTCGCGATGGCGGCGTCGTCGGGCCGACTGACCACGGAGACGGGTTCGGCGGCTTTCTTGAGCTTGAAGGCCTGGGCGGCGGATTCGATGCTGGCGAGGGCGTGTCCGCCGCCGCCGTGCGTCAGGAATGCGCCGTAAGGCTTGCCGGTCACCTGTCCCTGCGTCGGATAGAAGGCGCGGTCGAGGAAATCCTTCAGGCCGCCCGCCATGTAGCTGAATGCGTCGTAGGAGCCGAGGGCAACGGCGTCGCAATCCAGCAGATCCTGGGGCACCGCATCGGTGCCTTTCTTCAAGACCACACTGGCCCCGGCCTTCTGGGCGCCTTCGACCACGGCTTTCGCGGCCGCTTCCGTGTTGCCACTGAGGGAATAATACACAACCAATACTTTCGACATTGTCAAACTCCTTTCTGCGGGTCAGTGTAGCAGGCGGCGTGATGATTTTCAATGGTTTTGTGCGATCGGTAACCGTTTGTGCGATCGCCGCTGGTTCACCCGCAAGGCGGGGCAGGGGCCATATCAGCGGTGTGGCGCGGCGGTTATTCCTGTGGAATTTGCAGACAGCAATTGATACGATGAATTATTGATCAGAAGGCGGAACGGGGAGACTGGGAGCCGTGGCTGCCCAGCTTCCGCACTGCGGCTTCTGAATGGCATCTTGATTCCGAATCCCGACGTCCGAATTCCGGCTTCACCAATGAAACTCAGCGTAGAGAAACTCCAGGCAAACAACAAGTCGGTGCAGATCGTGAAGGTAGACGGCTATCTCGATGCGCATACGTTTCCGAGCCTGGAGGAGATGCTGCACAAGCTGATGGATGAAGGCGAGCGCCAGATCATCCTCGATTTCGCAACGCTTGACTATATCAGCAGTGCCGGGCTGGGATTGCTGTTGGGTATCCACCGGCTCACGTCGCAGCAGATGGGCGGGCTGAAGATCATCAACATGCAGGAGCCTGTCCATCGGGTGTTCGACGTGCTCGGCTTTTCGCGGATCATTGAAATATGTGCCAGCCGCGATGCCGCGATAGAAGCGTTCGAGCGGCCAACATAGGGAAACGGTGTTCGCGATGCCATCGGAGCCGGTGAAATCATCGGTAGTGGTCGAGGTGCCTGAACACCCCGCGTATCTGAGCGTGGTGCGGCAGGCAGTGGCGTCGATTGCCCGGCAGATGGGCTTCGACGACGTGGAGATCCTCCAGCTCCAGATGGCGGCCGACGAAGCGTGCAACAACGTGATGGAACACGGGCAGCCGAAGTCGGGCAAGATCAGGCTGAAGGTTCACGCCCTGCCGGACAAGTTGGTGATGCAGGTGCGCGACCGGTGCGAGCGGTTCTCGCCGCTGGAGGGCGGCCTTCCCGATCTCGATTCATATTTCCAGTCGCCCACGCACCGCGGGCTTGGCCTCGTGATCATGCGCAAGTTCGTCGATGAGGTCCGCCATAGGTATTGCCCCAACTCCGGCAACACGCTGAGCCTCACGAAGTACCGGCGCGGCGCGACGAGGGATGAGGCGATGAAGGGATGATGGGATGAAAGGATGATGGGATGAAAGGAAACGATGAATGATGGGCGATGAATGACGAACGATGAACGATGAACGATGAACGATGAATGATGAACGGAAGAAGCCGGCCATCCGCTCGGTGTTGCCCGTTCATTCTTCTTTCATATCATCCTATCATCCTATCATCCCGTCATCTCGTCATCGCATCATCCCGTCATCGCATCATCCCGTCATCGCGTCATGTCGTCATCGCATCATGTCGTCATCCTGTTCAGCCGGGGATCGGCGTCAGGCGTTTCTGGCTGGCCCGGAATCATGAAGCTTTTCAGCTCGCTCAACCTGGTCTGCCTTGCGTGCATCGTGGCGATCAACGTCGCGTTCGTGGTGCATTCGTCGCAGGTGGGATCGGAAGCCGTGCTCATTCGGGTACTGCCGATCCTGACCTCAAACCTGTTTTTCCTTGCGATGTTCATGACGATGAGATCGGCCCTCGCCCGGAGGAGGTCGCGCTATCAGCATCTGGAGCGGAAATACCAGAGCCTGCAGATGGTCACCGAGGATCGCGAGGTGGAGGAGCGAATCCTGGAAACGCTTTCCGACGTGTCGGCAGAGTTCCTCGAGAAGATGGAGCTTGAGCCGCTGCTGGGGCGGGTGTCGCAGGCGATCCACGAGATTCTGCGCGTCGACATTTCCGTCATCGAGGTTTTCGCGGAGTCGGGCGGGGAGGCGATGCGGTTCCTGCGCGGGCGAGACGAGCTGACGTTCGGCGACGAGTTCTACCGCGAGATCGTCGACGGGGGCAAGTCGTTGCTGGTGAACAAGCTTTCGGGCGACAAGCGGTACAAGTCGCTGACCGCCCAAGGCATCGAGTCGATCATCGTCGCACCACTGCAGTTGCACGGGCGGACAATCGGGCTGATGGCGGCGGCGTCAGGCCCGGGCGGCCCGTCCGAGCGGCGTCGGTTCTCCAGCCGGGACCTCCGCCAGCTCCACACCTTCGTGAGCCACGCCGCACTGCTGATCGAGACGACCCAGTTGCTGCGGTCGGTGCGGCGGCTGTCGGTCAAGGACGAATCGGGGGACCTGCGGACGCTGAAGGAGCGGCTCGGCCTCGAGCGCGAGCTGCAGGAGCGCGAGATGGAAGTTGCCCGCAGTATCCAGGTGGGCCTGCTTCCCCGGGCCATCCCGCGCATCGGGAATCTTGTGCTCGAGGGCGAATCGCTGCCCGCCAAGGAAGTGGGCGGTGACTACTACGACGTGCTCGATCTAGGCGGCGGGAAGTGGGGCATCGCAATAGCCGATGTCTCGGGCAAGGGCGTGCCCGCCGCGCTCGTGATGGTGATGACCCGCACGCTGCTGCACGCGATCGCCCGAACGTCCGAGTCGCCGGCTGACGTCCTGGGCATCATCAACGCTCGGCTTTACGAGGAGACTGATCCATCGGTGTTCGTCTCCATGCTCTACGGCATCTGGGACAGCGAGGCGTGCACGTTCACCTACGCGAACGCCGGCCACGAGGCGCCGATACTCATTCGGGGCAGTGCGGCAATGAGCCTGCCCAACGCGGGCGTGGCGCTCGGCGCGATGGAGCAGGTTGCCGGAATCCTCGAAGACAGGATGTTGAGACTGACCGAGGGCGACCGGCTGTTCCTCTTCACGGACGGTGCTACCGAAGCGAAGAACGATCGGGGCGAGATGCTCGGAAGCGAGCGGTTGTTCGACGCACTCAAGGCCGCCACTGCAGGAGGCAAGCCGCACCATCCGGCAGCGGTGCTCGACGCCATCAGAAGTTTTGCCGGCAACGCACAGCAGCACGATGACATCACGCTGGTGTGCATGAAGGTAGTGCGGGAACCGGAACTGGTCACGTGAATGAAAAATGAAGAATGAAAAATGAAAAAAGCCATACGGCCGGTTCTTCATTTTTCATTTTTCATTTAACGGCCGGTTTTTCATTTTTCATTTTTCATTTTCTGACCATGCTCAGGCCACACGAGATCAAGGACAGATCGCTCGACTTCACGCGCCGGCGGTTGTGGCGGATGGAGCCGCGACAGAAATGGGCGCGCCGCGGGATCGCCATCGTGCGGGCGCTCGTGATGATCTGGCGGCATTTCAACCGCGACAACTGCTTCCTGCGTGCGGGTGCCCTTGCCTACACGACGATCTTCGCGCTCGTGCCGGTACTCGCATTGCTGATCGCGATGCTGGGCGCGTTCGCGCCGTTCCGCGAGTACGAGAACAGGATCGTCGACTTCGTCCTCAACCAGCTTCTGCCGCCCGTGAAGGATACGCAGAATCCCGAGGCGATGCAGGACGTGGCCTTGCGCATCAAGGATTTCCTGCTGGAGAAGCAGGAATCCCTGCGCGAAGCATCCACCGCCATCGGGGCGGTCGGCGTGGGCGTGCTCGCGCTCAGCATCATCTCGCTGATGACCAGCATCGAGAAGGCGTTCAACACCATCTGGCGCGTGGCGAAGCCTCGCACCCTGATGAACCGGGTGATCTACTACTGGAGCCTGACGATCGTGCCGATCCTGGTGGTGATCTCGCTGGCGTTTGCGGCGTCGCTCACCAGCTCCAGCGTGGTGCAGTGGCTGCAAACGCTCCCGGTGATCAGGGTCATCGTCTCGCACGACATCACGAGGTTCATCCTGGGTGGGCTGCCGCCGCTGCTGTTCATGTGGATCGCGTTCACGGCGCTCTACATCTACCTGCCCAATACACCGGTGCGGCTGAAATCGGCGGCGATCGGCGGCGCGGTGGGAGCAGTGCTGTTCGAGCTGGCGAAGTGGGCGAGCTTCGTGTTCAGCTCGCGGTTCATCCAGTACAAGGCGCTGTACGGTGCGTTTGCCGCACTGCCCATCTTCCTGGTGTGGATCTATTTCGTGTGGGTGATCGTGCTGCTGGGGGCGGAAGTGGCCTACGCGCACCAGAACCTTGACGAGTATTCGCAACTGGAGCGGATGCCGCGAGTGAGCCAGGCCGAGCGTGAGCGGATGGCCATCCGCATCCTGGCGTGGATCTGCAGGCGGTTCCACCTGGGCGAGCCGGCACTGCATCCGTCGGAGATCAGCCGGCGATTCGACGTGCCCGGCCCGCTGGTGATCGAGCTTTGCCGGGCGATGGCGGCCTGTGGGATCATCACGGAAGTGCACGATGGGGAGGACTGCTACCAGCCCAACCGAGACATGTCTCTGATCACGGTGAAAGACGTGGTGGACTGCCTTCGGCGGAGCGCGGGCGAATACCGGTCTGAGCCGCAACCGGACGAGCGATTTGCCCTGGAAGTGTTTGCACGGGGCGAATCAGCGGCCGATGGAGTCTTCGCATCGACCACATTCGCCGAGATTGCGGAGAAGATGGCTCAACAGCAATGAACGGGGCGATCCATCATCGCCCTGCCGGTTCATCCACGAACAACCCCAGCCCCTGCGGAAATTTCCTGCCGTCGAGTTCCTCCCATGCAATCCCGCTCAAATGCGGGGCGCCATTCCACTCCGGCTTCGGATATGTGTCGGTCTCCTGGCCGATATCGAAGGCGTTGGGCTTTAGGCTTTGGGCTTTGGGCCGGAAGATGGCGGCCCGCCAGCCGAAGCCATGAACCCAAGGATGAGACCTTTATTGCCGATAACCTCTCAGTTTGACACAGTAAAGTTCTGGTGCCTGAGCTTCGGCTCCGAGCCTCTTCAGCCCAAAGCCCAATGCCCAACGGCCCAAAGCCATCCTGCCGTACTTTGGGTCGAGCAGGGCCTCACGCTGGTCGGGAGGGAGGTTTGGGAATCGCCGGGAGCTTGCCCCGAATCAGGATCTCGTCCAGGCTTCTGCTCAGGTTGATGAGTTCGGGCCGGGGAGGAGGCCGGCGGATGGCGGAACTGCATCCGGCCGTCATCAATGCACTCAGCAGCACAACTGCCGGCAGTATCGTTAGAAATGACGCGGTGGTCTTGGGCAGCATCAGTGGTTCCTTGTTTTGGCATCTGATGGACGCAGTGGACGCAGTGGACGCAGTGGACGTCGTGGACACGGTGGGCGGCGAATCGCAATGCCGCTATCCTCGGCCCCGAGCGCCAGGCCGCAGGCCCCAAGCCCCAAGCCCCAAGCCAAATGCATCCATGGTTGCGGCCTCATGCCCCGCTATGATATGCCGTGTGCGGCGGAAGGTCAAGGAGAAATCGACTGGCGGGATGACGGTGCGGGCGCGGCCGCTTCCTCAATCGAGAGGCGGCTGAGGACGGACCCGCCGATGATGAGCAGGCATCCCAGCCACAGGCTTCGGGCGGGCACGATGCCGAGGTAGGCGCAACTGATCGCCGTTGACAGCAGCGGCATGGCGTACGAGCAGGCGACCACGAGCACCGCGTTTCCCCTGCGCATCGAGACGTCCCAGAACACGTAGCCGAGGGCGGTGGCAGTGCTGAGGAATGCAAGTTCGGCCCCGGCCCGTGCACTGAAGGTGGAAACCTCAGGCCGAAGCATGCGAACGGCCAGCAGCACAAGCCCGGAGGCGAGAAAGAACGCGGGGACGGCACCGTCGGCCTGCTGCCCGCCCCACAGCCGTGCGAGATTCGAATACAGCGCCCACGAGATCGCTGCAATAAGCCCCAGCGCGAAGACGACCGGGCTGGCCGACAGGTTGCCGGCCAGGGCGCGGAGCGAGACGCCCGATCCTTGCATGATGACGAGGAATACGCCGCACAGCGCGAGGAGTGTGCCGGGAGCCAGGCCGGCGCGGGCCTTCCGCTTCAGCAGGGGCAGCGAGAACAGGATGGTGAGGCCCGGCCAGAGGTAGTTGAGCAGGCCAACGGCCAGCACCTGCGTGCGGTCGGCGGCGAGCCCGATTGCCACATAGAGGCACACGGTGTAGACGATGAAGAGCGCGCCGCAGCCGATGAGGTACCGGCGCGGGAGCGCGAGGAAGTGATGAATGATGAATGATGAATGATGAATGAAGAAGGCTGCAGGCCACAGGCTGCAGGCCGCAGTGTCCGCTGATGTGCGTATTGCCTGCGGCCCTGTGGCCTGTCGCCTGTAGCCTGTGGCCTTCAGTTGGGCGAGCAAGCCGAGGGTGCCGGCGAACAGGCAGACTGCGGCGCCCGCCGTGAGCGGGCCGAGCTTCTCCGCGAGGCTGCGGGACGCTGCAACCGTCGTGCTCCACAGCAGCAGGGCCAGCAGGCCGAGGAGGGTGCTACGGTGCATGGAGTCGGATCGAATACTCATAGTCAAAAAGAAAGGATGATGAGATGAAGGGATGATAGGAGAGAGGAATTGATCCACAGATTGCACAGATTGCACAGATGATGAGCGGGAATGAGTGGTGGGAAATTCCTGTCTTCTCCCTCTTCCTCTGTGAAATCTGTGTAATCTGTGGATTTCTTCATCGCTTCATCCCGTCATCCAATCGGTTCAACTCAGCTCCACGGTTTGCCCGCGTTCGGGGATGGACGTTTTCGCGATGCCGAGGGATTGCAGTCCTTGCTGCAATGCTTCGGCCTGGTCCATTTCGCCGTGGACAAGGAAGACCTTGCGGAGCGGGTGGTCGCTGTTCGCGCGGCCGATGTAGCGAAGGATGGCGGGCCGGTCGGCGTGGGCGCTGAAGCCTTCCATGACGATCACCTTGGCCTTCACCTTGTGCTCGTCGCCGAAGATGCGAACGGGGCTGATGCCCTCGGACAGCCGCCGGCCCAGCGTGTTCTCGGCCTGGAAGCCGATGATGAGCACCGTGTTGCGCGGGTTGCCGATGCTGTTTTCCAGGTGGTGGAGGATGCGGCCGGTTTCGCACATACCTGACGCCGAGATGATCATCAGGGGGCCGTCCTTGTGGTTGAG
>Ga0307380_10007448_pt1 | contig 14235 bp, 14 predicted proteins | sample UN3MG_FD_202239 | JGI IMG/M metagenome (GOLD analysis project Ga0307380, IMG submission 202239) | Soil microbial communities from Risofladan, Vaasa, Finland - UN-3 | ecosystem: Environmental > Terrestrial > Soil > Coastal area > Acid sulfate soil | place: Finland: Risofladan, Vaasa | collected... | reverse complement strand
ATATGCAAAACCATCAACCGGAAAAATCATATAAACTTTTCCTTCTTTAGGTTTGTTTGGACGTGGTTCTTCTGCATATCCTCTTGCTATATCAAACTTTGATGTGACAAATATACTATTACCTCGATGTGCTTTAAGACCAGTTTCTTTCATTGCCGTTGTCATTCTATCATGTGTGAATCGATCTGTATCTCTGGGTTTCCGATCATCTATTGTTACTGATTTATAAGAGGAGTCTGATCTTTTTGCTCCTCTATAGAAAAATGCGTCTGTTTGTGATATGTATAATTGCACAATCTGCCTACAATTACGCATAATCTCTTTGGTGATGGATGGTGGACGCACAGATCCTATTTCATTTATACGCATTATATATTTATGGTTTTACAGTTATCTCCGTGCCACCGTGTAAAAACATTATCAGGAATATTTCTATTACAGTACGGGCAGATTATTAAATTAGGCTTATTATTTTTACGTTTTAGTCTTTTTTCTCGCATTTGCTGTCTACGTTCATCTGTCCATATCACTTTTTTCATATGATGATTGTTGCCTTTAGATAATTGAATTTCTCTGTTTTTCCGACCAATAGATTGTTTAGTTTCGTCTGTATGTTTCTTACCATACATACTATTATTTGTACCAGATTTGAGTACAGACATTTTTTCACGATATTCTTTACTTTGATATACTTTAGATGTTTTTGGTTTATTTTTGAGAGAGCTAGATATTTTATTTTTATGTTCCTCACTTTTCTTTTTTCCTTTGTGAAAATCACTTATTTTCTTTCTACTCTCCTTAGTCGGAATTATATATCCTGCAATATTCTGGTTAATCCAACGATCATCTATCAATACTTTACAACGTCTAAGAACTTTGATTTCCCATGCTATTGCTTGTTCTTTAGTTTTAAATTCGCGGCGAATTTCTACTTCAAAACTGTCAATGCCTGTTTCTTTAATTAATTGTTTAATTTTAAGACTACTAGTAAAATAACGTTTCCAAAGATCATCTTTGGGTTTTAATTTATTAGCTGCTCTGAATCCATAATAAACTTTTCCAGTTGGCTTATGTTTAATAATATAGGTATAAGGTTTCATCATATATTTATAGCAACTGTAATATCACCTAGAATAAAAATAGATAACAAAAAACCCGCCGAAGCGGGTTTCTCGTTTGATGCTAACTAGATTCGTCTAAAATCTGTTGGACAGTTATTAACTGAACGACAAGTTTGCGACGGTTATTTCCCCAAGATAGTCGCCAGCGTTACCTAACGAAGAAGCAGTATTAGTCAATTCTATGTACCCGTAACGAGTCATAAAACCAACGACTGGTTCTAACGTAGTAGGATCAAGTACAACACCACTGCTCATTAATGGAATATATGGGCAGTAGAATGCTGCTGCGTCTGCTTCGCTGCTACCTTTATATCCAACTAACACAGGAATTGTATCTTGTGCGTAGCTGTCTACATAAACTTTCATTGCACCGTTTAGTGTTCCAACAAACTTGGTGTTTGTAGGAGCTTCAAATGTGCCTTCAGTTGTGCGAGCAAATGCTGAAGTTGTTGCGCTTTGTAGCACTGTTAATGCTGTTGGGCTAACGATTGCCCAGTTACCAGCACCACGACGTGTACGAGCAGCGATCTTGTTAGCAACTCGGTTAACGAGAACAGCTAATGCTGCGTGTTCGTCACCTACGAATGTTGCTACACCAGATACTGTTGCTTGGTCGTATGCTTCTTCTGTTGCTGCCAATGAACGCAGGCTACCAAGAATTTCTTGGTCAATTTCAGTGGTAATTTCTTGAGCTAAAGCAGCCATAACTTCTGCTTCAACGTCAATACCATGCATTGATTCTGCGTCTTGTGCTGCTTCAAAAGTCCAGCGTGCGCTTAACTTTCTGGTTCTTGCTTCAACTGTTTGCTTCAAGATTTGCACGTTGATCTTACGACCTGGTGCGCCTTCTAAGCTTGCAGTACTAGAAGCTTTACCTGTTGTGCTATCACCTGCGTAGGCAACAGCAATTTTGAATGGGCTAAGAGCTTCATCACCGGCAACTGTGTCAGTGTCAAATGCGCTTGTGTCATTCATTGTTTCTGCATAACGCACACGCAAGGTGTGAATTTGTGCAATTGGTCCGTTCATTGGTTGTACACCAACGATCTCGTTAGCAATAACTGTAGGCATTACTCGACGAATAACTGGAAGAATAACGCGGTTTAGTGATGCTACGTTGCCTGCGGCAGTAGCGCCACCTGTTGCGGTTTCAACAAGTTTCTTTCTAGTATTTTCCAAAATTATTGCCATTGTGGTACGACGGGTACCCTTCAATCCTTCTAACAGGGCTTCTTTGGTTTCACCCCAACGGCCTTCAAGTAGTGGTTGTGTCATTTCTTATTTCTCCTAATTATATTTTTTACTTACTTTAGCCCTGCTAGGCGCTGAAATTCGAGAATGTTGTTTTTACCTTCATTATCGACTCTGGGTGCCTTTCTAGCAGTTTTATTTCCAGTTACTTCTCTGTGACCTTCGGTTAGTGTCTTCTTTACAGAAGCCACAGGTCGTTGGTTGTTTAGAACAGCTGGCAAATACTTATCAAATGCAGACTTTAGCTTAGGAGTCTGCACATTTTCAAGTAGTTCAAGCATTAATGTTTTCTTGTCGCCTGTTAATGTGTTTGAAAGTTCGCTTAATACACGACCTCTCATTGCACCTTCGACAAGACGTTGCTTATTGGTTAATTCGACTTTGCTTTCCTTAATTACTTTGTCCTTTTGAGCTAACTGAGTTCGTAACTTCTGAATTTCAGTATTTTCATTAAGGTGAGTAACTGCGAATTCACCGGCAAACGCTTCGTAAATCTTACGACCAAACATATTTTCTCGTGCTAACTTGACATCATTTTTAAACTGTGATAATTCAGCTTTTAGATTTTTGGTGATAGCCTCTTTGACAACTTTCGCGCCGCGTGTAATAAACTGTTTCTGTACTGATTCCAGTTTAGTCTTAGCAGCTCTCATTAGCTTAACTTTCGTTTCAGCTAAATCTTTTTTGTCTTTAGAGAAGTCATTAAGTTCTTCTGCTAGAGATTCGATAACAAATTTTTCAAGCTTACCAATGATAGCTGCTTGGCTTTTGCGATCTGTTCTCAATTCCTTAATTTCTTCTGCTAGTCTGTTTGTCAGGAACCCTTGGAAATTCTTGCCTGTCGAAAGGACAAACTTTTTAAAAGCAACCCTTTCTTCTGCAAGCTTCTTCTTGTCACCAACAAACTCTTCTAGCTCTTCTTTTAGAGACGAGTTAACCATTTTTTCTAATGCTTCAACCATAACAGACTTATCATGCGCGTAACGTGCCGCAAACTCTTCACGCAATTCTGCCTTAGCGTCATTCTTTGCTTCGACAATTTTTGCATCCCAAGCCTCTTGAATCTGAGCCTTAGTTTCTTCGTTTACGAGACCGCTGTCAATTAACGGTTTGATTGCTTCTAGCATTTAGTGGTTCTCCTTATTTCAATTTTAAGTCACTTATAAGTCGCGTCACAGCTTCTCTAAGGTACTTTTGCACTCTTGGATCTGCACTGGCATCTTTCGCTGCCTCGAATGTCCTATGCCCCATCTTCATATTCATCAAACTTTCATAAATAGGTTGCGGATATGCTCCTGGTGCGCTAGGTTGTGCAACAACATCGATTGTAACTATTTCAAACTCGCTAACAGTACCTGAAGCTTCATTTACATTTCCACTTCCTCTACTGCTAACACCTAATTTCACGCCCGATTCTAAAAACGTTTTTACTAAGTTACCCATCGGGGTAGGAATAACTTTCATTTTACCAAAACCATTTGGTCCGTCCATCCACATTTCTGTGATAACGTGACTTACACGATCTAAATTAATTTTTAGATCATCGGGGTGGTCGACTTCTCCCAATACGCTATATCCAGTCTTTAACTGTTCATTAACTGTTAGGACTGCCTTCGAAATTTCTTCCACAGGATAAACACGCTGGTTGGCGTTCTTTACTCCACCTTGGATACAAATTCCTTTAAGGAAAAGATCCTTTCCTTCGCGTCCGCTTTCCACAATTAAGTGAGCTTCTTCGAAGGAAAGGTGTTCTCTAAGTAGTACAGTCATACTAATCAGTTATCTCTTAATAAGTGCTCTTTTTGTTAACACCCGATGGTTCGGATGTAACAGGCTTCTTAGCGCCACTTACCATTCCAGTCTTACCGGCATTTGCTCCCGGAACGTTCTGGAATTTTCCGGCGTGTTTTACGCCTTGTGGCTTATTTGAACTTGGTGCTGATGTACCATCTGGCGCTGGGTTTGTTCCACCCTTAACTAGATTCTTGGCACTTCCGCCCATGTCGTTCTTACCAGCAACAACTGAGGTTGTGTTAACACTGGCTTCTTTACCGCCAGCAGCAACGCCTTGTCCTTCTGTGTTACCTGGTGCGCTAACTTTTTCTACGTATTCACGCATTAAATCACTTGGGGATTTTTGACGTGGGTCCATGCTTTCAACTTCTGGGTCACCCATAGGCATTTCATCGCCCATTGGATCGCCCATTTCATCTCCAGGCATTTCTTCGGCGCCCATTTCATCTCCAGGCATTTCGTCACCCATAGGCATTTCATCGCCCATTTCGTCTCCGCCCATCTCATCACCCATCAATTCGTCAAACTGTGCTTGGAGTTCGTCTAATGCATCTTCAAGATCCATAACACGTTCTTCAACATCACCTTCTGGTGCCATTTCGTCACCCATTTCGTCACCCATGCCGTCATCTGCAGGCATTTCGTCACCCATTTCGTCACCCATGCCGTCATCTGCAGGCATTTCGTCGCCCATTTCGTCATCTGCACCAAAGTCTTCTTCATCTTCTTCATTAAATGAACCATAAGCAACGTTTAATAGCGCATCGCTATTTTCTTCTAGCTTGCCTTTAACAGCTTCGGTTGTTACACCGTAAAAGTTAGCTACTTTGGAAAGTAATTCACCATTTGCTGCTTCAGTAATGGAACCGTCTAAATAGTCTAATAGGTATTTTGCGTCTTCTGCTGTAATAACCTTACCTAGCTTCTTTTCGTCATCTGTAATTTCGTCATCTTTAACTTCATTACTAATGTCGTCAATAAAATCGCCAGTTTTGTCATCAGAGAAATCTTCATCTCCTATTAGGCTTTCATAAATCTTTCGGCTTGTTTCAACTGTAATCTCGTGGAATAAACTACGAGCCTTAGCTTGTTCGCCGTTTGTTAAATATTCTACAATTTTTTCGTACTTGTTCATAAATAACTCCTTATTAATATGACTGTAAGATTATTTACTGCAAATATAAAAAACTACTACTAAATGGTGGTTTTTTGGTGTCGTTTGGAGGAATTTTAGAGGCCGCCTGTAGGATCTACAGGGACTTTGTACTGATTTTGAATTTGTGCGATTTTTTGTTCCATCTCTACTGCTCGTAGCTCATTCATAGTACGAAGCTTATTAATGTGGCGCAGAGTTAACCGTGTTTTGCGAGTATCGGTCATTTTCATTTTAGTATGATCTTCATCAGGTGAAAAACGTCTATCCGGCTCATCACCGATGGCGTCAACTCTAGGGTCAAACAATTCAAATATGTGCATATTCTTATTTACCAAATTATACAGCAGGTGGGCCTACTGGAGATCCACCAATGTCGCCTGCAGGTCCTCCAGGTCCAGATACTCCACCCATTCCTGGATCTGCTGCTGTTGGATCCATGCCCATTTCTTCTTGACCCATTAAATCGTTAGTTAAACCTAAGTCTGCATCAATACCAGCGCCTGTAACTCCGACTGAACGTAATCCGATCTGATCACTATCTGATGCACCATCTCCGTCTTTACCGCCAGTCTCCTCTTTCCACATCTTTTCATTCTCAGCCATTTCTTCATCGGTGAGACCTAAATAACGTTTGAGTAAGAAACGCTTAGACAAATATGGATATGCTTCTAATGTAGTAAATGCTCCTGACCGAGAAACGTCTAAATCAATTTGTTTATAGTGAGCAAAGTTTTGTGGTTCATTAAATGCTAAACCAAAAATGCTTCCATCAATGTTAATACCTTTCCAACGCAGATACATTTTAAATTCCATATCTAATTTTTCTACGATTAATGTCTGCATTCTCTTACAATATTGATTGAATCTCCACTCTTGTATTAACGCAGTACCTACTTTACCATCATTAAACTGAGCAGTACCATCTTCTGGTCCCGTTGGCAAATAGCTACTAGGAATTCGTAAACCTCTAAACAATTTATTAGTGAAGAAACGTAGGTCATCGATTTCACCTAAGTTTTGTCCACCAGCTAGTGACTCAACACTACTTCCTCGACCATCTGCTGTTTGTGGGAAGAAATAATCTTCATTGATGCTTAATGGATTATATGTTGCATCCATCATGTTTGATTCCCCACCAGTCATCGAAGGAATTCTACGTTGCCAAATTTCATTCTTAACTTTTTCTACGAACTGCATAGCTAAGTGAGCAGGCATGTTACCTACATCAATCTTAAAGACACGACGTTCTGGTGCGCGTTGAATTCTATAAATGATAATTGCATCTTCAAGTAATTCTTTTTGTTTAAACACCTTAAAGATTTGTTCTAGTATACTAGTTCCGAAAGGCCAATTAATGTCTAAGCCTTCTGTTAAACTTAAATGAACAACGTGTTCAGCATTAATAGCCGCTTCGTTCATTGCATTTGAAAAACGTGATCCACCCATGTACGGATTTTTAGGTTGAATGTATGCTCCGGATGGTCCGCCTGCTTGTGGATGGTTTACAAATGTATCACTTGTATTAATCTGGGTAGCTGTTAAGTTTTCAAAGTTAGGACTCATGTCCTTAATAACATATTGTTCTGGTTCTTTACCTGCACTTTCATTAACAATAACTTTTGTAACTTTAATCATATCAACCCAGTACATTTCAAATGTTTCTGGATCTCTAATAAAAACTTGATCGCCATATTTCATAACGTTTCTGAACATTCTAAAAATACGTTTATCAAATTTATTTAGGGCACACCATTGGTGAAGTTGATCTCGAAGAATATTAATTTCTCTATCTGTGCTCTGTTCACTAAACACTAGATCAAATGGAGTTTTATTCTCAATGTTTAATTGAGTGCAAAACTCCGCAATAATATCCAATGCGCTATTAACTTCGCTATCCAAATCCATATGTTCATATTGATTGTATCGTTCTAAACGATTTGGATGTCCAATATATACTTCCGGTAGGTTATACTGGTAGTTTCTATATGCGAAATCTTTATAGTTGCCATCCGTATTGGTGAATGGACTAACGTTGTTTATTTCTATAACCTTAAAATTCTTTTTCCATGACATAATGTATTTACTTTAATTTGAGTTATCTAGTATTTTATTTGTTAGGGTTGTGTTTCTATCAAAAAGACGAATTAGTTCATCTAACTTACCGCTATTCATAGTGCTTAATGTTTCTATTGACTTATCTAACTTGGCTGTTTGTTCTTTGTTTGATATTAATATTTGTTGAAGAGTTGATAATGTTTGATCTACTGAAACTGTTGCTGATGTCATATCTCCCTTAGCAGGGACAGAAATACGTGGAACAGGTTTAGATTTCATCATATCAGCTACTTGATTCTCTTTTTCACTACCAAACACCGAAGTAAGTAGATTACCTAATTTTTCGCTTGCACCATATTCTTCATTTAAATATTCTCCTGCTTTCCATCCTGCATAACCTGCTCCTGCTACCATACCAGCAGCACCTAATCCTCCAGCAAGTCTTCCTGCCCCACCTAATACACCTCGTCCTAACCCTTTAGCAGCGCCTTTAGCAACATTGCCTGCTCGAGAAAGTATTGATGGTTTACCTCCAATTCCTCCACGTTGTTTACGCAATACGTCAGAAGTACTACCACCATAATCTGCTCCTGGAACGGTATAAGATGGCTTGCCTATGGGACTACCAGCACCTTTTCCAAATAAGCTTCCAATTCCGTTGCCAGCTGCACCGGCAATAGTTGCTAAACCTGAAAATGCCCCTTTTACTAATGCAATTGTTCCATAAATTCCAGCTACACTAAGAATAGCAGGAACAGCGGCTGCCATAGCAAGCGTACTATTATCCAATGACTTAACCCAAGTTACCATTGAATCCCAGTTTATATCTCCTGCGCCTTTTTTCCCGCCACCGAGATTCAAACTATTTGCAATAGAATCTAATGTACTAGGAAGTTTATTCTCAACAAATTTTAACATTCCTTTTTGCATATTAATATATGATGGAAGGAATTTTTTCTGAAATGTCTCCTCAAGTGCTCTAGCTGTCTGTGTTGCTACTGATTCTAATTCCCGTAATCCTTCTGTTGCTTTGTCAGTTGTATCTTTTTGTGCTTCAGTTTTTTTGAATAGTTCTTCGAATCCACCTTGTGACGCTTTAATGGCTAATAATCTACCACGAACGGCTGCCTCTGTAGCTTCATTATAACCTAAACCTGCTAAACTAGCTACACCAACTGATTCACCTGCTCGTTGGCTATCTGCTATCATAGCATCTGCACTATTTTTAAATCCTTGAATTGTAGTATCAGTAAATCGACTTAATCCCATTGATGCATCTTGGATATTGATACTCATATCCGAAATTCGATTTGCCATTGACTGACTTGTTGCTGCAATAATTCCTGAGGTTTTAGTAATTGGTTTTCCTGCTACAAATGTTTCCATTGCTAATTGTTTAAATTGTGGACCTACTACAGCAATCATTGCCTCAAATTTTTTCTGCGCGTCAGGACCCATCTTTGCTAATTTAGCATTAACTGCTCCTTGTAATGCTGCTTCTTTAGCACGTTCTTTCATTGCCTTTGCATCTTCGCCTGTTAATGCACTTAATGTTCTTAAGTTGGTTAAATATTCTGCAGATTGATTAGCAAGTTGTCTATCAGATAGTCCTCGTAAATTACCAGTACGCTGCAATAACGCCATGAAGTCTACAATGCCTTCGGCTTGTTCTTCGTAAGTATAACCCAAGTTTAATAATTGTCTACGAAGCTTACCACCCTCCATATCTAATTGGGCCGTAACTTTTCCAAAGCGCTCAGCACCAGCACTTACAGAACCACCAATTAACGCCAACGATTCAGTGTTAGAAGAAACTACTTTTTGAAATTGATTCATTGTTAACATTGAACTATGAGCTGCTGTAGTCATTCCAGTTAGTCCATCTGCAAACATTGCACCAGACTTTGACAGACCTAAAAATGTATTTGAAGCTTTCTCTGCTTCACCAGCCATTAATTCTAATGCAAATTTAGCCGCCTCGCCAAGACCTTTAAATAGCCCGCCGATAAATGGAATTTGTCCTAAAGCATTTGATACCATGTTGACAGATGAAATTAATAATTGTGATGCTGGTTGTATTCCTGTTATTACTCCACTAGTTGATAATAAAGATTTAGTAAAATTACCAAGTGCTGAAACCGTTGGAATGACTCCCTCAAGTGTTACCTTTTTGAGAGCACTACTAAATCCACCTATTACATCTGTTATTGGAAAAGTTGTAAATTCTTTAATTGATTGTGTTAACGATACTGATGTTGCTCTAAAACTTTTAGGTAATTCCTTAATAGTTGAATTAATTTTAGTAAGACGTGATTGATATATTGTAGCTAATGCTGTGTCCATGCCAGCAGATTTTATTCTTTCTGTTAAGATTCTCTGAGCTACTCGTAAGGTTTCATAATTTTGTTTAATTTTTTCAGAATCTTGCTTACTAAGTTTTTGACCAAAATCATAATTAATAGCTTGACGTTTGAGGGCTTTTGTATCTTGTTGTATTTTTTGATCGAATAATCGAAGATATCTTTTGTCAGAATCTTCCATTTTACCGTGCATTTTTTCTTCTTCCTTAGCATCAGATAATGTTGTTTTAAGAACATCATGCAGAGCTTTAAAGGAATCGGATACTGCGCTAAGTTTGTCGAGTATGTCGTCTAATTCGTCTAAATTATATTCAGCCATTTTTGAACCAATAAATACTATACTATTTATGGATAAAAAACATATGAATGAAAGTAATCCTCTATCACAGCATTATCGACAACCTGCTTTGTATATAAAATTACCAAGTGAAGGGAAATATTGGAAAGAAGGTGCTATTTCGTTGCCTGTAAGCGGAGAATTGCCAGTTTTTCCGATGACTACAAAAGATGAGATTGCCTTAAAGACTCCCGATGCATTGTTAAATGGCGAAGGAGTAGTTGCTACAATTCAAAGTTGTTGCCCAAATATTACAGATGCTTGGTCAATGCCTGCAATTGATGTTGACTATGTATTAATAGCAATTCGTATTGCTAGTTATGGACACGAACTTAGTTTTGAATCTACATGTCCAAACTGCAAAGAAGTGAGTCCTTATATTCAAGATCTTCGAATGATTTTATCAGATATTGTTTCTCCAGATTTTAAACGTGGCTTAACAATTGACGGTTTAGTTTTTAAATTTAAACCACAACAGTATGTTCAAACAAATGCAGCTAATCAAGCAGAGTTTGAAGAACAACGATTAATTCAATTAATAAGTGATCCAGATCTAGACGAAGAAGTGAAGAAAGTTAAACTTCGTGAAAACCTAACAAAAATGTTAGAAATAAATTTACGTTCATTATCATTTAGTACGGAGAATATTACAATTACAAATCCTGTAGAAATAGTGGTTGACAACACTGATCAGATTTTTGAATATTACATGAATGCTGAAACAAAAATTATTAAGGCAGTAAAGGTACATTTAGATAGTTTAGCTGAATCAATTGCTATTAAACCATTTAAATTAAAATGTGATAAGTGTGAGCACGAATACGAATCTAAATTTGAATTCGATTATACAAATTTTTTCGCCTAAGGCTTTTGCAATTAAATAACGACGCCATTGTAGAATTTCTTAATACTTTAGACAATGAGTCAAAAGCCTTAAAAAGAGAAGCGTTAAGAATAAGTTGGTATATGAGAGGGGGTGTCCCTTACGATCATGCTATTCTTCTTAGTGCTGAAGAACGATTAATGGCTAAACAAATAATCGAAGAGAACTTAGAAATTACAAAGGAAAGTGGACTGCCATTCTTTTAATATTGGTAGATGCTCTACGAGCATCGCGTTTCGCTTACGCTCACGCACTTTCTGTTCTTCTTAATGTTTCGTCAGATCTGATGTCATAATTCGCCCGTCCGAGGGGCGAAAAATGAAAAGAACGTTCGTCGAGTCCTTAGTCATAATGTTAAAAGAGATTGTACAATATGCATAATAGATTATGCGTTAACCGACTTAGTGCATAATATATTGTGCAAAACCGGCTCATTGTACATAGGGGCAGTTGGCCTATATCCCCTTACTCTAGCTTCGTCAAACCAACGGGACTGCTAACATATCTAACAATCGATATATTAGTCAGCGTGAGTTGTATCTTTTTCACAGTGCTCACATTTTTTCTACACCATTCCGATTAAGCAAATTCTGATATTACTATGAATTTGGGCGTCCTGTTAAGGATAGTGCTTAAAAGCCGTTGAACAGAAACAACGATTTGGCTACCGTACTTGCTACGGAATCACCGGCAGTATTTCAACCTGGCCTGCTAACCTTAGGTCTGTTTGTGATTCTTATCGGTGAGCCTGTGTTACTGCTGAGCCTGACTTAGTGTCTTTACGGAGTCTTTGTTAAATTGCCAAAAGTTGTTATATTCGGTGATCTGCCAGAGTGAGTTATATTTTTGAAAATGGTACTGCATGCCTAAAGGTTGTGCCAATGGAGGAAAATGCCTGTTTTCTGTAGCTATGTATTTGCCTTTGTTATTAAACTTCATAATCAGAATATTAAAATCGCCTGGATCAGCTACCTCTAATAATTGATCAATCCATTCATCTAATTGTCTAATAGGTGATCCTGAAAAGAATGCATGAAACGGAAAATCTTTATATGCCTTGCATTCTACATTCATCTTTGGAAAAGATTGTCCTGGGATGATGTCCCCTTTAAAACTTCGAATTTGTCCTTCATGTAAGAATTGTTTACGAGCTGCATTACTAGCACCTATATATGCACCAGAGTTTGGAACTCTAGTAAATGATTCTTCATATAAGGAACTTAAAAATTTAGCTACATCTCTCTCGAAAGATGAACCTTTTGTTTTAGAGGGGCTTGGCATCAATTACTTGACCAATGAAACTTTTGCTTCTTGAATTTCTGAACGACGTACCTTTAAAAGTTTGCTCATCTCAGATAACGCCTTACGGGCCCTAGCTGCTGATGCTTTAACTCCCTTGGTTACAAACCGTTCATTCTCTTCGGAGTATGTTCCAACCAATTCTAAAATTCTGTTGTGTGTTTCTGTGTGCATAGTAGTTTCCTTTGTAAATATAGTTATAACCTGTAAATTAACGCTAAAAATTTATGTCCATTTTAACATGAACATTATTGCATCTTCTTTTGATTTAAAATACAATCGACTATTCTGAAGACTAAAATACCTAGGCGTATCAAATGTACCGACCAAATCAGATAATTGTTTAAGACGTCTGCTATTGGCAAATATCTCGTTCTCTATAGAAATTGGGGTCCATTTATCTATATTTTCTGGTGGATTGAATAGATAGAGCATTTAAGGTTTCCATTTTAACATGAACATTATTGCATCTTCCCTCGATTCAAATAAAATATTGGACTCAATAACCGAATACCTATTTTTGGATGGAAATTGTTTAAGTGCTTCAGACAGTTTTCTATTGAAATATTGATTAGTAGAATCATAGTTTGTATCAAAATTTCTAATAGGTACAGGTGTCCATATACTAGCGTATTGGGGATAATAGTTAAAAATCATATTAAGTCTCTACGTCTACATAGTTGCTATATGATGTAAATCCATTTTCTTTAATCACATGTAAAACATTGTTTACCCGAGAAATTAATTCATCTTTGTGACTAATTAACCAAATGCTCTTATGTAAGTCTCTGCCCATACGCTTTAGGATAGCGAGCGAAGATTCAACACCGGAGCCATCCATACCACTATCAATTAATTCATCGATGAATAATAGGTTAACTGGTTTGTATAAGCTTTCCCACACATCTCTAAATGCCCAACTCAAGCTTAGGATTAATCTATTACGTTCTCCTCTACTCAAATTATCAAAATCCAAATCTCGCCCTAGTTCTTGTATATCAGTACTCAAATCATTTAGGAATACGACTGTATGTGGTAATCCAATTTTATCTAAGTAGAATCCTAGTCTAGAATTTAGGTAACTTAGATTTTGATCGATTATCTTTTTTCTAATAAAGCTATCTTTGTTAGTTAACAACTTTAGTAAGAATTCTTGGTGTTCACGTAATTTGACAAATGTCTCCATAGTTGCATATTCAATTTCAACTACAGCCTTGTTAGTCATTTCATCAATTTGATCAGTATAAGGATCATGTTCCTTCAACTTATCTTCAAGCTGATTAGTAATATGTTCTAAACTGTTTTTATGATTGTATGCTTCTTCAATAGTTTTATAAAATGGTTTATCAGGACTATCGGTAAATTTGATGCCAGAAAGTTTAATTTCAACACCAGTTAGTTTTTCAGATAGTTCTACTAGGTAGGTATCTTCTTTAGCAAGATCAGACTTTTTAGATTTAGTAATGTTTGTTTGTTTTTTGTCATGTAATTTTTGACCACATGCATAACATTTATGTTCTTCTAAACTTTTAATTTCAGTGTTATGTTTAGCAATTGAACGTTCTGTTTTAGTAATTTCACTAGCTAATGTTTTAGCTTCATTAGTAATTCGCTCAACTGCATCTAATTCAATTTTATATTCCTCCCACAGTTTATGGAGGTCAATTTCTTTATCAATCTCAACTTCGGTAAGAGTATTGATAGATAATTTAAGTTTATCAATATCTTCTTTATGCTTCGCCACCCAAATACGTTGGCGGCGCCGGAGATTTTCAATTTGTTCCTGCACACGTTGATTGGCTTCTTGGTTAGCCTTAATAGTATACTCTTCTTGCAGTATTGCTTCTTTGGTCGTTCTTACCTGTTCTTTTAATGCATCAGCTTTTTCACTAAGAAGAGTAATTCCTAATAGCTGTTCGATTATGCTACGTTGATCCGCAGCTCGTAACGCAAGAAATGGTTCAGTATATGTGTTTAAG
>Ga0307380_10007441_pt1 | contig 14245 bp, 14 predicted proteins | sample UN3MG_FD_202239 | JGI IMG/M metagenome (GOLD analysis project Ga0307380, IMG submission 202239) | Soil microbial communities from Risofladan, Vaasa, Finland - UN-3 | ecosystem: Environmental > Terrestrial > Soil > Coastal area > Acid sulfate soil | place: Finland: Risofladan, Vaasa | collected... | reverse complement strand
CAGGTCATGGTCCTGTCGTTGCCGTCGTGAGCGGCGGCAATGTCGATCCCGAGCAGTACCGGGTGCTCCTGTCCGCTCCGATCCCGCCCGAGGCCTGAACGAGCCTCCAGGCCAACCTTCGTTATGTGGCAGGACTGACTCTGGGAGGTGGCAGAACGCTCACCGGAGGGAGCTTATGGCGCACCGATCCCCCTGTCGACGGGCCTGACCGACCCGATCAGGGGCCCATCGAGCGCGACCCGAGCGTGGCGACCTGTGTCGGGGGCGCCATCTCGAGGCGATCGACCCCTTCAGCGGCCATACGGTTCCGCTCATGAGAATCCTGCCAGGTAGGCGGCCATACAGGCTTGCGGCCTTGCGGGCTCCGGGCTCGGCAGGTAGGCGGCCTTGCGGCCTTGCGGCCTTGCCAGGTAGGCGGCCATACAGGCTTGCCAGGTAGGCGGCCATACAGGCTTGCGGCCTTGCCAGGTAGGCGGCCATACAGGCTTGCGGCCTTGCGGGCTCCGGGCTCGGCAGGACCCCGCGGCCGCGTCGATCCCCTACCCACCCACGTCCAGCCGCTCGTCGGCGAGACGGTCAGCCAATAGCCGCTCCTCGGCCAGCCTGTCGGCCAATAGCTGCTCGCGGACCCGGATCTGCGCGAGCTCCGTATCCGCCCGTCGATCGGCACTCGCCTCGTTCCGGGCTTCAGCCCCCATCCAGCCGGCCACGACGGCCAGGATCGAAGTCAGGAAGATGGCGTCGCCCGCGATCCACATGATCCCGGCCGCGAGCCGCTGGTCGTCAAGGGCGACGACGCCCCAGGGATCGCCCAGGGACACATAGTGCGGGTACAGGGCGGCCGTGGCATTGAGGATGACTACGGCCAGGAACGTGTTCTGGGTCATCTGGGTGAACAGATAGCCGATCCGGGCCGGATGACTCAACCGGTATGGGGCGGGATCCAGGGCGACCGCCGGCCACCAGAAGAGAAGTGCCCCGGTCAGGAACAGGATGTGCTCGATGTCGTGGACCAGTGGGTCCTCCAGCGCGGCGTCGAAGATCGGCGAGAAGTGCACGGCCCAGAGCATGATCGTGAAGATCAGCCAGGCGACCAGCGGATGACCGAGGAACCGAACGACACGCGAATGCAGGATCGGGAACACCCAGCGGTTGCGCGTCTCGGCCGAACTCACGCGCAGGATCAGCGTGATCGGGGCGGCCAGGGCGAGCAGCGGTGCCGCCACGAGCATCAGCAGCACGTGCTGGACCATGTGGATCGAGAACAGGGTCGTGTCGTAGGTATCGATGCCGGAGAGCAGGGCGAACGCCAGGGCAGCCATCCCAGCGAGAAAGGCCACCGTCCGTCGTCGCGGGACCCGATTAGTCGGATGGGCTCTGTCAACGCGGCGGACGGCCCACAGCCACCACCAGATCGTGACCACGATCCCGATCGTCGGGAGTGGTTCGAAGGTCCAGCCGAGGAGCAAGTTGGCCGCCGTCGGCGCTTCGGTCGGTACGCTGCCGTGCCCCAGCGCCGGACCTGCAAACGCCAACGATCCGACGGCAGCGACCAGGCCGCCAAGCGTGCGCGAAAGGGTCCGACGGAAGAGCATCGTCGCATCCTCGCACGATGGGTCGCGAGATGCGCACGAGACGCCTCCGCTCCGGGTTAGAATGGCGCGGTTCGATCCCCGGATCGGTCGAACGTGCCCGCTGTTCCAACCGGTCGTCGCGCCAGCAGGCGCGTCGCCACGTTCGAGGACCTAGATGTCGAGCTCCCCAAGGTCGCGTTCCTCGTCTCGCAGTACGGCGTTGTTCGCGCTTGCCGTCGGCGCGGCGATCATCGGCCTGTCTCTGCTCCTTCTTTACTCTGGGATCAACGTCGCCGATGAAGGGCGGAGGGTCCTCGACGGGCTCTACCCGCCGATCGCGGTCACCAGCGAGGGCGCCCAGATCCGAGACCTGTACACGATCATCTTCTTGATCGCCGTCGCGATCTTCATCGTCGTCGAAGGCCTGATCATCTGGACCGTCATCCGATATCGTCGCAAGCCTGGTGACGACAGCCTGCCGCCGCAGACGCATGGCAACAACATCGCCGAACTCGTCTGGACCGTCGTCCCGACCGTGCTCGTCATCTTCATGTTCGTCGTGTCCTGGCAGACGCTCAATGCCGTCGATACAAGCTCAGCGACGGCGCAGACAAAGATCCGGGCGGTCGCGGGCCAGTTCCAATGGCAGTTCGAGTACCTCGCGGCCGACGGGACCACCGTCCTGTATACGGAGCTCCTGCCGCTGGTCAGCCAGGGTGGCGGCATGGTCGTCCCGGCCGGCCGGACGGTCCAGCTCCAGCTGTACGTCCCCCCGAATGACGTCATCCACGCCTTCTACGTGCCCCAGTTCCTGTTCAAGCGGGATGTCGTGCCGGGTCGCCAGACGGCATTCGACTTCACCGTCAACGAATCGGACGCCGGGCAGACGTTCCGTGGGCAATGTGCCGAACTCTGTGGCACGGGCCACAGCATCATGCTGTTCGAGGTCAAGGCGCTGACCGCCCCGGAGTTCGACGTATGGCTGGACGACAAGGTCGCGAAGGCCAATGCGACACCGGCGCCGCCTCCCAGCGGCGGGGTCGGCGAGATCGTCGACATCTCGGCCCTGGGCGTGAAGTTCGAGCAGACCGAAGTCAGCGCGAAGGCCGATGCGCCGTTCCAGATCGCCTTTGCGAACAATGACCCGGGTACGCCACACAACGTGGCGATCCACAAGGATTCACCGACCGGTGAGGAGGTCTTCCAGGGCGAGGTCTTCAACGGTGTCGCCGAAAAGACCTATGACGTGCCGGCGCTGCCAGCCGGTGCGTATGCATTCGTCTGTACCGTGCATCCGACGATGACCGGTACGCTGAAGGTCCAGTAAGGAGCCTCGATGGCGACGACCACCCTGACCCCGACCGGCATCCGCTCGCGGAGCAGCGTGTTCGCGTGGATCACGACCACCGATCACAAGAAGATCGGGATCATGTACGTGATCAACTCGTTCATCTTCTTCTTCATCGGAGGCCTGCTCGCTCTCGGCGTCAGGGCCGAACTCGCCGAGCCCGGGCTTCAGTTCGTGACGGCCCAGACGTACAACGAACTCTTCACGATGCATGCCACGTTCATGATCTTCCTCTTCGTGATCCCGATGCTCGTGGGCTTTGGCAACTACATCGTGCCGCTCCAGATCGGCGCACCGGACATGGCCTTCCCGCGGATCAACGCCCTGTCGCTGTGGATGCTGCCGCTGGCCGGGATCCTGCTGCTCATGGGTTTCGTCACGGGCGGGACCGCGGCGGCCGGTTGGACCAGTTACGCCCCGCTTACCGAGGATCGCGTGCTGGCGGCCTCTGGGACCGGGCAGGATCTGTGGATCGTGGCCATCGTCCTGATCGGGACGAGTTCCATCCTGGGGGCGATCAACTTCCTGGTGACGATGTTCAAGATGCGCGCGCCGGGGATGACCCTTTTCCGAATGCCGATCATGGTCTGGACCGTGCTGGTCACGTCCGTGCTCGTTCTGATGGCGACCCCGGTCATCACCAGCGCCTTGATCATGCTCTTCATCGACCGGAACTACGGGGGTGCGTTCTTCGATCCGTCACGCGGCGGCGACGCCATCCTGTACCAGAACATCTTCTGGTTCTATTCCCATCCGGCCGTCTACGTGATGATCCTGCCGGCGATGGGCATGGTCAGCGAGATCCTGCCGGTCTTCTCGCGCAAGCCACTCTTCGGCTACAAGGCGTTCATCTTCGCGACCGCGGCCATCGGCGCCCTGGGCTTCTCGGTCTGGGCCCACCACATGTTCACGACCGGCGCCGTCTACCTGCCGTTCTTCAGCATCATGACCTTCCTGATCGCCGTCCCGACCGGGGTCAAGATGTTCAACTGGGTGTTCACGATGTGGCGCGGCCAGCTGATGCTCAAGACACCGCTCTTGTTCGCCATCGGCTTCCTCACGATGTTCCTCATCGGCGGGATCAACGGCGCCTTCAGCGCCTCCGTGCCGGTCGACTTCGCCCTGCATGACACCTATTGGGTCGTCGCCCATCTGCATTACGTCCTGTTCGGCGGGTCCGTGTTCGGGATCATGGGCGGGTTCTACTACTGGTTCCCCAAGATGACCGGCCGGATGATGAACGAGACGATCGGCAAAGCGCAGTTCGTGATCATGTTCATCGGCTTCAATCTGACGTTCTTCCCGATGCACGAGCTGGGCCTGGCCGGCATGCCCCGACGGATCGCCGATTACGCCTCGACGGCGGGCTGGAACGATCTCAACGTGCTGGCCACGATCGGCGGGTTCACCATCGCCGCGAGCATGCTCCTGTTCGTGTGGAACGTCTTCATGTCGCTTCGGAGCGGACCCATCGCCGGCGACGATCCGTGGGAGGGCAATACGCTCGAATGGGCGACCAGCTCGCCACCACCCGCCTACAACTTCGACCACCTCCCCGAGATCCGTTCGGAGCGGCCGGTCTTCGATCTGCGACACGGCTACCCGGCAGAGCACTGAGCAGGCCGAGACGATGACGATGACGACCAGCGACCAGCACGCCTCGCTGCCGATCGAGCACAACCCGCTCGCGTCCATGCCTCACGACTCGCACGGCGGGATCGCCAACCCCGTGCTGGGGATGCTCCTGTTCATCACCTCCGAGGTGATGTTCTTCGGCGGCTTGTTTGCGGCCTACTTCAACATCCGAGCCAATACCGCCCAATGGCCCCCGGTCAATCCCGAGACGGGCGCTCCGTTTACGCTCGAGATCCTGCCCTTCGTCGGGCCGGCGACGGTCCTGCTGATCCTCAGCTCGGTCACGTGTCAGTACGCCATCTGGGCGATCCGACGCGACGACCGGACGGTCTTCCTCCGGTCGATGGCGGTCACGGTCGCCCTGGGCATCATCTTCCTGTTGATGCAGATGACGGACTATGTGCTGCTCGGATCCGAGGGGCTGACGCTGTCGTCCGGGACATACGGCACGACGTACTACACCTTGACCGGTTTCCACGGTGCCCACGTTTTCGGCGGGGTCATCATGCTTTCGGTCATCCTCTACCGCGGGATGGTCGGACAATTCAGCGCCAAACACTACGACGCGGTCGAAGCCGCCTCGCTCTACTGGCACTTCGTCGACGTCGTCTGGATCCTGCTCTTCTCGCTGCTCTATTTGCTTCCCGGGAAGACCCCGGCCGCCTAGGAGTCGAGGCCATGCATCTGCTCCGACATCCCCGCAACGCGGCCTTGGTTGGCATCATCTTCATCGTCATCGGGGTCGTCTACTGGATGGTCCCGGGTCTCGACGGCGTGATTCGTGAATCTGACGACATTGCCGCAGGGACGACGATGCTCCTCTTCCTCGGCGTTGCGATGGCGATCATGGCCTATGTACTGGTCGCCGGCTCGGCCGACGAGTGACCGGCACGAGCCTGTGGCGCACGACCTGATCGCGACGACCGATGCTTGAACGGGTCTGGACCCGCATCCTGGAACTGACCGGCGAGTTCGTCATACCCGACTGGGGCGTGCTCATCGGACTGATCCCGGTCGCGATCTTGATCATCGCCGTGTTCGTCCTCCTGGCCACCTTCCGCCGCCTCGTCAAGGCCCCGCCAGCCCGTCGTGGGTTCCAGCGAGTCGAACCCGAGACACCCGCGGGGATCCACATGCCCGGGCCATCCTTCGCGCCGGTCTTCGCGGCGATCGGCGTCGGGCTGCTGATGCTTGGACTCGTGTTCGGCGGGATCGCTCTGCTCCTCGGCACGATCGCCCTGGTCCTGACCCTGCTCTACTGGCTCGCCGAGGGACTACGCAACTACGACCACGACATCGGACCGACGACAACGGTCCTTCCGGCCGTCAGCAACGAGGGCCCGCCCCCAGGTGTCCACATGCCTGGGCCGTCATGGCGACCGTTCCTGGGCGCCTTCGGGGTTTTTGCACTGCTCCTCGGCCTGGTCTTCGGGGGCTGGCTGCTGAGCGCCGGGGTCATCGCGCTCATCGCCACGCTCGTGGGCTGGCTCACCGATGCGGTCAAGGAGTACCGCATGACGGTCCAGGCGGATTCGACCGGCCACCTGGAGAACATCCCGGAGTCACGGCCGCCGTCGATCCTCTTCGGCACACTCGTCGCACTGATCGTCGGGGCAGCGCTGCTCCAGACCGCGAACTTCGTCGTCGGTGAGGTGAATGGCGGTGCCGCCCCGGGTGAATCCGGAGCCCCAGCCGAACCGGGCGATTCGTCCGAGGCTCCCCCACCGGCCGGCGGGCCGACCGCCGACGTCGCCGTCCAGGCCAGGAATGTGTTGTTCGTCGAAGATTCCTGGTCGGCCCCGGCGGACCAGCCCTTCACCATCGCCTTCGCCAACGAGGATGCTGGGGTACCCCACAACATCGAACTCCTTGACCGAGCGGGGGCCGTCGCCTTCAACGGCGACATCTTCAGCGGTGTCGAAACCCGCATCTATGAAGTCCCAGCGCTGCCGGCCGGCACCTATGAGTTCCTGTGCGTTGTCCACCCGACGACCATGACGGGGACTGCAACGCTCGAATAGCGGCGGCCACTACCGTGCCGCGGCGGCCTATCCTGCTGGCCCTCGTCCTGGCCGGGCTGACCACGCTTGCGATCGTGCTGATCGGTCGACCAGGTCAGGATGCCCCCGACGGTCGGGCCGGTCGCGACCAGCCGGCGCCCCCGATCGCTGGTCTGACATTGGACGGCCAACCGTTCGACCTGGCAGGTCTCCGAGGCCGTCCGGTGATCATCAATTTCTGGGGTCCGAGTTGCGTTCCCTGCCGAGACGAGTTCCCGCTCCTCGAGGCCAAGGCCGCTGCGCACGCCCCGGACGGACTGGCGATCGTTGGCGTACTGACCGACGACCCGGTCGAGCCGGCGCGGGACTTCGTGGCCGAGTACGGTGCCGAGTGGCCGACCGTGGTCGACCCGGACAAGGAGATCAAGACGGCCTATCGGGTGGCGGCGCGGCCGCAGACCTACTTCGTCGATGGCGAGGGGGTCATCCGATCGATCCAGGTCGGAGAACTGACCGACGTCGACTTCGAGCGCCAATACCAGCGCATCGCTCCATGACCGGCGCGCCCCAGATCGTCATCGACGGCCTGGTCAAGCGGTACGGCGATCGGGCCGTGCTCGATGGCGTCTCGCTGGAGGTCGCCGCTGGTGAGATCGTCGCCGTGCTGGGTCCCAACGGCGCCGGCAAGACGACGACGGTGGAGATCATCGAGGGCTATCGGCGGGCCGACGCCGGACGCGTGCGGGTGCTTGGGTCCGATCCCATGGACGGCGGACCGGCGCTGCGGGCCAGCGTCGGGTTGATGCTTCAGGGTGGCGGGATCGATCCGCGTGCCAGGCCTCGCGAGACGCTTCGGCAGTACGGTCGCTTCCACGTGGGAGCGCGCGATGCTGATGCGTTACTCGAGCTGGTCGGCCTGCGGACCGTCGCTCGAACCAGTTACCGGCGTCTGTCCGGCGGGGAGCGACAGCGCCTCGGTCTTGCCCTGGCGCTCGTCGGCCGACCGGAGGTCTTGGTCCTTGATGAGCCGACCGCGGGAATGGACCCGGAGGCGCGGGCCCGGACTCGCACGGTCGTCGCGGATCTGCGTGACGCGGGGGTCGCGATCCTGCTCACCAGCCACGATCTGACCGACGTCGAACGGCTGGCGGATCGCATCTGCATCCTGGATGGCGGCCGCGTCATCGCGTCTGGTACACCTGCATCGCTGATGGCAGGTGCTGCGCCGCGCGTCCGGTTCCGTCTTGACCGGAGCCTCAGCCCGAACGAGTCGGAGGCCCTTGAGCGAGCGCTCTCGACGACCCATCCTGGCGCGGCGATCCGAGCCGACGGAGATGGCGGGCGCTACCGCCTCGATGATGCGATCGCGGACCCGAGACTGATCGCCGGGCTGGCGGGCTGGTGCGAAGCCGCGGGTCTTCTCCTCGTCGAGGTCCGGACGGCCGGCGGCAGCCTCGAAGACGTCTACCTGGAGCTCGTCGATTCGACCGACGCACGCGCCTCATGAGCCGACCAGCTCGGCCGCTCGCCGCGGTGCTCGCCCAAACGGAGATGGAGCTGCGCCTGACCTCTCGGCGTGGCGAGAACGTGCTGGTTACGATCGTCATCCCGGTCGTCGTGCTGCTCTTCTTCGCCTCGGTGGATATCCTGCCCGCCGTCGCGGGCCGTCCAGTCGACTTCCTGTTGCCGGGCGCGATGACCCTGGCCGTCATCGCGACCAGCCTGGTCAGCCTCGGGATCGCGACTGCCTACGAGCGCAGTTACGGCGTGCTGAAGCGTCTCGGCGGGTCGCCACTCACGCGCGGCGGCTTGCTGGCGGCCAAGATGGCGGCAGTCCTCGTCGTAGAGGGCATCCAGTTGATCTTGCTGGTGGCGATCGCCGCTACCTTCCTGGGCTGGAGCCCGGGACCGGGGGCCTCGATCGCGACCCTGGTGTTCGCCCTGCTGCTCGGTACGCTTGCTTTTGCTGGACTCGGCCTCTTTCTGGCGGGAGCGCTGCGCGCCGAGGCGACGTTGGCGATCGCGAACGGCCTGTTCATCGCATGCCTGTTGCTCGGGGGGATCGTCCTCCCGATCTCGCACTTGCCGGAACCCCTCGCGACGCTCGCCGGGGTCTTGCCGGCGAGCGCCCTGGATGACGCCTTTGGTGTCGCCCTGGGCTCGTCAGACGCCGACCTATCGAGAGCGGCGTTGATCCTGGCGTTCTGGGGGATCGGCGCCGTCGCGATTGCCGTACGAACGTTCCGCTGGGACTGACCTCAGGGCTTCGGTCGTTTCAGCCGCCCTTGGCCTTCATCTGCGTGTCGACTTCCCTCTGGATCTGCTCGTCGCGACGGTTCTTGGCGCGCCGGACCAGCACGAGGCCGATGATCCACGGCCACGCCAACGCAACGATCGCGCCGATGATGACCGCCGGCAGGAATTTGTCCGAGAACTCGGATCCGACCATGAAGTACAGCAAGAGATAGGTGACTAGCCCGCCGAGCCCGACGCCGATGATGTGTTGCATCCCTACCTCCAAGATTCTGGGGCGGCCACGCTGGCCTGAGCACATATGTTTCGATAATCGAGCGTACGGGGCAGGGCCCGTCCAAGTCAATGGGCCACAGCTGACCGTCGTCGCGCCGGGTGGAACCGGGCGCGCAGCACGAGCGAACCGGCCGGTATCCTCCGGCGATGATCCGGACCTCACCCTTCTACGCGCGGACGAGCGAGCTCAACAAGACCGGGCTGTGGAGCCATTGGTCGGGGACGCTCGCGGCAGACCGCTACCAGATGTCGGACAAGTTCGAGTATTTCGCCGTGCGCAATGCCGCTGGCGTCTTCGACTCGTCGCCCCTCTACAAGTACCGCATCACCGGACCGGATGCCGAGCAATTCCTGGCCGGCGTCCTCGCCCGCGACATCCGCACCTGTGTCCCGGGAAGTGCCCAGTACACGACCTGGTGTGACGACCGCGGCTTCGTTCTCGAGGACGGCGTGATCCTCCGTCCGGGGAAGGACGAATTCCTACTCACCGCCGCTGAGCCCAACCTGGCCTACTTCCAGGATCTCATCGGGCGTCAGCGGGTCAGCATGGAGGAGGTCAGCGACGAGATCGGGGTCCTCGCCGTCCAGGGTCCCCGATCGCGGGACCTGCTTGCAGGGCTCATCCCGGAGGTCGCGACCATCCCGTTCTTCGGTTTGGCCGAGGGAACGATCGCCGGCAAGCCGGTGACGGTTTCCCGGACGGGTTTTACCGGTGATCTCGGTTATGAGGTGTGGATCAACGCCTCGGACGCGCTCGAGGTCTGGGACGCGATGTGGGCATCGTTCGAAGGCTACGGCGTCCTGCCATTCGGATTGGCCGCCCTGGAGATGCTTCGGATCGAGGCGGGCCTGTTGCTCCTCGATGTGGACTTCAGCTCGAGCCGGTTCGGCTGGACGGACGAGGATCGCTCGACGCCGATCGAGCTGGGATGGTCCTGGATGCTGCGCGGTCTCAGCTCGGACGACCGGCCCTTCATCGGCCGCCGCGCCATCGAGCGGGAGATCGCGGAAAAGACATCGCGCTGGCGGCTCACCGGGCTGATCGTCGACTGGGCGGACTATGACCGGATCTACGACCAGGCCGGACTCATCCCGCCCAAGGACCATGCGCCGATCCTCGAGGAATATTTCGTCTATGACGCCGACTTGAGCCAGGTCGGCTATGCGACGAGCTACATGTATTCACCGATGCTCCAGCGCCACATCGCGCTGGCCAGGGTCCGACCGGAGCTTGCCGCGCCGGACACGTCGATCAAGTTCGAGATCGACGTCAATCATCGATACGAGTACGTCGGGGCGAAGACCGCCCGACTCCCGCTCTACAACCCAGCACGAAAGACGGCCTGATATGACACCGACCAAACGCACCACGAAGACAACAACCAAGGGCTCGAAGACCCCCCGGCCAGCGAGGACCTCGGGGTCGGACCGAACGTACGACGCGATCGTCATCGGTGGCGGGCATAACGGCCTGGTCAACGGCGCCTATCTCGCCAAGGCGGGCCTCAAGACGCTCATCCTGGAGCGACGTCACATCGTCGGGGGAGCCGCCATCACCGAAGAACTCCGACCGGGGTTCTGGTTCACGACCTTCTCGTATGCGCTCAGCCTTCTCCGACCCGACATCGTCCAGGACCTGGAGCTGACCAAGCACGGCTTCATGCCGCTGCTCATGTCGTCCACGTTCGCCCCGATGGAGAACGGCGACTACCTGTGGATGGGCCAGGACCACAATGAGAATCTCAGGGAGATCGCCCGCCACAGCAAGCACGACGCCGACGCCTATTCGCAGTATTCCCACGACATGGAGATGGTCTGCCGCGCGATCAAGCCGATCCTGGACCAGGCGCCACCAGACATCTTCAGCGACGACCCAAGCGAACTCATGGCCCTGGCAGCACTCGGTTCACGGCTGCGCGGGATGGACAAGCGGACGCTGCACAACACGGTCCGGCTGCTGACCGGGAGCGCCGCCGACTTCCTCGACGACTACTTCGAGTCCGACATCGTGAAGGGCTATCTCGCCTCGTCCGGGATCATCGGGACGAAGGTCGGGCCCTATTCGCAGGGTTCCGGCCTAGTGTTGCTCTACCACTCGCTCGGAGAGCACGATGGCGAGTTCGGCGCGTGGTCGTTCCACAAGCGCGGCAACGGCGGGTTCACCCAGGTGCTGGCGCGTGCCGCGCAGTCATTCGGTGCGGAGATCGCGCTCGAATCACCGGTGGCCAACGTCATCACGAAGAACGGGCGGGCGGTCGGCGTCGCGCTCGTCGATGGCACCGAGTTCCGCGCCACGACCGTGGTCAGCGCCCTCGACCCACGTCGGACCTTCCTCGAACTCGTCAACCCCCGCGAACTGCCGAGCGATCTCGTCGAGAACATCACCCGCTTCCGCTTCCAGGGAACGTCCTCCAAGGTCAACTTCGCCCTCGATGGGCTGCCCGTCTTCCCCGGTCTGCCGGCGACGGGCGAGCACTTCCGCGGCTTCACCAATATCGGCCCTTCCATGGAGTACATCGAGCGCGCCTACGACGACGCGAAGTACGGCTGGTACAGCCAGCGCCCGTATATCGATTGCGCCATCCAGTCGACGATCGACGCCGACATGGCACCGCCCGGCAAGCACGTGATGAGCTCATTCATCCAGTACACGCCCTACCACCTGCGCGAGAGCGACTGGGATACGGAGCGACAGAACCTGGGCGACACGGTCCAGGCCGTCTACGAGTCGTTCTTCCCGGGCTTTGGCGACCTCGTCCTCCAGCGTGAGGTGGTAACGCCGCTGGACATCGAGCGGACCGTTGGACTTTCCGAGGGCAACATCTTTGCCGGCGAGTTCCTCGCGCCCCAGATGTTCCTGTTCCGCCCAGCCCCCGGATGGAGCCAGTACCGGACACCGATCGACGGCTACTACCAGTGCGGTTCCGGCACGCACCCTGGCGGCTGCGTCACGGGCGCGCCGGGTAAGCTCGCCGCGGAACGGATCCTGAAGGACCGCGCGCCGGCCTGAGCCGCGCGCCGGCCTGAGCCGCGCGACGACTGCCGGCTCACGTCTCTTCCGTATACTGGGCCACCGTCATCCGCCCGACCGTCTCAGACCAAGGATCCGATTGAACGCCATCTCAGCCGAGGGCCTCGTCAAGGTCTATCGATCTCGCAAATCTGAGGTCCGCGCCCTCGACGGCGTCGATCTCGAGGTTCCGGAAGGGACGATTCTCGGCCTGCTCGGCCCCAATGGCGCCGGCAAGACGACGACCGTCCGGATCCTGGCGACCCTGCTTCGGCCCGATGCTGGTCGTGCGACCGTCGCCGGGTTCGACGTGGTCAAGCAGGCCCAGGAATTGCGGCGGGTCATCGGTCTATCCGGGCAATACGCGGCGGTCGACGAAAACCTGACCGGGCGCGAGAACCTGGTCATGTTCGGGCGGCTCTACCAGCTCCGGAAGGAGGAGGCGCGCCACCGCGCCAGCGCGCTCCTGGAGCAGTTCGAGCTCACGGACGCCGCGTCGCGCGTGGTCAAGACCTATTCGGGCGGGATGCGTCGCCGACTCGACCTCGCGAGTGCCCTCATCGGGCGTCCTCGGCTGTTGTTCCTCGACGAGCCGACGACAGGCCTGGATCCCCGTAGCCGCCTGGGTATGTGGGATGTCATCCGAACGCTCGTGCGCGAAGGTACGACGCTGCTCCTGACCACCCAGTACCTCGAAGAGGCGGATGAGCTGGCCGACACGATCGCCGTCGTCGACCACGGCAAGATCATCGCCCGTGGCACGGCCGACCAGCTGAAGGCGGATGTCGGTGGCGCGCGAGTCGAGGTCATCGTTCATTCGCGGGATGACATCGGTCGAGCACGCGAGGTGCTGGCTCGGGACCTCGACGGCGAGTGCACGCTCGACGAGCACACCCGCAAACTAACCATCCCCGCCCATGGTGGTGCCCAAGCCCTCGCCCAGGTCGTCCGCGATCTCGATGAGGCGGGGATCGCCATCGACGACATCGGGCTCCGCCGGCCGACCCTCGACGACGTGTTCCTGTCGCTGACGGGGCATGTCGCCGAGGAACCCATCGATGACGACAGCGCGCCCGACACAGGCGGAAAGGCAGCATGAGCGCGACCGCCAGGACCGCTGCTCCACAAGGCGGCGCCCGTCAGGCCATGTCCGACGGGCTGATCGTGATGCAGCGCAACCTCACGCGCGTGCCACGGATCCCGGAGCTCGCGATCTTCGCGATCGTCCAGTCGATCATGTTCGTGTTCCTGTTCGCATTCGTGTTCGGTGGCGCCATCCCATTACCCGGCTACCCGGACCCGAATGCCTATCGCGAATACTTGATGCCCGGGATCTTCGTCCAGACCATCGCGTTCGCCGCAGCGACGACCGCGATCGGCATGTGCGAGGACATCAACAAGGGCATCGTGGATCGATTTCGGTCCCTGCCGATGGCCCGTTCGGCGGTCCTCACGGGCCGGACATCGGCCGACGTGGTCTACCAGTCGGGCATCCTGGTCGTGCTCATGCTCACCGGTCTCCTCGTCGGCTGGGGCGTCCACACCTCGATCCCGGAGTTCCTCGCCGGCGTGATATTGCTCCTGGTCTTCGCCTTCTGCATGTCCTGGATCGGGGTCTGGCTGGGGACTTCGGTGCCGACTGTGGAGGTCGCTCAGCAGGTCTCGTTCATCGTGATCTTCCCGATCACATTCGTCTCGAACGTGTTCGTCCCACTTCAGAGCCTGCCGGACTGGCTACAACCGATCGCCGAATGGAACCCGATCAGCACGCTCACCGCTTCGCTGCGGACCCTGTGGGGCAACCCAAACCCATTCCCTGGTTCGTCCCTGGCGTCGACCGAGCCCATTCTCGTCACGCTCGTCTGGTTCGCGATCATCCTGGGCGTCTTCGCCCCACTCGGCGTCCGCCGCTACCGCACGATGAGTCGCTAGCGCCTCGCGAGCACAGGAAGAGCCCCGGGACGGATCCCGACGCCCCCCAATTGGTCCGGGAGCTCGCGGCGGCTCAGTTCATGAACCCGCCCGCCGAACTCCGCCAGTCCTCGAGATGTCTATGATCGCGTGGTGGGCCATGACCTCGTTCACGCGGGTCGTCGCGTCCCGCTCGCGACCGGGCGGACGCTATTCGACGCCGCCGATGAGCTGGCGA
>Ga0307380_10007438_pt1 | contig 14249 bp, 13 predicted proteins | sample UN3MG_FD_202239 | JGI IMG/M metagenome (GOLD analysis project Ga0307380, IMG submission 202239) | Soil microbial communities from Risofladan, Vaasa, Finland - UN-3 | ecosystem: Environmental > Terrestrial > Soil > Coastal area > Acid sulfate soil | place: Finland: Risofladan, Vaasa | collected... | reverse complement strand
GTAAGCGATCTCTGGCAGCGGACAATTACACTCAACGGTTTTTCCAAGGCGTATGCGATGACCGGATGGCGTGTTGGGTATCTCTGCGCTCCAAAAGAGCTCTGTGAAACAGCCCTCAAGATCCACCAATACGTGATGCTTTGCGCACCCGTGATGGGACAGATCGGTGCACTTGAAGCGATCCGGTCTGCTGAAGAGGATAAAAACACTATGGTAAACGAGTACCGTTTAAGGCGCAACATGTTTGTATCAGGATTAAATCGCATTGGTCTTGCGACTCACGTTCCGCAGGGTGCATTCTATGCATTTCCATCCGTGAAAGGGACCGGGCTGTCGGACACGGAGTTTGCCGAGCGACTGTTGAAAGAGCAGCGGGTGGCCGTGGTACCGGGTAGTGTCTTTGGTGCGGGAGGAGACTACCATCTGCGCTGTGCATATGCGGTTTCCAGAAAGCAACTTACGGAAGCACTCGGCCGGATAGAAACTTTCCTGAATGGTTTCTGAAATAGTTTGGTATATATCCCAAAAAACCACTTTTTATACCCCATAATCATATAACCGCGTTAAGGGAACCCGTACAAAGGATACTTTATTTTGCCACTTGATCAATACTAATTGATATTACAATGAGCTGCACGATCATCGTTGGTGGATTTTTTGGGGATGAGGGAAAGGGTAAGGTTGTTGCCCATATTGCGTACATGGACAAACCCGTTATCATCTCCCGCGGCGGTGTGGGGCCGAATGCTGGACACACTGTTCAGGTTGGAGACCGTGAATATGGTGTCCGTATGGTTCCTTCCGGTTTTGTTTATAAGGATGCCAAACTCTGTATTGGCAGTGGTGTGCTTGTCGACCCCCGCGTTCTGAAACATGAAGTCGAAATGCTTGATGTGAAAGGCAGAGTATTTGTTGACAAACGCTGCGGCATAATTACCGAAGATCACATTGTCCGGGATAAGGGGAGTGCCCACCTGTCAAAGAAGATAGGGAGTACTGGATCAGGATGCGGACCTGCAAATTCAGACCGGGTGATGAGGATATCTCCACAGGCAAAGGATTTGCCCGAGCTTGCCGAATACCTGCTTGATGTTCCACAAGCGATTGATGATGAGCTGAAACAAGGCAGGACAGTACTACTTGAAGGGACGCAGGGTTTTGGCATCTCTCTTTACTATGGGACGTATCCCTTTGTCACGAGTAAAGATACATCAGCGTCCCAGATTGCAGCTGACAACGGTGTAGGGCCGACAAAAATTGATGATGTGATTGTTGTTTTCAAGGCATATCCTACCCGAGTAGGGGAAGGCCCGTTCAGCACTGAGATGACCTCTGAAAAATCAGATTTGATGGGCATCCAGGAGTTTGGGACCGTGACCCACCGGAAGCGGCGTATTGGTGGCTGGGATGGGGGAATGGCCCGGTATTCAGCGATGATCAATGGATGTACCCAGGCCGCAATTACCGGTATTGATCGAGTGGATAAAAGCTGTTTTGGGGTCACTGATTACGGAAAACTGACAAAGAAGGCAAAGGACTTTTTAAAGATCGCTGAAGATGATATTGGCAGCCCCATCACACTCATCTCCACGGGACCTGAGATGACCCAGATTATTGATATGAGGGAAGAACTGGTATGAGACGTTCACTCATGGACATACTATGCTGCCCGGTGTGCAAAGGAGATCTTGCACTCGATGTTAAGAGTGAGGATGAAAAGGAAATTCTTGAGGGGGGGTTACTCTGCGCCGTATGTGGGGTAAACTATCGTATCCATGAGGGTATTCCTAACCTTCTCCCCCAGATCCCCCAGACAAAATAAAAAAGGAGCAGGAATGAATTTCCCGTTGTCATTCACCGTGCTGACTGCTGCGGGTCAGGTCTCACATGAAACTTCTTTTGAATTTTATCTTAACCGGCTGGGAATTAATCTTATTGAAGCTCCAAAGGAAAACATCTGGGCAGAGATCGGCGGTAACCTGAGCATAATTTTTAAAAACCGTGGTGCCCCATCCCACATTACGATATCCTCTCCAAATTCAGGAATGTACACTGATTTTTTTCACGAAAACATGTATGTCATTGATGAAACCGTGTTACTTATCCCTCTGCGAAAAGACTGCCAGGAAGGTTTCTTTGACCTAGAGATTACTACAGGATACGGGGGGATAAAAACCTCAGTACGCGTTGATGTCATTCAAGAGGTAACCCTTCAGAAAAAGGCAGTAAAAGAAGAATTCCCCCTCCGGCCGGTTGCCCACGGTCGCCCGCATCTCCTGATGATCATGATGGGAATCGCTTTAATCCTCTATAGTGCATCGCTCTATACAAAAATTGAATTTCTCAATACCGCCTCGTTTATCCTCCTCATCGTGGGTGTTCTCTATACATGGTACCGTCAGCAGTAGAGGCTGTAGTAATTGTATTAATTGCCGCCCTTCTTGTTGATCGTCTGATTGGCGACCCGTATTCGAACTGGCACCCAGTTGCTCTCCTTGGCAGGTTCATCGGGTGGTGGGGCAAACCGGAAAATTATTCCCCCGGGTTTCAGCGTTTAGCTGGCGTGGTCTTCTGGCTTGTCACTGCAGTCCTTTTCGCACTACCATTTTATTGTTTTGCAGCGATTATCCCGTGGTACCTGTATCTGGTCATTGCACCCTTCCTGCTCAAATCCTGTTTTGCCTGGCGCTCGCTCGAAGAACATACTCTCGCAGTTGTGGCTGCGTTGAAGGGGGGGGTGCAGAAAGGGCGGGCACAGGTCAAAATGCTGGTATCGCGGGATACCACACATCTTGAACGGGAGCATATTCTTTCAGCCGGATATGAGTCGATGACGGAAAATCTTACCGACAGCATCATCTCCCCGCTGTTTTATTTTTCCTTGTTCGGACTTGCCGGTGCGGCTATCTTCCGTGCAGCAAATACGATGGATGCGATGCTCGGATATCGGGATGAACGGAAAAGATTAGGCTGGTGCTCGGCACGCATGGACGACATACTGAATTTCGTTCCCGCCCGGCTCACGGTACTGCTTCTGCTTTCGTACTTTGCCTTCATGGGGAAATTTTCGGATGCTGTGCGTGTGATGCATCGTGACAGTTATAAACGTCCTGGCTTTAATGGCGGCATTGTGATGGCAGTTATGGCAGGGGGAACCGGAATACGGTTCGAAAAGCCGGGGGTCTATACCATTGGTGATGGGGAAAAAACACTTGATGAAGCCGGGTCTGATATCATCCGTGCATGCCGTGTAGTAACCCTCGCCTTCACAGTTCTTGCCGGTGGTACTCTGATTTTATTGGGATCATGGATCAATAGTACCGGCATATGAAACTTGAAAAACTGAGATTTGGCACTGAGCTTCTCAAGCGAGGCTTTGCATCCATGCAGAAAGGGGGTGTAATCATGGATGTCGTGAATGCTGATCAGGCGAAGATAGCTGAGGATTCCGGGGCCGTCGCCGTCATGTCACTGGAACGGGTACCCTCTGATATCCGGAAGATGGGGGGGGTAGCCCGCATGGCGGACCCGGAGAAGGTTATTGAGATTATTGATGCGGTTTCTATCCCGGTGATGGGTAAGGTGCGGATCGGTCACTTTGTCGAGGCGCAGGTGCTCGAAACGCTCGGCGTCGACATGATCGATGAGAGCGAAGTTCTGACGCCGGCAGATGAGCAATACCATATCGATAAGAAACTGTTCAAGGTCCCCTTCATCTGTGGTGCCCGCGATCTCGGCGAGGCGCTGCGCCGGATCAACGAAGGAGCCGCGATGATCCGGACCAAGGGTGAGGCAGGTACCGGTAACGTTGTCGAAGCGGTGCGGCACATGCGAAACATTATGGGAGAGATCCGCATGCTCAGGGGAATGGACAAGCAGGAGATGATCGATTTCGCACGGGATATCGAAGCCCCGGCAGAACTGGTTATCGAATGCGCGGAGCTCGGACGGCTACCGGTCGTGAACTTCTCAGCTGGCGGAATTGCCACCCCCTCAGATGCAGCGATGATGATGCAGCTCGGAGCCGATGGCGTCTTTGTCGGATCCGGCATTTTCAAATCCTCCAGCCCAGAGCGGATGGCGAAGGCTATCGTCGAGGCGGTCAACCATTTCAACGAACCTGAGGTTATCGCACGGGTAAGCCGGGGTCTTGGTGATGCGATGCCGGGACTTGATATACACACTCTCAGGGACGATGAGGTGTTGCAGACCCGTGGACGTTAAGATCGGTGTACTTGCGCTCCAGGGAAATGTGAGCGAACACATTGATACGTTCCGGCTGGCGCTTAGCCGGATGGGGCAGGGTGGATCATCCGAAGTTTTTGAAGTTCGGCACCCTGCAGACCTTGCGGGATGCAATGCCCTCGCAATTCCAGGGGGGGAATCAACGACCATCTCCCGGCTCATTGAGAAAAACCATCTTTATGAGCCGATACGCACTTTTTCCGGTGGTATTTTTGCGACATGCGCCGGCATGGTGCTGATGGCAACGCATGTTGATGATTCCCGTGTCCATACGCTGGGCCTTATTGATATGACGGTGAACCGGAATGCGTTCGGGCGACAGAGGGAGTCTTTTGAAGCCGACCTCCCAATCAAAGGACTTGTGGGGCGGCCGTTCCATGCGATTTTCATACGGGCACCGGTTGCTACCTGCGTGGGCACCGGTGTGACGGTACTCTCAAGGATGAACCAGGGAGTAGTTGCGGTTGAGTACGGGAAGCATATCGCGCTCTCGTTTCACCCTGAACTTTCGTGCGATACCCGGCTGCACGAGAGATTTTTAAAGAAACTGGGTGTTTGATCCATGATAAGATGTGAAAATATCCGTGACGTATACCTCATCCCTGCTGCAAAAACACTTTTTTAAGTCTGCACCCTTAAACAGGAATCCCAACAGGATGCAATTCTTACCCTGATTCCCCATGCAATGTATATGGCGCACGTCATAATCGATACTCTTTTTTAGTGTTTCGTGATATGTAGCCAGTATATATGGAGATCAGGGATGACTGAAGTAAATCTCTTTGAAACAGTGAAACAGCACGTGTGTGCATGTGCTCTTGACCTGAAACTCTCGCCTGATATTGAAACCCTCCTGAAAATGCCGATGCAGGAACTTCACGTTTCCATCCCAATTCGTATGGATGACGGGACTCTTCGGGTATTTCCGGGATGTCGTATCCAATACAATGATGCACGCGGCCCCACAAAAGGGGGTATCCGTTATCATCCGGACGTGACGGTTGAGGAAGTCCGGGCTCTTGCCGCCCTGATGACCTGGAAATGTGCCCTGTATCGCCTGCCCCTGGGAGGTGCGAAAGGGGGGGTGATCTGCAATCCCAAGGAATTATCAGCAAGGGAACTGGAACGTTTGAGCAGATCTTTTGTCCAGAAGCTCGCATATTTCATCGGACCGGATCGCGATATTCCCGCACCTGACGTTGGTACGAACGCCCAGACCATGTCCTGGATGATGGATGAGTACTCAAAAGTAGTGGGAAAGACGTCGTTTGGCGTGGTTACTGGAAAACCGCTTAGTATCGGTGGATCGGAAGGACGGGAAGATTCCACTGCACGGGGAGGCTGGTATGTCATCGGGGAGGCAGCAAAGGACCTTGGTATTACTCTCAAGGGTGCGACAGCTGCAATTCAGGGATTTGGAAATGTAGGAGAAAATGCGGCATTACTCGCGAATTCCTTGTGCGAATGCAGGGTGATTGCGGTCAGTGACAGCGGGGGGGGTGTAGTGAACCGGGATGGTCTCGATCTACCGAAGCTCAGGGAACATAAAAAGAAGACGGGTTCGATTAAGAATTCAGGGCTTGGGGCGGATATCACCAATAAACAACTACTGGGACTGGATGTTGACATTCTCATACCGGCGGCCCTTGAAAACGCGATCACCATGGATAATGCTGATAGCATCAAAGCGCGAATCATTGCCGAATTCGGTAATGGCCCCATAACAGCTGAAGCCGACACTCACCTGTATACCAAAGGCGTTTCCATTATCCCCGATATTCTCTGTAATGCAGGTGGAGTCATCGTATCGTACTTTGAAATGGTGCAGAACCTGAATATGGATCACTGGGAACGGGATGCCGTGAACTCACGGCTGAAGATGCATATGACGGAAACCTATCGCACGGTGTTTGAAATGGCCACAAACAACAAAATTTCCCTGAGACGTGCGGCTTACAGCCGGGCAATGGAACATGTGGTGGAGGCGATGAAGATGCGGGGGTGGATATAAGGTAAAGGCACCCGGCTGTTATGTGGCATGGTAAGATGAGCTTTTGCAGGATCAGATCACCGTAGCAGTAGGGAAGCATATGGCATGCGTATTCCAACCGGAACTTTCGTGCGATTCCCGGGCGCACATAAGGTTTTGGAGACGTTCGGGACCTGATATAAAGTACTATCCAATAATCTATCAACAATTTTATTTTGACTCCTGCAGATATCCTTTCAAAGGCAAAAACGTATGGCAATCCTCTCAGATGCATATATCCTGATTGCCATTGTTGTACTGGCAATACTTGTAATCGTGCTTGTCGTCACAGGAAAGCAGGTGAAAACCCGCCCTTCCCGATGGGCATTTCTTGCATTTTCACTTATTATAGCCGGAATCGTGTTTGGTGAAAACCGCCTCATCGGATACGGTCTGATGGGTGCCGGGATTCTCCTCGCATTTATCGATATATTTGTCAGATACAGGAATCAGGGCAACACCCGATAACCCGCGAGTTTTTCAAGCCCGGCTGTTACCCTTGCATTGGCTGCTTTCCTGTAACAGCTCCGGCAGAATAATCATCATTGAAATATATCCCTTTTTATGGACACTCAATCTGCACAACTCCGGAACAGGATCCTCATCCGTTTCATCGCCGGCTCTCCAGTGCCAGAATCTGGTATATCAATAATTGCCGATTCGATGATGTAAAATATATTTAATACATAAGGTGCCCCAAAGACCCTTGGGGGAACAAACAAAATAGTGCGGGAATACTAAATGAACTCATCACAGGTTATAGATAGCATCCTTTCAGCACGATACCTTCGGCAAGGCGAAAAATCGTTTGAGGATATCTGCCATCGTGTTGCATGGGCGCTTGCAGAAAACGAAGTCGAGGCTAAAATCTTTTTTGATGTCATGGTCTCCCTGCGGTTCTTACCCAACTCCCCAACGCTCATGAACGCCGGGACAGACCTGGGGCAGCTATCTGCATGTTTCGTCCTGCCGGTTCCGGATTCTATCAACGGTATCTTCGATGCCATGAAACACGGTGCGATAATCCATAAGACCGGCGGTGGAACAGGGTATAATTTCTCAAACATCAGACCACAAGGTTCCCGTGTGCGATCTACGGATGGAGTTGCTTCAGGTCCGGTATCCTTTATGGGAATCTTCAACGCAGCAACCGAAGTCATCCGGCAGGGCGGTCGCCGCCGGGGAGCCAACATGGGAATCCTGAACGTCTGGCACCCCGATATCCTTTCATTCCTCTCTGCAAAAGCACGGGAAGGGGATATTTCCAATTTTAACATCTCCGTTATGGTCGATGATAAATTCATGGAGCTTGTTTCCCGGAAAATGTGTGATAAGATCTGGATTACCCACCCGTATTCCGGTGAATCGATCACGGTCGGGCAGATCTGGTCAGGAATTGTGGACGGGATCTGGAAGACCGGGGAACCCGGATTACTTTTTTATGATGAAATAAACCGGCACAACCCCGTTCCGGACCTTGGCGATATTGATACAACCAATCCCTGTGGCGAACAACCGCTGCTCCCGTACGAGAGTTGCGTTCTTGGCAGCATCAATCTCGTTGCCTGCATACGCAACGGGATCCTTGATGAGGATGCACTGAACGACACAGTGCGAACAGGTGTCCGGTTTCTTGATGCGGTCATTGATAAAAATGTATATCCTATTCCGGAAATCGCAGAAGCAACGAAAAAAACCCGTAAGATTGGACTGGGCCTGATGGGAGTCCATGATGCCCTTCTTATGGTTGGGTTGGCATATGATTCTGATGAAGGAAGAGCCTGGTGTGAACACGTCATGCGGATTGTCACTGATACCGCAGTAGACGAATCTCACCATCGTGCGGAAAAAATCGGGGCGTTTCCAGCGTGGAAAGAGAGTATCTGGAAAGAGTTCCCGGTAAGGAATGCAGCACTGACCTCAATAGCTCCGACAGGAACCTTGTCCCTGCTTGCCGGGTGCTCAAGCGGCATCGAACCAGTCTTCTCATTTGCTTATACACGAAGAAACACCGTTGGTAAAACGTTTATTATTGTAAATCCGGTATTCCGGGCATATCTTGAAAAAACCCTGTCTGGTTCAGGATTGTCCAGAGCAGAACAAAGAAAAAGGGCAGACGAAGCCATTAATCACGTCCATGAGCGGGGGACGGTTCAGGACCTGAACTGGCTCCCGCAGAAATTCCGGGCCCTGTTTAAAACTGCACTTGATATCCACTGGCGGGATCATGTACTGATGCAGGCTGCATTCCAGAAGCATGTCCATGCCTCTATCAGTAAGACTATTAATATGCCAAATACAGCAACGAGGGAGGAATGCGAAGAAGCACTTCTTATGGCGTGGGCACATAAGCTGAAAGGTATAACTATTTACCGGGTCGGCAGCAGGCAAAATGTGGTTCTCACCCTTAAAGATACCGTATTGGATTAAACTGCGCCTGAGTAAATCTATATCCGCAACAGACCTGCCGAAATTATCTTTCTTTTTCCTTGAACCTACCAGTCCTTCTTCATTGCTTCTGCCTTCAGATCTTCCGGCATCAGTTCAATTGCGTACCGCAAGGCGGTCCGGGGCATCGATTTCCTGTTTCGCATGACAAAATTAAAAACTTCTATCTGGTGCCAGCGGCTTGCCTCTTTTAAGAGCCACCCGTATCCCTTCTGCACCATATCATCGTTATCGATCAGCAGCAGTTCAGCGATCTCCAGCACATCTGAAAGAAACTTCCCCTGCTTTGCCGGCACGATCAGCGATACTGCTGCCGCCCGGCGCATCCAGCGGTTTTTGGAATGTGTCCACTGTTTAAGTTCGTCCAGATATTCCGGGTATTTTACAATGAATTCGCCCATCGTATGATTGCAAAAACCGTCACATGCAGCCCAGTTGGAGATGTATGTATCAATCCAGTGCCGGAATACGGCGATGTCTTGTGGCTCGAATTGTCTTTTAAGATGTGGGATCCAACTGGAAACGATAAATGCTTCTTCAAGGATACCGGATTGGTAGAGCTCGTCGCAGAGCCGGAAAATATCCTGTTTTTCCCTTGATTTGATATCAATCCAGAATTTTCTGGCAATGGCTGTGACCATAGTGGTCTTTACACCATAACACAGGATTTCCTCTTTGAAAAACCTCTGCGATGTTTTCCGGATTGCTGGATCGGCGATATTCTTGAGCTCAGTGCGGATGCGGGTGATGATATCGGCCGTCATTGACGTACAGGTGAGGTGTAGAGGGATATGGGTATGGTGGTTACGTGATTGATTCCAATCATCCCTTATTATGTCCCTGCTTTTTATTCTATTATGCCGCCCCATTCTTCCAATTCGAGATCTTCAGACATAAACCGGCTAAAATCACGGATCTCTGACAGGGTTTTTGGATTGACTATCAATAAATGGGCCAGCCCTATTTCGTGGAATTCATTATCGTGCACGTGCTGTCGGTTGGCAGTATTTTCATGCCTTCAGTAGTCCCGGTAATTTCCTTTCTCACGCTCTGATTGCAGCAAAGTCCTGTACATCAACTGCCGGAATCTTTGCTTTTAATCATTCTGTGCGTCACAAAGAGAATGCATAAGGGTATTATACGATGAAGTTGTCAGATTCTATCTTATAAATGTCTGATGCTGAGCCATGTCTGAAACCAAATTGGAATGATAAAATTCAGGAAAAGGTATATTTCCTTCTTGAATGCCCGGCGAACCATAACTGGGCCAGGAAATTATTCATTTATTTTATTGCAACACTGATCCTGCTCAATGTCATTGTAGTTATTCTTGAGACAAAACATGAACTTTTTATTGAGTATGCATCCTATTTCACTATTTTTGACGCATTTACTGTCACGGTTTTCTCGATTGAATATGCCCTCCGGGTCTGGGTCTGCGTCAGAAATCCCAAATATTCTTCTCCGGTGACAGGACGGATCCGGTTTGCGTTATCTCCATTGGTCCTCGTTGATCTGATCGCAATTACCCCGTTTTATCTCCCGTTGATCATGCCGATAGAATTCCGCACGCTCAGATTACTTCGGTTATTGAGAATATTCCGGGTTCTCAGACTTGGCAGGTACTCACATGCATTTGAAACGTTTGCTGATGTCCTGAAGTCTAAAAAAGAGGAGCTTGTTATCACCATAATCATGGCGGTAATTATCCTGACGCTGGCATCGAGCGCCCTGTATGCTGTCGAGCGCGAAGCCCAGCCCGAAAAGTTTGCCAGTATCCCGGATGCCATGTGGTGGGCGGTGGTGACGCTTGCCACAGTAGGTTACGGTGATGTGTATCCAATAACACCGCTCGGGAAATTCATCACTGCGCTTGTTGCACTTTCAGCTATAGGACTGTTCGCTCTTCCTGCGGGTATCCTTGCCGGCGGATTTGCAGATAGTTTCCATAAAAGACGCACCATAAACAAGGATACAACCCTACTCTGCCCCCACTGCGGCACAGAGTTCACTATTCACGGTAATGTTGTGCCGGACAGTTCCGAAAAAACCGGTTTACCCGTGAATGTCGCGCAAGAAAGCAATAATGATGAAAACAACAGTGAATGATATTCCATTTTTTTTCGAAATTTCCGGACTAAAGTTATAATCTCCCCATACCCTCTGGAAGGCACCTGAAAATTCAAGAAACGGGTGATACCCATGATTCCTTCCTTTGATCTGCTTCCTGCAGCCCTTTTTTGCCATTGCTCCTTTAGATCAAATTGATGTAACCGTCAGCAGGAGTCTGAGCAGGAGATACGATAAAACAGGTTCCGTGCTCTTCTTCGTCCTCAAGACCTACAGCGATATCTCTGCGCATCTCGCCAGGCATTACCAGGAAGAGCACCTGTGCGGTATATCGGATAACCCGAATCCTGTTGCATAAAAGGCGATAACACTTAAGGAAATAAAAACGATTCTAGTACAGAGTAACGAGGTAAAATGCCATGGCCACCGATCCCGTCTGTTTGATGATAGTTGATGAAGATGATGCGAAATTCACCGGTATGTACAAAGACCAGAAATATTACTTCTGCTGCAACTGGTGCAAAAAGAATTTTGAAGAGAACCCGAAGAGATATTCGCGTATTTCTACCGATGTCAGTGTCGACCTGAAACAGGTTACCTGAACGGGATTTTTTGAAGATACCGGGTAATACTTCTTTTCTCCCGGTTGTTTGGTAAAACTGCTGAGTGTTTCTGATACAATGAACGGTATACGGTAACGTGAAGAGAGATTTCAGAAAAATTATCATTTCATGATGGTGGTGCTTACCTGAATGACAGATTACAGATCGTTTTGAACACCCCGTATCTCATTCACAGGGTCACCGGGCATTTCTGGAGAAGCTTTAATAGCGATCCTAATCGTAGAGCGCAGATAAAAAAGGAAAAAAATATGAATATCAGATAAACAGCGGGGCAAAGACCACTGATACAATCGCCATCAGTTTTATCAGGATGTTAAGCGCCGGGCCTGCGGTGTCCTTGAACGGGTCCCCGACCGTGTCACCGGTGACTGCCGCAGTATGTGCTGGTGAGCCCTTTCCGCCGAGGTGGCCCTGTTCGATGTATTTCTTCGTGTTGTCCCATGCGCCGCCGGTGTTTGCCATCATGACGGCAAGGATAAAGCCGCAGCTGATTGCACCGATGAGGAGTCCGGCAAGTGCAGCAGTCCCGAGGACCAGTCCGCAGACCACAGGCGCAAGGATTGCCAGGAGGCCTGGGATTATCATCTGCCTGAGCGCGGCGTTGGTGGAGATCGTGATGCAAGCATCATAGTCGGGCTCCGCCGTACCTTCCATGAGACCGGGGATCTCCTTAAACTGCCTGCGCACCTCCTGCACGATGTCACCTGCTGCCTTGCCGACAGCGGTCATGGCAAACGAGCAGAAGAGGAAGGGGAGCATTGCACCGATCAGGACCCCGACAAAGACCACCGGGCTGATGAGGTCGACAAGCGGGAGTCCGACTGCCGCCGTGTACGCGATGACGAGGCCAAGAGCGGTAAGTGCGGCACCCCCGATGGCAAAGCCCTTGCCGATCGCTGCGGTTGTGTTGCCGACCGCATCAAGCGTGTCTGTGATCTCCCGGACGCTCTTATCCTGGTGGGACATCTCGGCAATACCGCCGGCATTGTCCGCAACCGGGCCGTACGCGTCAACAGAGAGAGTGATGCCCAGCGTGGCGAGCATGCCGACACCGGCAATGGCAACCCCGTAGAGCCCCGCCTGTTGTGCGGCGACGAGGATTGCGGCCGCGATAATGAGCACAGGAAATACCGTGCTCTCAAATCCCACGGCAAGACCGGTGATGATGCCAGTTGCTGCCCCGGTCTCCGTGGATTTTACAATCCGCTGGGTTGGCGGGCGGTCATAGGACGTGTAGTATTCGGTCACAAGCCCGATCAGGAACCCTCCGACCAATCCTGCAATGGCGGCGATAAATACCCCGATATACAGTGGTCCGAGAAGCGTGACCACCAGAAAATAGGTGGCAACCGCGGTGATGATCAGGCTGGCGAATGTGCCCGTGTTGAAGGCCTTGTGGATCGCGCTGCTCTCGTTTTGGGAACTCCTGACAAAGAACGAACCGATCACGGAAGCAATAATTCCCAGCGCCGCAACCAGCAGCGGTAAGAGAACGAGGTTCATGACGGCGCTGGCATCCGGAATGACATTGATTGAGGGACCGAGCGTCAGGCGGATGGAATCCATCAGGCCGGCACCATTGGATGATGCAATCATCGCTGCGACAGAACCGCCGATAAGCATGGTCGCAATAATGGATCCGCAATAGGATTCATAGAGGTCGGCACCCATGCCTGCGATATCACCTACATTATCCCCGACATTGTCGGCAATAACTGCAGGATTGCGGGGGTCATCCTCCGGGATCCCCGCCTCGAGCTTTCCAACAAGGTCGGCACCGACATCAGCGGCTTTCGTGAAAATCCCGCCGCCGACACGGGCGAAAAGCGCGATAGAACTTGCGCCGAGGGAGAACCCTGAAAGGATATTGATCACTTCATAAATACCGACAGGTGTGAAGGTATCAACGACAAAAAAAACAACCGACAGGCCAAGCAGCCCGAGTCCGACGACGGTCAGCCCCATGACCATGCCGCTGGAGAACGAGACGCGGAATGCTTTCGCCATCCCCTCTCGTGCGGCATTGGTTGTGCGGACATTTGCCATGGTCGCCGCAGTCATACCGACATACCCGGCTGTTGCTGAGAGAGCTGCACCCACGACAAAGCACATGGCAGTCAGGGGGTTAATCGCGATGGCGAGGACAACCGCCATGACCACGACAAAGATCGAGATGGCGGTATACTGGCGTTTCAAATACACCATTGATCCCTTGTGTATCGCCGCAGCAATCTTCTGCATCAGTTCGGTACCGGTACCTTCTTTTTTCATGCTGAAAAAAGAAAAAGCTGCAAAAAGCAACCCGATAATGGCACAGATAGGTGCAATCATCAACAAATCCATTTTTTTCAGACCCTCCAGATGAAATCCTTCAAAATGCTCGAAAATTTTAACATCAATAATTTACTATCCAGCCTTAAAAACCAGTCGCAGGAATCTGCATAGCAGGGGATTTGTAAACCCGGGAGAAAATTAAAAGGGTAATCCGGCCCCCCGGATGTCTCCATTCCAATCATATCTGATGTGTCTTTGCCGGTAATTATCCGGCAATCGTGATCAGGAGATGCAATCAGCCCGTGTTCTTCCGTTTAGCTCTTGAAAGGTCCGGGTCCGATAAGACCGCGTTTGCATAGGCATATTCTTTCAGGTTTGTATGCAATAAGACCTTTTTTTATTGGCATTCATTAACGAATTCTTCCGCTCTTTTGTTTTTTTTGGATTTTGATAAAACAAACACGTTTTTTTAGATTGAACATCATAAATCATTAACAATTATGGTGGCGTTATTGTGTTCCTGAACAATGCTTACGGTGATATTATCAAAAAATCAGGAG
>Ga0307380_10007435_pt1 | contig 14252 bp, 12 predicted proteins | sample UN3MG_FD_202239 | JGI IMG/M metagenome (GOLD analysis project Ga0307380, IMG submission 202239) | Soil microbial communities from Risofladan, Vaasa, Finland - UN-3 | ecosystem: Environmental > Terrestrial > Soil > Coastal area > Acid sulfate soil | place: Finland: Risofladan, Vaasa | collected... | reverse complement strand
GTGATCAAAGACCTGGGCGCGACAACGACCGGGCTTCAGTACCCCGCTACCACGCAGGACCCGCTGCCTCGGATAACCGCCCCCACCGATTTGTTCGACAGGCGCACAGATATCAGCATTCAAGGACAAACAGCGGCGCTCACCCCGGCGGGCAATGGCCAATACAGCCAGATCGTCCTAAAGCAGGGAACCGTACCGGCAAAACTGGAAATCACCGGCGGCGACGTTGTGCTTCACGTCACGGGAGATATCCAGCTCGGCCAGTCGTGCGAGATCATTGTCAAAGACGGCTCGACTCTGATGCTCTACGTCGATGGAAACATCCACTGCCGCGAAAGCAGCGGGATAAATCCGGAATACCCCACTCAGCCGGTAAAGACCTTGCAAGTGTAAGCTACGGGCGGGAGCACGCAACTGTTCGACCTTAAAGCCAAGAGCCAGTGGACGGGAGTCGTCTATGCGCCGAATGCGAATGTCAATCTATATGCTGGCGGAGATGTTTACGGGGCTTTCGTCGCTGATACCTTCGAATTCAAGGCCGGCGGCAACTACCACTACGATGAAGCCCTCAGAGAGGTGCAGGTGCACGACGAGGGAGTACGCTTCGTGGTCACGCGATGGGAAGAGGGGAATACTGAGTAACCGGCCCTCGCTCGGCCGGCGTTGAGTAGGTCGCGGCACACTTTCACTACTCGGGTTCTACGTGGCGGCAGGTGCCAAGCGCCAGCAACTCGTCTTCTGTGTTCGTTTCGCCGCACAGCGGAATCTCGAATGAGAATGCGGCACCGCCGGCTGGTCTGTTTTCCACCCAAATCCGGCCTTTGTGTGCGGCGATAATCTCGCGGCAGATCGCAAGGCCAAGGCCGGTGCCTCCTGCCCCGGTCTTGGTCTTGCTGGACTGCACAAATTTGTCAAACACGGCTTCCAGTTCGTCCGGAGGAACTCCAGGGCCCTGGTCAAGAACGGACACCCTGGCAAAGCCGTCCACGCCATAGATCTGCACGTCGATTATCCCTCCCTGCGGAGAGAACTTGATCGCATTGTTCAAGAGGTTGCGGAGCACCTGTTTGACCTTGTCCGAATCGAGCTTGACAAGCTCATGGAAGTCGGCTGCTCCGCATCGCATCTCCAGGCGACGTTCCGATAGTAAAGCTTCCATCTCATTCTTCATGGATTCCACCAAGCCCCCGATGTCAGTGGGCTCGAATCTGAACACGGTCTTTCTGGATTCCAGTTTCGCCAGGTCAAGGAGATCATTGAGTAGTTCCAGAAGTGTTCTGCCACTTTGCCTGATCCTGCAGAAGTAATCGAGGAGCTTCTCCGGCTTGGCACTGGTATGTTTCTTGACGCCGAACGATGCAAAGCTGATGATGCTGTGCAACGGGGTGCGCAATTCGTGCGACATGTTGGCCAGGAACTCGCTCTTGGCACGATTGGCCACGACGGCTTCCTTGGCCAGCCGATTGGCCTCCCGGACGGATGCCTCAAGCTGCTCGTTGAGCCTTTCGAGCTGCCGCTTGGACTGCTCCGCTTGGATATTTGCGCGCTTGAGAATCTCCTGGTTCTTGATAAGAGACAGATAGTGGGCTGAACAGCTCGCAGCGACATACTTGAACGCGACGATGTAGCCTGCCAGGCGCGCCAGGTGCAATAACCACCATCCCGCGCTCCAGAGCCTCGAGAACATGAAGGTGACGCCCGCTACGCCGAAAAGCAGACAATAGACGGCAAACAACGCCTGTATGGTATCCTGGTCGCGGTCAAAGCGGCTGATGAAATATGCCACTCCAGCGAGAAAGAAAACGCCCCCTGTAAAGTGGAGTGCCTTGGCCACCAGTGTAAACCTGCCATCGATCAGAACTTCGGGAAGTATTTCAGGAAAGACCAACGCTATCGCGCCAAACAATCCTGCCGCCGTCGCGAGTACTTTGGGTGCCGCCTGGCCCAGCCGCGTATGGTCAAGCCGGTCGGGTACCCAAATCAGGGCAATGCACAGACCTCCGACCAGTTGAGCCATTGCGCTGAGACAGACGAACTCGTTGCTGGGCATCATACTGGCGTGAAAGGCGTCTAAAATCCCCATCACGAGTATGGAACACGCCAATCCCGCCATGTATCCATTGTTCTTTTCGCCATGACACATCAGAAGAAAGCTGGCGAGTCCCAGAGCAAGCATACAGCCCAGGGTTTCAAGTACGGCGTGCAGCACCACATGATCCAGCCTGAAGCCGGACAGCGAATTTTCGATACTCGGCACACTCGCCGTCAATAAGATACCGAGAGCCGACAGTCCTGCAATTGGCAGCAGAGTGCTGCGCCGCCAATAAACACCCCACCGTGGCTTTTGTCTTTCGAGCATCTGAAGGTCCATGGGCAAACCACTATCTGACAACCATACGGGCATTCAGGTTGTCATCGGTAATGACCTTTTCCCGCTTGGCTATTTCTATCCAATCGTCAAGGGACAAGAACGTCACCACTTTCTCGAATAAGATTGGCATATTGTCTCTGTTCGTCGTTGAGGCCGTCCTCGGCCAGCATTTCGCTGAAGCCTATGATGCTATTCATTGGAGTGCGGATTTCATGGCTCATGTTGGCTAAGAACTGGCTCTTGATCCCGTTCGCCTCTTCGGCCTGCTCTTTCGCGGCGCGCAACTCCTGCTCGACTTTCTTGCGTTCGGTGATGTCGCGCACCGTCGCCTGCAGCATCGGTTGCCCTTCAAGCTCCATCCGGGTAAGCAATACCGTGGCCGGGAATTCCTCGCCGCACAGCCGCTGATGAGTCCATTCGAAGAAGTGCGAGCCGTTCAGCATAGCTGTCTCGATCATCTCTTTAGCTTTCTGCGACGAAAGGCGCCCGTCCGGCTGCTTCTCAGGCGATATTTCCCAAGGGCCAAGAGAGGTGAAAACCGCCTCATCTTTTGCCCTGAACATTGCGCAGGTCGCCGGATTACCCGAGGTAAATTTCCACGAAGGAGGCGCCAGGGTCATTACGGCGTCCTGAGAACTTTCAAAAAGGGTCCGATATCGTATCTCGCTGCTACGAAGGTTCTCCCCTGCCTCCACACGGTCCGTGACGTTATTGACAGCGACCATTGCATATTTCTGGCCATCGAGTCGCACCGGTTCAATACCGACGCTCAACCATGTTCTGACTAGCTTATCCTCAATCAAGAATGTTGCTTGAACTTCTTCTCCTTGAATGGGTTGGCCTGATTGAAAAACCGACTCAATGGCTTTGCGAATTTTGCATTGTCCACAGGCTGGGCCATGCCCACAGCCCTTCGAGACATCGTGGCTATGGATGCAATTGAGCCCATCTCCTGGTCGCGCGTTGATGACCTGCGACGGGTCTCGCTGAACCAGCTTCAAAGTGACGTCGTTGATCTGCCTTATGACGATGTTTTCATCAACTACCAGCATACCGACGGGCGCTGCTGCGAACATCGACTCCAAGTTCTTGCGTTGCTGCTCGAGCTTTTCCTCGGCCTTCTTGCGGTCCGTGATGTCAAGACCATAGACGTTGACATAGCCTGATCCCGATACAGGGGCTAACGTGACCAGGTAGATACTGCCACTGCCGCATTCAAGCTCGAACTGCGAGGATTTTCCGGAATTGACGGCCTTCTCGATGTGTTGGAGGCAGCTATCAGGCAAACGCTGATATTGCTGGATTCCCCACGTCTCAAGCACCGGTTTGCTCGCTTCGTTGGCAAAAAGAACAACTCCCTCTGAGGATATCCGCAGAACCGGGTTGGGATTTTCCTTCGGAAACCTGGCCAAATCGGCGATTCTTTTCTGTGCCAGTTTTTGGTCCGTGATATCGCGCCAGGACAGCCTTCCGTGCAAGACGCGTCGTTGGTCATTCTGAATGGAAGAGAGATTGAGGCTCACGTCGATCTTATTGCCATCTTTCCTTCTTAACTGTAGCTCGGCGTCATACACCTGTCCCTCCGCGACAAATGCGTCAAATGCTTTCTTTGCCTCGTCCATGCAATCCGGGTGATACATCTCTAGAATGGATCGTCCGACGATCTCTTCTTTGCTGTAGCCTGTGACGTTCGCCAGCGTACAGTTGCATTGGAGAATCCGGCCGGTCTTGGCGTCCACGGACGCATACATGTCAGGCGCGTTATTGTAGAGATCCTGGTATTTCGCCTCGGAGGCTTCAATCACCGCTTTGGCCTGTCTGGCGAGATTCCACTTTTCCGTCAGCGCGCAGGCAAGCTGATAGACCTCCACATTGTCAAAGGGCTTTTTCAGGATCAGCAACTGGTCCGTTTGTCCCAGCTTGGCAACGATCTGGTTCCAATCATAGTCGGAATAGGCGGTACAAATGACGACCTCAAGTTCCGGGTACGTCCGCCAGATTCTCCGGATAGCCTCGACACCATCCCAGCCTGGCGGCATCCGGATATCAACGAAAGCCATAGCGTAGGGACGGCCCTCGCCCAGAGCCTTTTGGACTTTCTCCAATCCCTCCTGCCCCTGGAAGGCGGAATCAAGCTCGAAATCCACTTGCTGCGATAAGTTCGACGTGCCGCCGAAAATCGCAGCCTTCGCTTCATCGAGGACAGCCGTATCCGCGTCAGTGCTTCCAAGAATTGTCTGAAAGTCTCTGTGAATGCTCTCGTTGTCGTCGATCAGCAGGATACGCCGATTCTTCCGGTACTTCTCATTCATTGTGTCACCCTCGCCGGCTTGAATGGTAATTCCAACGTAAACGTCGCTCCTTTGCCCAAACCATCGCTATGGACCGTCAGGGACCCTCCCAAGTCCTTCGCGGCCAACGCGCCGCTGTGCAGGCCAAACCCGTGACCGTGTTGTTTGGTGGTGAATCCATGGCTGAATATCTTCGTCAGATTCTCCTTCGGTATGCCTAAACCGTTGTCTGCCACTTCGATCCGAAAGCGATCCTCACCGCATCGATAGATGCGGATGGTCAATAGTTTGCCTTCTTTGTCGCTGCCGCGTAAGGCATACTTGGCGTTGCTGATCAGATTCACTAGGATCTGGAGCACTCTTTGTTTGTCAATCTCGATATCGGGAAGCTCCTCAAACTCACGCACAAGCCGGGTTCCGTGGCGCTGCAAACCTGCACTGTTGATCTGGATGGCATCTTCCACCAATTGGGTAAGAGACGCCCGCACCGAGACGCCTGAAACCTTGGCGTATGCCTGCTGCATACTGATGATGTCCTTAATATGCTGAACGTTGTTGGCCAGAACATGGAGCTTGCCAATGATATCGCTTTGCTCGGCTTGCAGACATTTGCTGACCTCAGCCAGATATGTAGGGATATGCTTTCCCTGGGCGTCTTGGGTGATAAACGTTCCAATTTCATTAATATGTTCATTGATAATAGCTGCCACCTTTTGCAGGTTGGCCAGCTCCGATTTGGCGACTTTCTCGGTAATCAGCGTTGTCGAGACGTTAATACTATTGAGAACATTCCCGACATTGTGCAGCACGTCGGCAGCCACCTCCGCCATACCCGCTCCGTGCGCTGCTTCGATCAGCTTTTCCTGGGTTGCACGGAGTTCGGCCTCGGCCTGCTTGCGTTCGGTGATTTGCATGGTGAGCCGTTCATTGGCAACAATCAGCTCGGCGGTGCGTTCTCTGACTCTTGCCTCCAGCTTCTGCTTGGCATCGCCCAATTTCGCGTCGCGCTGCTGAATTTGCTCTAACATCGTGTTGAACACGCGCGTCAAGTAACCCACCTCATCACTGCTGCCTTCCCAGGCGCGTACCGAGTAGTCCTTCTTCTTTGAGACTTCGCTGGCAACCCGGGCCAGGTCCAAAATGGGCACTGAGATCACCACCTGAAGTCGTGAGGCGAGAAGATAACCTGCTGCCAGAGCTGCCCCCACGATCATGACACCGGTGACAATGTTCCACTTTAACTCACTGCGCTGGCGGCTCATATCATCTACTAACTGGATGACGCCGATGACGTCATTATCGAGCACGATCTCCCCGGAGACAGATAAGAGACCGTTTTCAAAAATGGGGACGTACCGCTGGTGTTTGAGATGCAAAGTCTTCTCGGCGACGCCGTTCCGTTTGTACTCAGCAAAAACCATGCCTTGTGTGTCGAAGATGCGAGCGAACACGGTGGAGCAATGGGCGCGGAGCGATGAGAGGACCTGCTCGGCATCTTGTTTATGCTCAAAAGCCAGAGAGGCTTTGCAGTTATCCGATAACATCTCGATGCGAGAGAACAGGTCTCGCACAAGGTCACGCCGAGAATCGATCTGCTCCCACACAATAAAGACGGTAATCGTCAGCACCGTGACGGCGGCGATTGGGATCATGGTAATCGCTGTCAACTTCCGCCTGATTGTCGCATCTCGCAGTCTCAGCATAATTGACTATCCGCCTATTGCGGGGATTCTTCTACAACCACTCTTTTGGCCAAACGTAACAACTTGGAACTTATCTTGAGTGCGCTCTTTTTCGCGGCAGCCGTGTTGATCTCAAAGCGGATTTTCTTATCCTCCATCAGGAGATTGATCATACCACCCGACTCGAGAAAACCATCCGCTTCGCCTACGGTCAGAACAGGCGAATCTCTCAGTGCTTTGATGATCTCACCGGTGGCCTCCACGCGCACGGAATCACAACTGCAGAACATGAGCAGGTGACAGCTTTTGAGCGCCTCGATTTTCTGATTCCACTGCCCCCGATCGGCTTCTTGCGCCTTTTCGGGTTTCTCGTAATCGGCAAAGTATTTCAGAGTGATGTTTTTGTTGTTAATCTTCTTATGTACGATAGGCTCGATAGCCTTGATGAACTCCTTGGATCCGATAAGCCCCACCACGACCGGCTCATTAGCATCGCCCATTTTTTCTGCGGGCCACTCGACGAATTTCATGAAGTTGTAGAGGAACGCCGCTTTGACTTCGCGTTCGTGAGCCGATATGGGATCCGCCCGGACCGGCGTCACTGCAGGCACTGCAACTATGGCCATGGATAAGACTATCAAATTGACGGCTCTTACTTTCATTCTGCCATGCTTTCCAGCCTATTGATGCTTCAGAAGCGATACGTCAACTTTACAAGCAGTGCCCGTTCAGCTTCTGTCGGAACCTGGTTGCCTTCCGCCCCAAATTCGGAATGTCGCTTGTCAAATAGATTCTGGCCAACCACACTCAGCTCCAGATTCTTGGCAGTATGCCATCCTAAGCGAGCGTCAAAACGCAGGTAGTGAGGAATGTCACCTGACGGCAGATTATCAACATAGTTGAGCGAACAATCCAACTCGAAGTCATCCGCCAGATCCAGGTACGACCGCAGATGAAGTTGATTGTGAGGCGCCTGACCTTCAATGGTCGCATCACGAGTACTGCTCGAACCGTCCGGATGTATCTGCATCTGCAGGAATGTGTATCCGGCGTTCAGCCTCCAGTTGTCCATCGCCTGGTACGTCGCAGAGAGCTCTGTCCCATACGTTTCACCGTCCAGGTTGTTGCCAAATTCATACGGCCGAATTGTGTAACCAGGCATCGATATGTTCGCGAGTCTTTCGCTCGCCACGATACCGTCATACACGTTCAAGAAACCGGTCACGTCCAGAAGGAGTTTGTCGGTAGGCTTGGTGCGATAGCCCAGTTCGTACGCCGTCGCATCTTCGCAACGAACATCATCACGTCCGTAGGCCTCCTGAGAAATTAGAGATGGCCCAACCTGAAAAACTCCCCAACTGGTTGTGCTGTCTCTCTCATGTCGGTTGGGCGTTTTTTCGGCCAGGGTGATACTCCCCCAAACAGCATTGCGATGATCCGGCGTCCACAACACTCTTGCGCTCGGTTGAAATACAAAGCCGCAGAAATGGTCGTGCTCAGCTTTAGTGCCAACGGTTAGCTGTAACTCATCTTCAACAAGAGTGATCCTGTCTTGAATGAAGCTGGAGTAAGTGTTCATATCGCGCTGTCCCGGATCCAGAGAATACTGAAAACTGCCATCTACAGTGTGCCTGTGCAGGCGGTATCCCAGCCCCCAGGTGATTTCGTGCCGGTCAGCGAATGGAAAACGATGCTGGAAGTCCACATCGTAAGTGTTGAGGGTTTCGGTCACTACCTCTTCATGCCTTTCTTGCCTGTCGTAGTAGAGTTGCAGAATCATATCCGAATCATCCGAGAACGTTCGTTTCCACCGAGTGAGCACGTCTGCCCCCGTAATGGTGTTCTCGCGAGTATAGGATCGGGAGATCGGAGCCGTCAGCGAATACGCCGTTCCCGTTTGTCCGATATCTCCGTCGTAGATGTCGCCCAGGAAAGTCCAGTGGTCTTTCTCCGTTGGGTCGCTGTCAATTCTGAATCCGCCCCGGAAGACATCCCATCCGTCCATCCCGCTGCCGCCGGTGGGTTGTGTCCCATCATCCCTGTTGAAATACTTCGAGTACACTCGAAAATAAGTCTTGTCGTCGATCTTGTCGCCATACCGCACCGCGCCGGAACCTTCTTCTTCCGTGCCCGCGCCCCCCGTCAACAATCCACCTTGAGTATCTTTGGCATTTTTCGTAATGATGTTGATGATGCCATTGATGGCGTTTGACCCCCAGAGCGTACCCCCGGGTCCGCGTATGACTTCAATGCGCTCAACGTCCTCCAGCATGACGTCATGCGTATCCCACCGAATCCCTCCATAATAGGGGGTGTAAATGCTCCGGCCGTCGATCATCACCAGCATCTTGTCTGCAAACTCATCATTGAAACCGCGGGAGGAAATCGCCCACTTATTCGCGTTGATTCTGGCGACTTGCAGGCCGGGCACCATGCGAAGAGCATCCATGATGCTTGTTGCTCCTGAGCGTCTGATGTCTTCGGAGGTAATCACGTAAGCCGCCGCCGCCGTTTTAAACAGTTTCTCCTCCTTTTTCGAGGCTGTCGTAATTTCAATGTCCATGAGCTTCTCGATCGGCATCTCAAAGAGATCTTCCGATTGATTTGCGTCTTGCTGCCGGGCCAACAAATGCGGACTGGAACAGAATACGATGAGGCCTACCAGCACATGCGCAAGAGTACTTATTCGATAACTTTTCAACATGCTCTTCTCGCGTTCTTCATCCCCCGGAACAAGTTCGCATAGTCAAACCTGCCCGTGTGGCGGCACCGCGCCTCGACTATGCCATTGGAGTTATCGCCCGCATAATAGGACTGTTTAACCGGCTTCTTCCTGGCTTTGCCGTTCGGAAAGCCCGGCCTTGTTCGTCGTCCGTACCCCTGCCTGGCGCAGGGGCAAGCCTGTCCCCGCGAAGGCGGGGATGAAGCGTATCTCGCACTGTTTCGCTTCACGCTTGGCAAATAACCCTTCACGCACAAATAGGGCCAGGTTTTGCGAACGTGATGACAGGGAATCGTACGGTGATGAGCGGCCTCGAAAGCTCCGATGAGTTGGGCGAGTATTTGGTATCCGAGAGTAAATCGGAATGACAGAGTCGCTTTTAGGGCGAAAACAACGTTCCTTTTCGTTTCTGCTTTTCATCGCTCTTGTGGCGAAAACAAGCGACTCTGAAATCAGGACTCCTTAAATTGTGACTGGATAGTACCGCTGTCCCTTTGTAATAACAATGGCCCTGTCAGCACTTGCTTGCGAGGGGCAGCGGGTACTATCCCCCAGGTCCTGGCTTGGAGAACCGCAGGAAATGACTTCGGGGCAAAGGAGGCAAATATGTCTGACAAATGCACCTTCAGGCAGCAACAACAGGTTGACGAGCAACAGTTGAAAACCGCCCATGAACAGTTGCACCGTGAAATCGCCGAGCGCAAACGGTTTGAAGAAGCTCTGGATGTTTCAAACGCAGAACTCCGCGATTTCGTTCACATGGTATCGCATGACCTTCGCGAGCCGCTCCGCAAAATTGCCTCTTTCGGCCTGTTGCTCAAAGAATCTCTTGATGCAAAACTCGAGCAGGAGGACCAGGAGAATCTTGAGTTTATGATCGACGGGGCTGAAAGAATGGCGAGGATGATAGAAGACATCCTGACGTATTCACGGACAAATGCAATAACGGTAACAGCCCGGATCGTTGATTTGAATGAGGTCGTCGAGCGGCTGGAACAGTGGGAGCTTGGAACACTGCTGGAAGAGACCGGCGCTGTCATTGAAATTCCGCAGCCGCTGCCGAGAGTCCGCGCGGATGCCGTCTTGATTCAGCAATTGCTGCGAAATCTTATTGTCAGCGCGATCCAATGTCGCAGGCGAGACGTCTCACCGCGGATTCTGATGCGAGCGGAACAGATTGCGGGCGACGAAGTCCGGATAGAAATGCAGGACAATGGAATAGGTGTCGAGACAAAAGACGGTAAGGATGTTTTCAAGATGTTTGCACGCTTGTACAGAGAGCAGGAAAAGGAAGAGGCCGGAACAGGGCTTGCCCTGTGTAAGAAGATCGTGGACAAGCACGGCGGTCGGATTGGGGTCGAGTCAGGGGTGGGTATGGGCTCGACATTCTGGTTCACCCTGCCGGCGTCGAAGGATTTGCAGCAGCACGGCGAGCTTCTGCTCAGCGCAGAGACCGGATCCAGGGCAGGTACAGCCCCGCACGAAGCAGGCTCATAGGTCAATGGCAACACGCTCAGTATGAACGGTGGAAAAGTGAACATATTGCTGGTTGATGACGACCCCCAGGATCGGCGGCTTGTGAAGGTGATCCTGGGAAAATCTTCCAGCCCCGGGCAATACGGCGTGGAAACGGCGGGCACACTGTCTGATGCCGCCAAATGTCTGAGCAATGGCGCCTACGACATTGTCTTGCTTGACCTCAACCTTCCGGACAGTAGCGGTATCGACACCGTCCAAAGAGCGCGAGAGGCGAATCCGGATGTCTCGATTGTCGTATTGACCGGTCTGGATGACGAAGAAACAGGCCTTGAGGCGATAAGAAAGGGAGCCGAAGACTACCTCGTCAAGGGTAATTCGCTGGAACACGTGCTGGTTCGGACGATCCGCTACTCCCTGGAGAGAAGACGTGTAAGACAACGGCTGACAGAGACCTTGGTCGCCAAAGCCGAGGCCGACGCCGCCAATCAAGCCAAGAGTGAGTTCCTGGCCAACATGTCGCATGAGCTGCGTACGCCGCTGCACGGCATTCTCAGCTTCGCCTCATTTGGTGTCAGGAAGTACGCCAGCGCCAAACCGGAGAAACTGCTCGATTACTTCAATAGAATCAAGCAAAGTGGAAGCATACTCCTGGAGTTGTTGAACGACCTGCTGGACCTGGCCAAGCTTGAATCGAGAAGAGCGATGTTTACGCTCGATCCGACCGACGTCGGCGTGTTGGTCAAGTCCGTGACCGGCGAAATGGACATATTCCTCTCGGAACGGAACTTGAAGATACGGCAGGGAACATCGGAATTCGATGAGCAAGTCACGCTCGATGCCGACAAGATCAAGCAGGTGCTTCGCAATCTCCTTGACAATGCGATCAAATTCTCGCCGGTCGGTGGGACCATCGATGTTAACATAAACCGTGTTCCGAACTCAGTCAGAGTTTCGGTTCGTGACCAGGGCCCCGGCATTCCTCCGGATGAACTTGAAGCCGTGTTCAACAAGTTCGTGCAGTCGAGCAAGACCAAGACAGGCGCCGGGGGCACGGGACTGGGGCTTGCAATCTGTCACGAGATCGTTGCCGCCCACGGAGGGCGCATCTGGGCCGAGAACAGACCTGAGGGCGGGGCCACATTCTCATTTGAGATTCCGCTGTCCCTCAAGACGTGTGCGAAGAGGCCGTCGCTACTGGCGGGTGTTGAAAGTAGCTTGGCAATGCAACAGTAACCTGATGGTGAGCCACGGCGCCGCCGAAGGGTACCGCGCCGGGCCCGTGTATATGAAATGGGGCAGAACTATGCAAAGACGAGGAAAAATCTTGGCCGTGGACGACGATCCCAACAATATCGCGATTTTGGAGGAATTATTGGCGGAGGACTACGATCTTGAAACGACCACATCGGGCGAGCTGGCCCTGGAGGTCGCTCAAACATTCCGGCCCGACGTCATCTTGCTGGACATTATGATGCCCGGTATGGATGGCTATCAGGTTTGTCAACGACTGCGGGAACAGAGCACTTTCAAGTATACCAAGATCATTATGGTCTCCGCCAGGGCCATGATCCCCGAAAGGATTGAGGGCTATAAGGCCGGAGCAGACGACTATATCACCAAACCATTCGATGGCGATGAATTCATAGCGAAGATTCAGGTCTATCTGCACCTCAAGCGAGCGGAAGAAGCGAACCCAGCGAGACAAGCAATTACTGTAAAAGCGATGGACGATTTGAGGGCGCCATTGGCCATAGTCAGGAGCGTCATTTCCGACGTCGGTGCAGTTACACTCGGAAAAACGGATGCGAAACTGCATCAGCAACTCGACGACGCCAATGATTGCCTGGATCAGATCGACACGATCATCAACGATCTTCTCGATATCTCGGAGCTCTATGGCGGCGAAGCGGAGCTGCAACCGACAACCTTCGAGATGCAATAAGCTATGAGTAAATTTGAACCGGCGCGCACCAGGTCAAAGTTGGATATGAAAGGAAACCAGAATATGAAGGCGAAGAAGAAACTGCTGGCTGTCGACGACAACCCCGACAATATCGCAATTGTGGAAGAGTTGTTCCAGGAGAAATATGATCTGCGGACCGCCTCGCGGGGCGATGAAGCTCTGCGGATTGCGCTATCTTTCCAGCCCGACATCATTTTGCTGGATATTATGATGCCTGGCATGGACGGCTACGAGGTCTGTCAGCGGCTCCGAGAATACCCCTCGCTGGCGGATACGAAGATCATCATAGTCACCGCCAAGGGAGCATTGGAGGATCGGGTCAAGGGGTACGAAGTGGGTGCCAACGATTTCATTACGAAGCCTTTCGCAGAAGAGAATATTCTGGAGAGTGTAGATTTCTTTCTTTAAGATTGCGATCCGGCAGGCCCGATCAAACCGGCCCGGCGGGTGCTGTTACCAGGTACTGTTCAGGTCTCCTTGAGATAGTCTGAATGGGAGACTGCGTCCGGGATTGCCCAACCGATACTTGACATGCCGCATGCGACCCAGCCGTGTTTCGCGGAGATGTTCAGGTGCAGGATCAACCCAAGCAGAGGTGCGCAACAGGTGTGCAACAAATCCTGACACAGCACTTGGCTGGGTGCCACACGCGCTCGGTCGACAAGATCGGTCGCAACAACAAGGTAAAAGCGATGAGTGATGTTGAAACTTGCGTGCCTTCGTACAGTGCAAACATTAATCCGCAGTTAAACCATTGCTCATTAACAAGTCATAACGCACCCGCAAAGCGGGTGGCTTGACGGTTAGGAGCCGTCTCAAAGACGGCCAGAGATTTTCGCTGCGTTTTAGAATCTTCCTTCGTCCTCTTCGTGATCGAGGCGTTCTTGGTGGCGGATATAATCTCGAATCTTGTCCAGCTCAAATCCAACGGTGGACACAGCGTAACCACGAGCTCAGAAACACTCGCCGTTAAAATTCTTCTCACTCTGGGATAGCTCGGCGAATTTGTTCCGGAAGTCATGCCATGTTTTCTCTTCGGAGACTAACCGTGCCGAAGTACGTGGGCTGGGTACGGCACACGTCAGCAACAATATGCTTATTAGGTTCGATGCTCTCATGGTCTACCTTACACTGGTGGCTTCATGGCTTACTTGTTCTTTACGTTGAGGGAAAAGCTCTAATGTGTTTTCGCGCATGATCTGCCGGCCTATGTGCCGTGCGTCTTTCTCGCGTAGCTCGCTGCGGATGACTTTCTCGGCCAGCGCCTCGGCCACGCAGCTAATCTTTACGGTCAACGCACCGGGGTCAACAGACTGATGATTGTCGCCGAGGTAATCAGAGAGATGAAGGCATTCAGGCGCAGGATCGTGATCATGCCTATGATGGCGACGATCCCGATCCCCCGGATAACCAAGGGGTACGAATCCGCCATAGCCGAGAGAAAATGCCTTGACGGATGCGACGAGACATAGCTGAAATTTCGATTGGCCCGGTTACGCACTGCCGGTTCCAATGAAGGGCCTCGATACGTTTCCGTTGCGAGTGATTGCCGTTGAGTCCTAATCGGAGCGGGACCTTTTTGCGTCTCTCGAACAAGCTGCATCTGGTTGGCTATCCCTCATTATGGTATCATAGCCTGCAGTCCCGGAGTAGCATCTTAAATAAATAGATTGAGGGCCAGTGGCACAGTATGGGCGTTGCGTTGTAGAACACACGCCACGGCACCGACGGCCACGCCATCCCA
>Ga0307380_10007432_pt1 | contig 14255 bp, 6 predicted proteins | sample UN3MG_FD_202239 | JGI IMG/M metagenome (GOLD analysis project Ga0307380, IMG submission 202239) | Soil microbial communities from Risofladan, Vaasa, Finland - UN-3 | ecosystem: Environmental > Terrestrial > Soil > Coastal area > Acid sulfate soil | place: Finland: Risofladan, Vaasa | collected... | reverse complement strand
ACCACTGTTTCGTAAAATCAATGAAAGATTACCAAATTGGATACAATCTCGCAAAACAAGATTTGTTCACTGGCTTGCGGGTGTTCTGGTTCTAATAGCCTTTCTCTGGTGTTATAAGGCCGGCTTTGCGGACCTTTGGAATCTTTGGCATAGAAGTGATGAATACTCCAGCGGCCTTTTAGTTCCTTTTCTGGCCGTCTATATCCTGTGGTCGAGGCGTATGACAATCGCTCAGTGCCGAATCAAACCTGCTGTTTGGGGTTTGTTTGCCTTTATAGCTGCTCAGGTCGTCAGAGTTTTTGGACTGTTTAATATGTACAGCTCGGCAGAAAGATTATCCATAGTTTTTACTATCGCTGCATTGGTGTTGCTTCTGTTCGGCTGGCAGCTTCTCCGAAAGGTATCTACAGTATTATTATTTCTATGTTTGATGCTTCCCTGGCCCAATCGTGTTCAGACCGCTGTTACGTTACCTTTACAACAATGGGCAACTTCGTCAGCCGTATTTTGTCTGGAGATGGTAGGCTACGAGATTATACAGGAAGGCAACGTTATTGATATCGGTGGTATAAAGGTTGCAGTAGCTGAAGCCTGTAACGGCCTTAGAATGATCACAGCCTTTTTTGTCATTAGCGGTCTGGTTGTCCTGCTGGTCAAAAGAGCGTGGTGGGAAAAACTGGTGGTTCTGATTTCGAGCCTGCCTATTGCCTTGTTATGTAACACCATTCGATTGGCAATCACAGCAGTATTTTTCACAATACTCGAAGGGGAGTATTGGGAAAAGTTATTCCACGATTTTGGCGGATATGCAATGATGCCATTAGCTCTTGCGGCTATGGTCGCTGAGCTTTGGCTTTTGAAAAAACTTACCACACTTCCGGACGAAGAAGAGGCTATAATAATCACACGGCAAATGGGCGAAAAATCCCAGAGGCAATAAAAATACTCATGGAACCTGCTTATGGCGGGCCATTTCTGTAAAACATTAAAAAAAAAAGTGCTCGAAATCTGATTAATATTACGAATCACTGCTGGAGGTATAACAAAAATGAATGATTTAACAAAATATCATGATAATGACCAGATGATTGAACAAAACGTTGTTAGCTTTGAATCTCAATCTGAACCCTATGCTGAAAACACATCAAATATAATTCAAGGTGTGCTGCGACGCTGGCCCATCGTGTTTCTGGTATTCATTTTAATATGTGCGGTTGGAATCCCGGCAGTATGGTTTCTGGTTGAACCTCTTTACACCGTCACTGGTGCGATAAGGGTGGTCCCTATTATTGAAAACATCGTAACCGGTGAAACTGAGACCGGAGGAATATCAAATTATCAAAGCCACATGAATACTCAGGCGGAAATTATTATGAGCAGCCCGGTAGTGCAAAGAGTTGCAGATGATCTGATAGACAAAAACCTTTCATTCTTGAAGAATGGACCTGACGATCCTATATCAAAAATTAAGCAAAAATTAAGGATCACCAGGAAAAATTCTGATCCTGCGGTAATTTTAAAACAAGCAATATCTAATGGAGTTATAACTGTCGCCCCGGCTAATCGTAGTGAACTAATGAGAATAACCATGACAAGTCTAAAACCGGAAGAAGCCAGCCGGATTGTGGATGCTTTTATAAGAGCCTATATGGATATCGAGGTTGAAGGTTCGAATCAAAAACAGGGGGACAAACAGAGATATCTGGAAAGTGAGCAAAAAGTGTTGGCCTTCAAATTGAACAACCTTAAAGAGAGTATCCGTGAAGAGGCACAGAAGTCTGGAGACCCAAATCTTGCTGACCAGAAGGATCTTATAAAGCAAAGTCAACGTATTCCCTTTGTATACGCCGAACTCGCCAGATTAGAGTCACGCAAAATTAATCTTAAAACGCAAGTGGATTTACTTAAGGATGATCCAGAACATGGTATAGAGCCTGAAGAAAGGCTAAGAATTCGAAACGAATATATAAACTCCAATCCGGCGGTCCAGGAATTGACCCGGACTATTATTCAACTGGAGCGTGACCTGATTATGGCACAACAGAGTTTTTCAGTTGAAAACCCGATTCTTCAACAAAAACAGCAGCTTATAGATGCATTCCAATTACGCCTTAAAGAAGAACATGAGGAAGTAGCTAAAGAGTTCGACGTTATGGCCAAGAAAGAGGCCGCTAACGCCAGCAAAATAAAACGGCGTGCTGCACAGACAGAGCTGGAACATACCATAATGTATATAGAGCGTTTAAATCAGGAACTGGCCAATGAAGATATTAAAATGATTGAAGTTGGTAATACGCAACTGAAAATTCAGGATTTGCAGTTTCAATTTGACCAGGCCAAAGAAATGTATGACAAATTCTCTCGGCGCATACAGGAATTGGAAATGGAACAAAAACGCCCCGCAAGGATTTATGTTGCTTACAATGCAGAAATTGGTCCTATTATTGATAAGCGTATCAAATACATAATGGCCATTATGTTTGGCGCAATGGCCTGTGGAGTGCTGTTAGCTTTCCTGATAAACAAATGGGACTTGCGTTTGCAAACACCTGATGATGTAAGTAAACTGATTGGTCTTCGAATAATAGGCACTACTACAAGTTCGCACAATATCAAACCATATCTTCTTCCTGAACAGATAGCCGGTGACTACCAAACCATTCGTACCAATTTAGGATTGATAAATGACGAAGGAATACCACGGAAATTGATAGTTACAAGTCCGGGGATGCGGGAGGGCAAGACCACTTTTTCTGTTAATCTGGCAACAAGTATGTCCAGGTCGGGGAAAAAGGTTTTGCTTATAGACGGCGACTTGAGAAAGCCTGATGTTGCGCAAATGCTGGGTATCCCTGCAGGTTCAAGATGTGGGCTGCAGGATGTGCTGTTAGGGGAAGAATTTGACAACGCAGTTTATACCATACCTTCGACCGGCCTGGATGTGCTGATTGCCGATTCACAAAGTAGAATAAATGGTTACGAGCTATTAGCATCGCCTGGGACGCGCCAGTGTATAGATATGCTCAGCCAGTATTACGATCATGTGATTATAGATACTACTCCGATCCTGGCTTTTCCTGATGCACTTATATGGGCTACGCTTGGAGATGCGGTTATTTTAGTCAGCTATGCCGGCTACACTACTACGCCGGATCTCAAAGAAGCTAAGGATCGGCTAACCCAAATAAATGTAAAAGTACTGGGCACAGTATTGAGTAACGTCCAGTCTGAGTACAGTTATTTTCATAGTGACTTGAAACGGTATGCACAAAGTGCCAAATCAAGAGGGGGCCTCAGGCGAAGAAAAAGAACGCCATTTGTCAATATGCAAAGCTTAGAAGACAATCCGGACAATTCCACAACTGATGAGTCGAATCAGCAAGTCGAAGATTAGAGTATTATTCACAGGACATTGGTTCTTAACCCACACATGAACCTGATTATCGTACACGAAAAAAATCCGGCCGTTTCATGCACACAAGGCAGCAGTGATAGTTTGCTTCGGTTTGCTCTTGCCAACGAGCCTGTTGCCGGTGTTGTTCTCGATGGTTTAAGCAAATGCTTGCAATGGAGCCGTAACGGAAAAATCTTGTGCGCCATCCCGGAAGAATGGAACATTGAATCTCATTCGCCCAGGTTAAAGACGGTGGCTTATGCTGAAAATGTGCCAATCTGCCCGGAGTTCCTGCAAAAGGCTAAGCGAAGATTTTGGCTTGTTATTTCCAATGCTCAGTTTGCCGCTCAAATTGACAGCCGACTGCTCCAAAAACTGCTGGCTGAAATTCAGGCCGACTTGGTGGCGGTTAATGTCGAGCCGGACCTGTTGGAAAAACGAGAGAAAATGCGATTGACAGCTCAGGGTAAAGTAGCAGGTTTTCGTCGGTTATATTATGATTCGATTGAACCAGCTCCCATTTTTCATCATTGGCCTCATTATCTATTTATTAAAACCAGTATTTTTGAGCAGCTTCTCATTGATGGTGCTTTACCCCAATCCTTTTCCACTCTTTTAGACAAGTGCCGATCTAATTCATTGAAGTCCTATGGAGCTAATATAGGCGGGATTGTATTTGATTTAGAGACGCAGGAAGGCTTGCTGAACTTTTGCGGGGCCGGAATTTCCAAAATGAAAAATTCTAAGCTCGAATTTCATAATTCGAATAAAATATCACAGGATTCGAAATTAATCGGGAAAGTGCTGTTAGGAAAAAATGTTTACATCGGCCCAAAGACAGCCGTGATTGGCCCAGCCATCGTCGGAAACAACGTTAAAGTGGAACACGGAGCGGTAATAAACTCGTCTATCATTGGCTCTGAAGTCTCAGTGCCCCGGAACAAAGTTGTGCAGAACCGAATTGTAAAAGGACCACCGTATGATTGGAAACAGCTAATTCCCTCGACTAACAATAGTACCATCTTTAAATCAGACCGCAAACGACATATCAATGGGAGTTTCCGCTGCTGGCCAGAGTTTTCTTACACCGGCAGCTTCAAGCGAATTACTGATTGTCTCGCTGCAATAATAGTGCTGATTCTATTTGCTCCCATAATACCTTTCATTGCCTTAGCGACAAAATTAACTTCACCAGGCCCGGTGTTTTTTAAGCATAAACGTCAGGGGCGCTATGGAAAAACATTCAACTGTCTAAAGTTTCGAACAATGAAGCTCGGCGCCGATAAGATGCAGGATAAGCTTCGGTTTGTTAGCCAGGTCGATGGCCCGCAATTCAAGATAGATGATGACCCGCGAATCAGTACCGTCGGCAGATTCCTGCGGGAGACATATTTAGATGAAATACCTCAATTCATCAATGTATTACTTGGCCAAATGAGCATTGTTGGTCCAAGGCCTTCTCCTGAATCAGAGAATACGTTGTGTCCATTTTGGCGTGATGCCAGATTGTCTGTTCGCCCGGGGATCACGGGACTTTGGCAGGTTTGCAGAACACGCCAGCCAATGAAAGATTTTCAGGAATGGATACATTATGACACCGAATATGTTCGAAATCTGTCACTAAAGATGGATTTGTGGATATCCTGGAAGACAACTAAAAAACTGTTTGATAACTTCATCAGTCAATTCTAAATAAAGAGAAAGGATAAGAAAATGCCAAGAAGATACTTTAACTGGAAACTGGCAATTGTTCTGATAATCAGCATTTGTGTTTTGGGTGTGACCGCTTTTGGACTGCGCCAATGGCAAAGAACTAACAGGGCTGATCAGGGACTTATTCTCGGCAATAAGGCATATGACGAACAAAGGTGGGACGAAGCAGCAGAGAATTTAGGTCGTTATCTCGCTATTGAGCAAAATGTTGTTCCTGTATTAATGAAATATGCCGAGGCACAGCTTAAAATCAGACCTTTAAGAAGCAGTAATTTTGCTCAAGCCGAGAATGCTTATCGAATTGTTTTGAGGGCGGATAAAAACAATTCCAAAGCTGCTATACAGCTTACTGAATTATATTTATCGAGGTATATGTATAGGCCGGGTGAGGCCGAGTTAATTGCCTCGAAATATCTCGACAACAATGATGATCCTGATCCTAAGCTTCTCAGGATGTTGGCCATGGCGCTGATCGGGCAGCGAAAGTTCAGTGAAGCTGCAGAGCAATTGAAGGCCATTATACAAGAACATCCAGACCAGATATTAGCCTATGAAACATTGGGACAGCTTACGAAGCAGCGGCCGGATGATATACCAGATTCTCCTGAAAGCTGGTTTGATGAAGCTGTAAAGAATAATCCGTCTTCGGCCCTTGCATATATAGCCCGTGCCGCTTTCTATCAAGGAAGCAATGACATTCCCAAGGCTTTAGCTGATCTGGAACAGGCTGAAAAGCTGGATTTGTCCGACCCTAATGTGGAGTTACGCCTTGCCGGCGAATTTATCAATGCAAACATTCTGGTTAAAGCGGAGCAGCATCTCAAAGCTGTGCAATCAGCCTCGCCGACAGATCCGGGTCTGTGGGCAAGATGGGCTGAACTCGCACTGAAATCAAAGTTGCAGAAAAAGATGTTAGAAATTGCCGAGAACGGCTTAAGAGAGCTTGCTTCTCAGCCATGGGATTTTATGCCAATGGCAACAGAGCTGTTTATCCGGTCCGGCAAACTCGATCGTGCTGCCGAGTGTATATCTGAAATGAATCAAAAAGATATTGAGCCGAGATACGTTACATTCCTGGAAGGTCTTTTAGCCGCCGAAAAGGAACATCTGTTTGAGGCCATTAACTATTGGCAGGAGTCGATGGGATTGGGTAATACGTCCCCGATTGTTCGATTGGCGTTATCATCAGTCCTGTCTCGCGTAGGTAATGAGCAATCAGCACTTCGACACTTACGCACCCTCGTTTCCGAAAATCCAAATCTTGTAGCCGGACATTTGGCATTGGCAAGGTTGTTGGCGAAGACTGAAAATTGGGTTGAATCAGCCAGATACGCCAACACGGCAAAGCAACTATCACCGGAAAATCCTGAAGCTTCTTTGCTGTATTTACAGGCTCAAATACAATTGCAGGAACCAAGATCGGCGGGGGAAAATATTCAAGCGTTTCAGGACATAGAAAAAGAATTGTCTGAACTGGAGAAGGCTGTAAATAACCTTCCTGAGGTCAAACTATTGAAATTCCAGCTTGCGCTGCTGAATTTCCAGGTTGCGCTGAAACAGAGCAATTTCACAAAGGCCCAGGCATTAGTAAGTCAATTGAAGAAAGACTATCCTTCGCAGATAAAGACTACTATGGCTGAAGTTGGGTTACTTGTTGCTCAGGATAAGACGGATGATGCAATATTGGTATTAACAGAGGCATTGAAGAAATTTCCACAGGCTATTGAGCCGGTAATATACCTTGCAGATTTGTTTGACAGGCGAGGTGATAAAGAAAAGTGTGAAGAAATTATTAAAGAGGCTTTAGAGCGTATTGACCAGCCTGTCAACCAGCGTACATTAGGTTTGCTGCTTACCGAATATTATGTTCGGTGGAATCAGAATAACAATGTTTACTCACTTCTTAATACACTTGTACAAAAACTGCCTGAAGACATTATTTTAAAACGATGGCTTTTACTTTGCGAACAGGTTATCAACGACCGTGCAAAAGCTCAACAACTTGTTGAAGATATCAAGTCACTCGAGGGCGAGAAAGGTTGGCAATGGCGATATGAACAAGCAAGAATCTGGTCTTCATCCGAAGATTTCGAAGCTCGTTATGCGCAAATTGTTGAATTTCTACAGGAAAATATAAGGGAAAATCCGAATGACCAGGCAAGCCGTGTTCTCCTGGCTGAGGCCTACTATAAGTCCGATGAGCTGCAACTGGCAATTTCAACATACCGTGAAGCACTTAACCGCTCTCCGGATCACCCTCGGATTGTTGCTGAACTTGTTGTTGCTCTCTACAAAGCAAAGGAAGATGAAGAGGCCGAGCGGCTTCTGGAACGGGCTTCCCGGCAAAGGCCCGATAACCCGCAACTTCAGCAACTGCAATTGCTAAGCTACCAAAGCTACATCAGACGCGACGAGTTAGGTTCAGCTTCAGATGTGTTAGAGGGCTTTCTCAGTAATGACCCCAATAATCAAGCTGTCCGTTTAGCCCTTGCAAAACTCAAGACACAACAAGGTCATTTTGACGAGGCTGGAGAATTACTAGCTAAACTGAAAATCCAGGACCCTAACTCACTGCCGGTAGCTGTTGTACAAATACAGCTTAATACTCGTCAAAACAAACCCGCAGAAGCATTGAAACTTTGTGATGAAATAATAAGCAATCTTGACAACGCATATGCTTATATGATTCGCGCCGAAACATACTCTTCTTTTGGACAGACTGATAAGGCGAGAGAAGACTTTGAGCACGCTGCTGCCATCGAACCCAACAACCTTGAGGTTTGGATGATCAAAAGCGAGTTTTACCATTCTATAGGCCGGCTGGATAAAGCGATTGATGATATTAACAATGCGCTGTCTTTGGACTCGAGCGATATCCGAATTCAAAAACAGGCTATCTCATTGTTGTTAGAGTCAGACGACACTGACAAAGTTCTTCAGGGAAAGACTATCTTTACTGAAGCTCTAAAATCAAATCCTGATGATACTGACCTGAGGCTGTACAAAGCTAAATCCCTGCTGATGGAAAGGACGGCTCCGGCTACCAAAGAAGCTGAACAGATTCTTCAGCAGATGACCGAAGACCAACCCGAAATCAGTCAGGCTTGGGAGCTTCTTGGAAAAATCTCGCTCAGCCGAGGACAGGCCGGAAAAGCTATGGAAACCGCTTTTCGGGGTCTATCACATACACCCAACGATAAGGCGTTACTCCTGCTGAAAGCTCGTGCCGAGGCAGTCAGGTCACCAATTCTGGCGATTCCAACTCTCAAGGCACTACGTGAAGTGGACCCGAACAATATTGATGCTGCATTGCTTCTGGCCAAGGTATATAATGAAGTTGGCGAACCTGAGAAAGCAGTAAATCTTCTCGAAGCACAATTAGCCTCTTGTGTCGGCACCCCTAAAGAGAGAGGAGTTAAGGTTGAACTTGCGTTAGCGTTGGACAAGAGCGGCAATAAGGAGGAAGCCCAAAAGATATTTAAATCTCTACCGCAAGCTGATTATGTTGAGGAAATAACTAAAATCGCTAAAAAATTACAAGCCCGTGATCGTTCTGACGAGGCGTTTCCGCTCTATCAACGGGCGCTTGAGCTTCAGCCTGACAATCTGACCGTTATTAACAATCTGGCCTGGATAATGTGTGAAGATAAAGGCAAGCCCCAGGAGGCACTTGAGCTTGCTCAGAGAGGACTAAAAATATCCCCCGACTATATTGATCTTATCGACACCCGTGGTTTTATTTATTACCAAATGGGTGAATTCGACAAGGCAGTCGAGGATTTTACTGCGTGCATCAGACTGTATCCGACCGGAGCGCCGGAGGCTATCGGTTCACATTTCCGTTTAGCAAAAACTTTTGACAAACTCGGACAAAAGGACAAAGCTGTTGAACATCTGAAGCAGGCTTTGGAATTGTACCAGGCTTTGGACCCGGAAAGCCAAGTCAGTGCTTTATTAACCCCAGATATGGACGAGGCTCAACGTTTGCTCAAACAGTTACAGGAGGGCAATTAACCATGCACGAATCACCAGATTCACCAATTGAGAATGTAGCCGGCAGTGATTTCCGCGGCAGGGACCACGAAATTATATTGCTTAATAAAAAAGAGTGGTCGTATGTTAAAAAGCGATATAACTTAACACCTCGTGAGTGCCAAATAGCGGAGTTGATCTGCCAGGGTTTGCACAATGGTAAAATAGCTAAATTTTTGCGCATCAGCCCCGGTACTGTAAAAACTCACACGAGAAATATTTATCGAAAGGCCCGCGTCAAAAGCAAAATCGCGATGCTATTAAGATTTGTTACTGATGCAAGAGCAATTTCTATTCAATTTGACCAGGCACATCTCCTTCAAATATCAGATTAAGACAAGTATGTCTGGATTTTACTGCCATTTTTTTACTTAGGCCGCTGTTAGAATTTACCTAAAGAAAAGGATGTATGATACGGAACAAATGTCAGTAGCTACTGGCAAACTACCTCAATACTCAACGCTGTATTCACCCAAGAATTTATTGTAATCCTCATTTACGATTAAAAACACATTGCCTTCGGTATTTTATAAAACACTTCCAGCCCCAGTATCTTAGCCTGCCCCTTCAATATATTTTGCTCGCTCTCTCAGCTTCCGGAACACATGCTCTCCAGAAACTCCCCGTTTGCAGGATATTTCCTGAGCAGTTTAAACAGAGAATCCATGGCTTCCTTGGGTCCGTAATTCGACAACACCCGCCGGAGCGTGGCCAGGCCGCGGGTATGGTCCTGGCTATAAAGCTTGGCTTCCTTTCGTGTACCACTGGCCGGGATGTTGATAGCAGGGAAGATTCTTGCCTCAGCCAAAGACCGGTCGAGGACGATCTCGCTGTTACCCGTCCCCTTGAACTCTTCAAATATCAACTGATCCATTTTGGAGCCGGTATTAATCAGGCATGTTGCGATAATGGTAACGGAGCCTCCGTTTTCAATATTACGTGCCAGTCCGAAGAGACGACGGGGTACTTCCAGTATGCCTGCTTCCAGTCCGCCGCTCATTGTATGACGGCGGGGTACACCTCGCCGCCGGGGTCTGTTGTTAAACGCTCTTCCCAGACGCGTGAGACTGTCAATTAACAGTACCACCTCACGCCCGCACTCCAGTTCTAATTGTACATGGGCGAGTATCAGCTCGGCCAGTTCGATGTGTTTTTCGGCACCGTGGTCGCTTGTACTGGCCACCACTTCCAAGTCCTCCACAACCCTGCGAAAGTGGGTAACTTCCTCCGGCCTCTCATCCACCAAAAGCACAATAATACGGCTTTCAGGAGAACATTGGCGAATCGCCTGGATAGTCTGTTCAAGCAGAACGGTCTTTCCCGCTTTGGGCGGAGAGACAATCAGTTGACGTGTACCCTTACCTATAGGTGCGATGAGATCAACTATGCGCATACTTTCTTGGCCGCAACTGCCAAGGTCAAATCTTACAAGCGGATCTATAACTGTCAGGTCGGCAAAGCGTGTGCGTTTGAAAAAGGCTTCCGGTCGCATGCCTCCGAGGGATTCGATGGAGACCAATCTGAGTCCGCCTTTTTTCCGTTCGACCAGACCGGTGACGGCTGCTCCTTCGGTAAGGGCAAAACGTTGATTTAAATCCGGGTGGACCATCACTTCGGACCGTCCCGAGCGATAAGAACGGTCGGTGGTTCGTATCGCAAACTGTCGTTTATTAATACATTTCAGTATTCCAGTAATTGTCTCAGCCATTGAAATGTTCCGTGATAATATTTTAAAAAGATGGTGTTTAAGGAAACGCTCATATTATAGCATCTTTTTCCACATTGACAAGTGGTTGATGATGGTCTTGCATTATTTTGTTTTTTTCCGATGTCTGTTATCAACAAGCAAGTGTTCAGATCATACTGTAGTCGTATGGTTTCCGCATCTCACGGGCAATGTACCTGTTTGCTTCAGTGTCACCGATGAACTGTTCATTGACCGTGTCCCATCTTAGCTTTCGGCCCAGACGAATGGCAATGACACCCAGGTGGCACAGACTCGCGGAGCGGTGGCCGGTCTCAGCGGGGCAAATAGGAGCTTTTCGCGACTTAACGCAGTCGATGAAGTTACCCATATGGTCGTTGCTGAGATATACGTACCTGGCATCTGTGGGAAGTTTTTCAGTGAGAATCCGACGTTCGCTGGCTTTGATGCTGCCTCGCGTAACCCATATCCAGCCTTCGGAGCCGTGAAACTTAATGCCGTGCTGCTGGCCGTTGGGATCCTTGACACCGCCGTGCCATTCGCTGGCAGTGGTACTTTTGCAGGTGTGGACGATGCCATTGGCGTATGTGTAGATAACTTCATATTCACTGGCCGCAGTAAAACCGCCGGGGATCATATCAACCAATTGCCTGCCCTCAATACTGACGGGGCCGGAGCCATCCATATCCAGTGCCCAGAGGACTATGTCGTTGTGATGGGCGCCCCAGTCGGTCATCGTGCCTCCGGAATAATCCCACCAGTAGCGGAAGCTGAAGTGTGTCCGTTCTTTCACATATTCGACTTTGGGCGTTTGTCCGAGCCAGAAATCATAATCAAATCCTTCTGGGACAGGTGAGCTCTTGAATGGACCTTGTCGCAGACCGGCTGGGATCCAGACTTCGACTTTCTGGATTTTGCCGATTCGATTATTACGGATTAAATTGCAGGCGAGTCGAAAATAGATGCTGCTTCGCTGCTGTGTACCGGTCTGAAGCACACGTTTGGTCTGCCGCTGGACTTCGACAAGTCGTTTGCCTTCGTCGATAGTTAGAGTTAACGGTTTCTCACAGTAAATGTCTTTGCCGGCCTTCATTGTTGCCATAGAGACCAGCGTGTGCCAGTGGTCAACTGTGCCGCAGATAACGGCATCGATATCTTTCCGCTCCAATAGCTTGCGAAAGTCGGAGTAGCCTTCGGCACCAGGGAAGTCTTTACGGGCATTCGCCAGGTGGCGAATATCAACGTCACACACAGCAACAATCCTGCCGTGTCTCTGAGCATTTCTCGCATCACCCCTGCCTTGTCCGCCACAGCCAATCAGCGCAAGATTAACTCTTTCGCTGGGCGGCAGGGATACTGCCTGCTGCGTTGTCCCTTGAGCGGCGCACTCATCTATGAACCAGGAAGGAAGTGATGAAGCGGCGGCCACCGCGCCTGTGGTCTTGAGGAAACTGCGACGTGAGGTGATGAGGCTCTTGCTTTTCATGATTATCTCCTAAAAAAAAGTGTTATCTCATTTCATTCCTTATAAAACTTACCAAAGAAAAGAATGTGCCTGATTTAGGATTTAGCTGTGCATACGAATTATATCTCAATCGGAGCCTACGAACAACCATCTTTTGTTTTGACTGGTAAATCAGGATGTATTCTCACGGAAATCACTATCGTCCAGGCAGGGCTTGTACACGTTACAAACAAAGGATATCATTCAGTCTCTGTATGAGTAAGTTTAACATCAACGCTCTGACTTTCTATAAGCGTATGCGAAGGTAATCCGCTATTGCTTTAATACTAATGGGGCCTATACTGCACTTACGCGGCATAGGCCCCGAATTGATGCAAATCTGTAATTTCAATCTAATAATCTGTGTTGCTCAAAACTCAAGCTTACGGTGCATACAGACGAATATCATCGAAGTACATCAGACCTGAACCGCCGGCAATTGGATTAGCTCTGTTACCAAGGCCAAGAGTAATCGAAGTTACATTTGCGAGGTTCACACCCTGGTCGGCAAAGCGCGTCGGGTCGATATTCCATTCGGTCCAGGCAGATGCCTGCGCCGCATTTGGATTATCATTAGTGACCGCCGCGCTGCCATTTAGAACAACATACATCGGTTCTGCAGCGTTGGCCGAACCGCCTCGGTACCAAATTGTCAGTGTGTTGACACCGTTCACTGTCCAGTCACGATTGGAAGTCAACGTCAAAGTCGCCTCGGATTTCCCTACTGCGTTGTCATAGGACATCGGCATTGACTGCAAACCGCCGTGAACGATAGTCTGCTCGGCAAATGGAGCATTAGCATTACCAACGACAGAGCCGTTCGTAGCCGGATTGTCGTAGCCGTCTATCCAGGCAAGATATATCCTATTGCTCCCGGGGTCACCTTCATTAAGGTCGTTGTAGCTCTCCATATCGTCCACAATCAGGAAGTTGGCCGTAGTGAAGCTCCAGAGAGGGCCAGTCCACGGACTGTCGGCGTTGGCATTATTGGCTTCATCGACACGCCAGTAGTATGTAGTATTCCACTCAAGCTGTCCGGGCTCATAGCTTTCGGAACCAAGGTTGCTGCTGCCTTTTAACTCCAGCGAGGTTTCATCGGCGCCAAAATAGACTTCATGTGAAGCACCTAAGCCCGGTGCCCATGTGAGAACAGGCGTTTGTTTTACATCCACAGCGCCATTGGCCGGGTCAAGTGCCACAACAGCACCTTCGGTCGTGAAGCTCCAGACATTACCTGTATACGTAGTGATGGCATCGAATTCATCGATACGCCAGTAATAAGTCTTGGCTTGTTTAAGCTCGCCCGGGCTATAGGTTGTCATTCCCTGTGGGAGACCTCCAGCGGCATTGCTGACATCGTCAAAGTTGTCGCCGAAATACACCGTGTGCAGTTTCGCACCGAAACCTGCCGTCCAGCTAAGGTTGGCATTTACTGCGACAGTCTCGCCAGCATCAGCCGGGTCGGGAAGGTATGCTGTTTTGGGTGGAATCATAAAGCTCCAGACATCACCCTTCCACGGGCTGTTCGGTTCGATGTCATTGACTTCATCGATGCGCCAGTAGTAAGTCGTACCCGGAACAAGACCATCCGGGTAAGCGAATCCAGGGAAGCCTATAACATAAAATGTCGAGGTCTGGTTGACCTGGAATGTGCCTTCAGCACCGGCGTCCACATCGTCGAAATTGTCGCCGATGTACACATCGTGCGAGACGGCAAAATCACCCGCACGCCAGCCAAGGCTAACCCAGGTGTCTTCATGGAGGGCACCGTTCTCCGGGACCGGTGCCAGGGCATACGGATATTCTGCTCCACCACCTAACATAACACCTTTAATCTCCTGCTCCATCAGTGCCCGGCTGTAGATGCGAATCTCATCCAACATCCCATTAAGCGGCTCGTCCCCAGA
>Ga0307380_10007431_pt1 | contig 14257 bp, 10 predicted proteins | sample UN3MG_FD_202239 | JGI IMG/M metagenome (GOLD analysis project Ga0307380, IMG submission 202239) | Soil microbial communities from Risofladan, Vaasa, Finland - UN-3 | ecosystem: Environmental > Terrestrial > Soil > Coastal area > Acid sulfate soil | place: Finland: Risofladan, Vaasa | collected... | reverse complement strand
GTAAAAGACAGTCGAGGATAACAATACTTTTTCTTATTAATTCTATGACATTCATTAAATAAGCAACCATCTGTATCCATTAAACCTCTTATGCACGAAATTTTGAAGTTTTTATCTAGCCGGATCCATTCGGGAATATCTAAATTTTGTTTTAATTTATTACCAATTTTTAGCCCTATTGATTTACAGAATTTTACTAGACGCACGCGCGAAACAACAATGTTAATTGTTGAGTCATTTTCATCAACATAGATACTTGGCTTTACCTTAAAAAGTCTCTTAATAAGGTTTTTTATAAAACCACTATAGACTTTATCGGTTTTATTATTAAGCGTCACTCTTATTTGGTTTTTCGTAATTCCGCCATCACCCATCATAATCCCTGCGAATTCAGCCAGTTCTTTTGAAAAATGAGGTTTCTTAATTGGCTTACTAACCCCAATAATGGAGTGCTTTCTATATCTTCCTTCTCTTTCCCACCATTCATACCATTTCTTTTTTCGATACTCTGGATTACCGCCAATTCTGCCATATTTTTTCAATACAGCCATCGCTCCAGCGGATGAACCAAGCGCTGTGTACCAATACCGTTCTTTTAACTCAATATTCGATGGTATTGGAATATTGGCTTTATTGGACAGAAGCCGAACTATACTTAGAGGCACGGAATATTTTTCTCTTTTCCAATCATTCAGAGTCCTCCTATGCACATTTATTTTCTCGGCAAGATCAACCCAAGAAAGTTTTAATCTATTTACAGCTTTTAATAAAAAGCTGTGCTGTTTGCCAGAAGGGAAAATAACTCTTTTATCCCTTTTAGAATTTAACAATTCGGGCATTATTCCATTTTAACACACTAAAAATAAAAACCAATCGTGCTGATGTTCAATAGCTTTTCGGGTTTCTTTTGGGAAATTGGATTGCGGAGGAGGTGGGACTCGAACCCACAAACCGCTTTTTAGACGGTTACAGTTTAGCAAACTGCTGGCTTACCATTCGCCGCACTCCTCCAATTGTTTTTATTTTACCTTCAAGCTTGATTAAAGTCAATTCAAATTTATTTGAATTTGAGCTAAATTTATGCTATTTTAGACTAACCCTAAATAGTTTGTGCCCGTAGCTCAATCCCACCCTTTTATGTCCCTGTAGCTTAATGGATAAAGCGTCTCCCTGCGGAGGAGAAGAGTGGCTGTTCGACTCAGCCCAGGGACACATGGATCTATCTACTCCAATTGAAGAAATTCCTCGTGTTGGTCCTCAATACCAAAAAAAATTAAAAAAACTGGGGATTGAAACTGTTGGCCAACTTATTTTTCATTTTCCTCACCGCTATGAGGATTTTTCCGATATAATTCCGATTTCAAAGGCAGAACCCGGAAAAATCGTTTGCCTACAGGGAAAAATTACTGAAATCAGAAACATCAGAACTTTTAGAAGAAGAATGTATATAACCGAAGCGAAAATAAACGACGAGTCTGGGGGGATTCGAGCCGTCTGGTTCAATCAGCCGTATCTAATAAACACTTTGAAAAAGGGTGATTTTGTTTTTTTAGCCGGCAAAATGGTTTCAAAAAACGGAAAAAAATATTTATCAAGTCCGGCTTATGAAAAAATTCCCAGCTTCGCCCTCCGAAACCTTGATGAAGGAAGGTTTCGTCTGACTACCGAAGCTTCAGCTGAGGTGGAGAAGAAGGAATCTTCTTCGACTACTGCGAACAGACCCCTCCAAAATTATGAGAATTTGAATTTTGATTCTACCCATACCGGAAGAATAATTCCGGTTTATCCTGAAACCGAAGGAATGTCCTCACGCTGGCTAAGATTTATTATTAAACCGCTTTTAACAAAAATAAAAGATAAAATTCCAGAAACCCTGCCGAAGAATGAAGTATTGAAAAAATACGAGCTTTTGCCGATTAAAGAAGCAATTTGGCAAATTCATTTTCCCGATACTTTAGAAAAAGCTGAATTGGCAAAAAAAAGATTTGTTTTTGAAGAACTTTTTGACCTATCTTTAGCCATCCTCTCTGAAAAAATAAGATTAGCTAAAGAAAAAGCAATCGTTATTTCCATTAATCTTGAATCAGTCAAAAAATTTGTAGAGAAACTACCCTTTAAATTAACCCTTGACCAGAAAAAAGCAGCTTGGCAAATTTTAAAAGATTTGGAAAAAACAAAACCAATGAATCGGCTCTTGGACGGCGATGTGGGTTCTGGAAAAACAGTGGTAGCCACCATGGCAGCCCTGAACACGGCCAAATCCGAACTTCAAATCGCTTTTATGGCGCCGACCGAAATTTTGGCAAAACAGCATTTCAAGACCATAAGTACTTTACTAAAAGGATTTAGGATAAAAATTGGTTTAATTACGGGTAAAGAAAATTTTTCTAACGGAAGAAAAATCAAAAGAAAAGAAATTATAGAAAAAATAAAGCAGGGTAAGGTGGATATTTTAATTGGCACTCACGCTTTAATTCAAGAAAAAGTAAAATTCAAAAAACTGGGGCTGGTAATTGTTGACGAGCAGCACCGTTTTGGAATAGAACAAAGAGCAAAATTATGCCGCAAACAAAAATATATTCCCCACCTTCTTTCAATGTCAGCCACCCCCATTCCCAGAACACTGACTCTGACAATTTACGGAGATTTGGATTTATCTTTGATAAAAGAAATGCCCAAAGGAAGGAAAAAAATAATCACTGAAATCATACGGCCAGAAAAAAGACAACAAGCTTACGATTTTATTAGAAAAGAGGTGAAATCTGGCAAACAAGTGTTTGTGGCTTGCCCGAGAATTGAACCCTCCATTAAAAATGATGGTGGGGAACAGTCCCTCATTGCTTTAAGTTGGGCGGAAGTAAAAGCAGTAAAGGAAGAGTACGAAAAATTATCGAAAAATATTTTTCCTGATTTGAATATTGGAATGCTCCACGGCAAAATGAAAACAGGAGAAAAAGAAAAAGTGCTTAAAAGTTTTGAAAACAGAAAAACCGACATCCTCGTTTCAACTTCGGTTATAGAAGTAGGAATTGATTTTCCGAACGCCACAATAATGATGATTGAGGGCGCTGATAAATTCGGATTAGCTCAACTCCATCAGTTTAGAGGAAGAGTAGGAAGAAGCAAATACCAGTCATACTGTTTTTTGCTTTCCGAATTTCCAAACAATCCGCGGTTAAAAGCAATGACAAAATTTCAAGACGGCTTTGAGTTGGCGGAAAAAGATTTAAAATTAAGGGGACCCGGAGACCTAACCGGCCAAAGACAGTGGGGCGTACCTGATTTTGTTATGGCTTCTTTGAAAAATATTGAATTAGTTAAAAAAACAAGAATAGCTGCCAAAGAAGTTTTACAAGTTGACCCGGAATTAAAAAATTATCCCGGATTACTGACCAAATTAAAAGAATTTCAACAAAAAATACACCTTGAGTGACCACCTCACCTTTTGGCTACAATTATATTGCCAATCAAACATTGGGTGGGCAAAGAGGATAAATCCTCTTCTTTAGCCTTCGCTGCGGCTCGGGTTTTTGATTACAACCTGATGGTGGGGACTAAATTTTTCCGTCACCCAAAACCCCAGATATTTTCCCAAAGCCAATCTTAGTTGAGCCTCTAAAGCCGGAAAAGCCCCAAAAATAATCAGGGTAAAGGGCAATAATAACCACTGAAAAATCATTGAAAGATTTTTCCACTTACTAAAATTCTTGGGCCGGGGCGGCAACAAAAACATGCTCAAAATAGCTGAAACAAGCATTCCAATCATAGCTATTGTCATAATTCTACTTGTCAATCTCGGTAAGTTATAAGACAGAAGAGTAACCTGAAAATCCCCACCGCCGAGTATTAAAGGAATCCAGCCCAATAAAAAAATAAGGAGAGCGGCCACCGACCAAGACCAAAAACCTTCTAAAATAACAAAAGCGTGGCGAATTTTCTCTTTTAAGGGAATTCTTTTATTTTTTAAAAAACCATAAAAAATATAAGGAATATTCTCGCAGCCCCAAGCCCATCTTCTTTGTTGTTTGTATTGATTTATTATTGTCTTTAATAAATTTTTAGCCATTACCGCATCCATTGAAACCGGATAATAGAGAGGTACAACTTTATAATCTCCATTGTAAGCAAGATAAGATTTCCAAAAAATTCGTGAATCATCAGAAACAATATTTTGAGGATAGCCTACCTCAATCATCGTTTTAAAAGGCATGGCATGCGAAGAATAACTTACCAATTGTTCCGGCCTTGCTTGCTGCATCATTTGCCAAAAAGTGCCAGAAGTTGCAATTATTCTGGAAAAGGCGGGAGCTAACCAGATATTATTGTTATAAATTGGGATTGGCTGATAACTACATTTTAAAGTATTTTCACCAGTTAGATAATGCCAGGTTAAAACCGCAAAATATTGATGATAAGGCCTGGTATCAATATCAAAATTAGAAACAATAACATTTTCATAGGGCAACGACAATTTATCAATGATTAATTCTTTTGCTTTTTTAATTGCCCAGGCAGTATTAGAGCCTTTTCCGGCAATCTCGCCCGGGATGTTTTTTGGATGAGTAGTAATTAAAAATTGAAAAAATTTTTTAGCAAACTCCTTTTCTATTTCTTTGGCCACTTTTTTTGCCTCCTCACCTCCTCTTTCTTCAACTGCCAAAACTACAATCATCTTACTTTTTGGATAGCTTGAATCTATTAATAAGGACTGAAGCGAAGATCTGACGACATTAATTTCTTCTTTATACATTGGCAAAACAATCAAATGATAAATATCTTGCCAATTTTTTAGTTTTTTGATTTTTTCCAGCCAATTAATTGAAAGATTTTCTTTCATCAACTTATAGCCGGCTGATTGATGAAAAGATAAATAAAAAACCTTCAACATCCAAAAACAATCAAAAATAATAATAAAAATAGCCACCACCGTAGGGACCAACCAAGATAAAATGAAAACTAAAAAAAGAGTCCCCCAAGAAAGAAAGGCGGGCAAAATCTCAAAACATCTATAAATAATTCTCTCTTTTGGATTTTTTAAATCCTTGGCTGAAGAGAGAGTTAAATAGTCATTACTCATATTTGCCGGATTAATCCATTGATCCAACCTTTAATTTGGGAGAATTTTTGACGACTATGAACCTCTAAACTGAGGGTGCCGTAAGGAAGGGAATTTTGAGGGCGTTTTCTTCCGCTTGCCTTACTTATTTGAGTTGTAATATGAAAACGGTTTTCTGGAATTTTAGTTATTTTTGCCCAAAATTTAGTAGCTAATTTCGCATCAATATTGGGATGTATTCTAATGGAAACGTTAAATTTTTCTTCAGGCGTTTTAAGAATCTCTCTTAAAAATCTAAGGAAAAGGGCGACCATTTCGGGATCAGAATTAGCAAATTGAATATGTTTATGACTCGGCGGTTCATTTTTATTTTTATATCCTTCTCCCCAATAAAGAGCGGCGCCAATCAATTTTAATCCATATTTTGGTAGCGTCCGAATTTCTTTAATAGCTTCTTTTTCTATCTTTCGATTTTCTATCCGAACTTTTTTAGCCTTAAGTTGATTATATTTTGCAAATAACTCTTTAGGATAATTACTTTTTTTCGCAAGAATCTTCTGAGCAAACAGGGATAATTTTAGATTTTTACACCACCTACTAACTGAATTTTTAGAAACCCCTACAGCTTTTGCTATTTCCCTATAACTTTTCCCTCTTTTTCTTAATTTAATCACCTCTCGATATTTTGGATGCATGGCGGCCCCAACCGGATTTGAACCGGTGTTAGAAGAATGAAAATCTTCCGTCCTGGACCAGGCTAGACGATGGGGCCTTGAATTTCCCTTCTATCTTAGATTAATTTATGATATTTGTAAAGATATGATTATTTTAGCCATTGAAACAAGTTGTGATGACACTTGTATAGCCGTTTTAGAGGCTCAAAACTCGAGATTCAAAATTAAAAGCAATATAGTTTCCTCACAAGTAAAACTACATGCAAAATATGGAGGGGTTTATCCTTTTTTAGCCAAAAGAGAACATCAAAAAAATTTGCCGACAGTTTTAAAAAGAGTTTTAAAAAAAGCCGGTAATCCAAAAATTAATTTAATTGCAGTTACCGTTGGCCCAGGTCTGGAACCTTGCTTGTGGACAGGAATAAATTTTGCCAGGGAGTTGGCAGAAAAAATGAAATTGCCAATAGTCCCAATAAATCACCTCGAAGCCCATATACTCGCGAATACAATTAACAATCAACCCCGAATAAATTCTTCCAGAATTATACGGGGCAAGCAATTAGCAATTAACAATTTTCCAGCTGTCTGTCTGGTGGTTTCTGGCGGACATACCCAGCTTATTTTAATGAAGAAATTCGGCCAATACAAAATTTTAGGAGAAACTCGCGACGATGCGGCCGGCGAATGTTTTGATAAAGCAGCTAGAATTTTAGGGCTCGGCTTCCCCGGTGGTCCGATTATTTCAACCCTGGCTAAAAAATACAGACAAAAATACACGGGTCTGACCCGTGTTCTTTTGCCGAGGCCGATGATTTACCAAAAAAATTATGATTTTAGTTTCTCCGGCTTGAAAACAGCGGTTTTGTATGATTTCAAAAAACGTTCTTTAAAAGTCAGAAGGTCAAAAAAATATATAGAGGAAATGTGTACTGAGACTCAGCAGGCAATTATTGATGTCTTAATCCATAAAACCTTAAAAGCGGCTAAAGATTATAAAGCAAAATCAATAATTTTGAGCGGCGGCGTCACCGCTAATGAAGAATTGAGAAAACAATTTCAATCAATAATCAACAATCAACAATTAGCAATAAATTTTTTGGTTCCGGCAAAAAATTTTTGCACCGACAATGCCGCCATGGTAGCAATTGCCGGATATTTCAAGCGGCAGAACAAAAAAAATTGGAAAAAGATTGAAGCTAATGCTAATCTTAAAATATGAAGTCAGAGCTTTCTAAAACTTACGAGCCAAAAAAAGTTGAAGGTAAAATATATAAGTTTTGGGAAAAAGGTGGCTGGTTTACTCCCAAAATCGTTCCTCGTAAAAAACCTTTCACCATTCTCTTACCCCTTCCCAACGCCAATGATCCTCTGCACATGGGTCATGTTCTTTTTGCAGTAGAAGATATTATAATTAGATACCATCGGATGCTCGGCGACCCGACTCTCTGGTTGCCAGGCGGTGACCATGCTGGGATTGAAACGCAATTTGTCTTTGAAAAAAGATTGGCCAAAGAGGGAAAAAGCCGTTTTGATTTTGGCAGAAAAACCTTATACAAAATGATTTCTGAATTTGTTGAGAAAAATAAAAATATAAATAAGGAACAGCTTAAAAAATTAGGATTTTCTTTAGACTGGACTAGGTACCATTACAGTATTGAACCAAATATTGTCAAAATAGTTTTTGACACTTTCCGTAAACTGCATCGGGATGGCTTAATTTACAGAGGAGAAAGAATTGTTAATTTTTGCACCAAATGCGGCACTGCTTTTTCTGACTTGGAAGTAGACTATGTAGAAAAAGACGAGTTCCTCTACTATTTGGATTACACGACTTTGCAAATTGCCACCACAAGACCAGAAACTATTTTTGCGGACGTGGCCGTAGCCGTAAATCCAACAGACAAAAGATATAAAAATCTTATTGGTAAAAAGGCTGTTATCCCGCTCATTAACAAAGAGGTACCCATAATCGCCGACAAAAGAATCGATGTTAACTTTGGTACCGGAGTCTTGAAGGTAACCCCTGGCCACGACACCACTGACTACGAAATCGGCCAAACTCACAACCTAGAAACCATCACCATTATCGACAAAAATGGAAGAATGACAAATCTGCCAGAAGAATATCTTGGCCTGACAGTAAAAACGGCTCGGGAAAAAACAATAAATGATTTGAAAAAAGCAGAAAAACTGGTAAAAACTGAATTCTTGAAGCACTCGATAGGGATTTGTTATCGTTGTAAAACAACTATCGAGCCCTTAATTATGCCTCAATGGTTTTTGAAAATCGGACCTTTGGCAAAACCAGCCTTAGAAGCTGTTGAAAAAGAAAGAATAAAGATTATTCCAGAAAAGAGATTTAAAAAAATGTATCTTAATTGGATGAGAAATATCCGTGACTGGAATATTGGAAGACAAATTATCTGGGGCCCTCAAATGCCAGTTTGGTATTGCTTGGATTGTAACCCTGATATTTTAATCAATTTTATTGATAAAAAAGGTAATAAAATAAATGGAACCTATGAAGATTTAAAGGACAAATACAACTTTGCTGAAATCAAAAAAGGATTGCAAAATTTAAGCGCTAGTAAAAATCCTGTTTATTCTTTGGAGGAAAAAGCTTGCCAAAAATGCAAAGGTAAAAAAATCCTGCAAGAAACCGATACCTTTGACACCTGGTTTTTATCTGGCCAATGGCCGCTGACCACGCTTGGTTATCCAAAAAGCAAAGACTTTAAATATTTCTACCCAACATCGGTCTTGGATACGATGTGGGACATTTTATTTTTCTGGGTTGCCAGAATGATAATGTTCGGCCTTTATTTGACAAAAGAGGTTCCCTTTGAAATAGTTCATATTCACTGCCGAGTAGTTGATGAAAAAGGCCGGAAGATGTCAAAGAGTAAAGGGAATGTTCTCAATCCAATGGATATGGTTCAAAAATATGGAGCAGACGCTTTAAGGATGTCAGTCATCTTCGGAACAACGCCGGGAACCGATATCTATATCAGCGATAATAAAATCAGGGGAATGCGCAATTTTGCCAATAAAATTTGGAACGCCAGCCGGTTTGTTCTGATGAATCTAAAAAGTTTTGACCCCAAAATCAAGCCAAAATTAACCAAAAAAGATAAGAAAATTTTAAGGGAATTAAACAGCTTTTCAAAAGAAATTACCAAGCTGATGGACTCCTTCAAATTTTACCAAGCGGCAGAAAAAATTTATCATTATTTCTGGCATATTTTTTGCGATAAAATTATTGAGGAAGAAAAGTCTCGACTTCAGGGCTCCAATAAAAAAGAAAAGGGGGCTAGCCAATACCTTCTTTTGGAAATTCTGAAAACCAATTTAAAACTTTTACATCCCTTTATCCCTTTTATTACCGAAGAAATTTATCAGAATCTGCCGATTAAAAACAAAAAGAAATGTCTAATGATTGAAAACTGGCCGGTTTAAAAATTAGAAATTAGAAATTTTTAAAATGTCTTATCCTTTCTATATATTTTTTGGAGTTTTGCCCAGCCTTATCTGGCTTTTATTTTATTTGAGAAAAGATTCGCACCCTGAATCTAATCAAATGGTATTAAAAATTTTCTTTTATGGAATGTTGGCAGCTTTGCCCGCTATTTTATTGGAAATGGGAATTCTTAAGGTCTTTACAGAATTAAAATTGTCCTTAGTCCTTTTAACTTTTCTTAATGTTTTTATCGGAGTAGCCCTGGTGGAAGAACTTTTAAAATACTTGGTGATAAAAGAGAAAGTTTTGGACCACCCGGAATTTGACGAGCCGATAGATGTAATGCTTTATATGATAATTGCGGCTCTCGGCTTTGCCGCCGCAGAAAATATTTTAATTTTATTTTCCTTGGGCCCAGCTTTTTTATTCGGGGAGGTTTTTACAATCAGCATTTTAAGATTCTTGGGAGCAACTTTTTTACACGCCTTATGCTCCGGAACTCTCGGCTATTTTTTGGCTTTATCTATTTTTGAAACAAAAAAAAGAGGCATGCTTTTAATTATCGGGGTGGGGATAGCTACCCTCTTGCACGGACTTTATAATTTTTCTATTATGGAATTAGAAAGAATATTTTCCTGGTTAATTCCAATTGTTATTTTAATCAGTTTGGCGATTTTTATCACTTTTGCTTTTAAAAGGTTGAAAAAATTAAAAAGCACGTGTAAAATATAATATATGGCGTCATTTTTTGAAAAATTAAAAAAGGGGATGGGTATTGAAGAACCAATTGCTGAACCAGAAGAAGAAATAGAAGAAAAACCAATCGAAACAAAAGCAGGTAAAGAACCGAAAAAATTAAAAGCCAAAAAAGAAAAGGAACCGCCGGAAGTAAAAATTAAAAAATTAGAGATCCAAAAAAAAATGCCAGAAGAAAAAAAAGAAGAAGAAGTTAAAGAGCAGGCTGAAAAAGAACCTCCAAAAGAAGCAAAGGAACAAAAAGAAAAAAAATGGCCCTCTTTTGGCGGAACAGAAGAGGGACAATTGGCAATTGATGTTTATCAAACCGAAAATGATTTGGTTATTCAGTCAGCAATTGCCGGAGTTAAGCCGGAAAATTTAGATATTTCAATGGAAAGAGACATTATTACCATCAAGGGAAGCAGAGAAAAACCATTTGAAGAAAACGGCGACTATTTTATCCAAGAATGTTTTTGGGGATCTTTTTCAAGAGAAGTGATACTGCCCTCTGAAGTTGACCCGCAAAGAGCTGTGGCTGAAATGAAAAACAACATTCTGACAATTAGAATCCCTAAAATTTTAAGAGAAAAGAAAAGAAGAATTATTGTTAGAGAATAACATTTGTTTAAAATCCGACAATCAAAACTCGATAATCAAAACCCGACGTTGAATGTTTAAACGTCGGGTTTTTAAGTCGTTTGGTGCGGACGGTGGGACTCGAACCCACACAGGTTTCCCCACAGCGTCCTAAGCGCTGCGCCTATACCAATTCGGCTACGTCCGCAGGGCGAAGAAAGCAAACTTTTTTCTTCCCCTTTCGCTATTGCTCGGGAGATTAAATTCTATCTCTTTGAATACAAAAATTAATCCTGCTTTCTATCCAAAAACAGGCGTTTAAGAAAGCAGGATTAATTAAACCTTTTGTTCAAGACGTTCACTCTTTCGAGAAATTACTTTTTGTAATAAGAATTTTAAGATCCTACACCACCCCCCCCACTTTCGATTTTATTAAGGCAACTAAACCCCAGGCCAAAAGAGCTACCGCTACCCCTATTAAAGCATACAGTACTTGATTTCTCGCTGTGTTTATTTTCTCTGGGTCCCCTCCAGCCGTAATAAAAGTGAAAGCAGCTAAGACAATAAAAAGCGCTGCTATTATGAACGAAATTGTAACAAGCCAGTTAACGATGCTTGTTAGGGTTGTCTCCACATTAAGATTTTCCCAATTATTTTGGGCCAATCCTTTTGCGGGTAAGGCCAAAAAGCTTACTGCCAAAAGACTTATTAAAGCCAAGCCTAATAAATATTTTTTCGTTTTCATTTTTTAATCCCTATTATTTTTGATTTCTAAGTTTTCGACCTTTTGAAACTTTTATTATATTATTGTACACCCAAAACGTTTTGAATAACAGCGATTAAACCGTAGGAAAGAAGAATAATTAACAAGCCAATTGAAGTATATAAAATTATTTTTTTTCCTGTTTCAATTTTTGCTGGATCGCCGCTAGCAGTAATAAAATAAAAACCGGCAATAACAATAAACAAGGGAGCCAAAATAAAAGCAATTTTATAAATATAATTAATAATCGCCTTGGTTAATTCTCCAAAAGTATTGTATTCTATAGGGTTGTTAATTTCAAGCGCTAAAACTAATAACGGAAAAATCAAGCAGGACAAAACTAAGGCAAAGAGGATAAATCCTCTTCTTAACCCTTTGCTAACGCTCGGGTAAATGAATAATTTTTTTCTCAAACTCATATTTTTATTTTACCCCGTGCCTAATTTTTAGTAAAGACCAAACCATAATGATAAGGGCCGGCTTCAAATTCATTTTCAATTCTTAAATTAAGGTCAAGAGCCAATTTTTTTATCTCTTCCGGCGAAACCCTGCCTTCCTCTGGACCCAAGGGAGCTATTTCTTTCCAATCAATCACCAAAACCCTGCCGCCTTTTTTCAAAACCCTTTTGGCTTCTTCTAAAACCTTTTTTTTGTCATCTAACTGGAAAAGAAGATTGGTCATTAAAACCAGGTCGCAACTTTCCTCAAAAATTTCTGTTTTTTTTTCAACATCGGCCAGAATCGTTTGAATATTGGAAATTTTTGCCAATTTTGCTTTTGCCCTTAAAGCTGAAAGTGGTTCTTCTAAAATGTCTATGGCGTAAATCTTTCCATCTTCCAATTTTTCCGCCAAAGGAATCACCCAACCGCCAGATCCCGAACCAAAATCAGCAGCTATTATGTCTTCTTTTAATTTAAGTTTTTTAAAAACTTCGTTTGGTTTAAGAAAATCTCCCTTCATATGTATTATATACAGGTAACCGACGCCACTTTGTCGCCCTGCTCTAGCCTCATTAATCTTACTCCTTGAGCAGCGCGGGAAAGTTTTGAAATCTGGGAAATCTTTATTCTGATAACCTGGCCTTTCTGGGAAATAACAATTAAGTTTTCTTCTTGGCCCGTAAGAACTTTTGCGGCAGTTATGTTTCCGGTTTTCGGGTTAATATTTGCGGTTTTGATTCCTGAACCCCCTCTTCCCTGGGCTTTATATTCTTTAATATCGGTTCTTTTGCCAAATCCGTTTTCGGTAATAACGGCCAAATATTCTCTTGGCATTTCTTCATTTTGCTTTATATTTCCAATTACATCAAGTGCTACCACCTCGTCTCCTTTTTTTAATCTAATCCCTCTTATGCCGGAAGCCGTTCTTCCCATTGGCCTTGCTTCTTTTTCCTTAAAACGAATGGATTGACCCTTTCTGCTGACAAGAATTATCTCATCCTGGCCAATAGTTTTTTGGACATTTTTAAGTTCGTCTCCTTTTTTTAAAGAAATAGCGATTAAGCCCGTTTTCCTGATATTATCAAAGTCGGTTAAAGGGGTTTTCTTAATTATACCTCTCTTGGTAGCCATAAACAAATATCTAATGCCCTGCTCTTGGTCTCTTTTGCTCAGGGTCCTAAGGCATAAAATCTTGTCCTGAGGAGAAATCTCAAGAAAGTTTAAAAGACCTCTTCCCCTGGCAACTCTTTGGCCTTCGGGAATCTCATATACGGGAACGCGAAAAACTTTTCCAGAATCAGTAAAGAAAAGCAAAGAATCATGAGTTTGGGCAGAAAGGAAATGTTCAACAATATCATCTTGAAGAGTCTTCATTCCTAAAATTCCCTTTCCTCCTCTTTTTTGAATTTTATAGGTTTTAGGATTAATTCTCTTAATGTAGCCCCCCTGGGTCAGGGTAATAATTGTTTCTTCTTGAGGAATCAAATCTTCTTCGGCAATTTCTCCTATTTTTTGAATATGAACTTTTGTCCTTCTTTTGTCGCCAAAATTATCTTTAATTTCTTTTAATTCCTTTTTGACCACTTCTTTTATCTTTTGAGGACTTTTAAGAATTCCCGTAAGCTCTTTGATCCTTATTTCAAGTTCTTTTAACTCGTCTTCAATTTTCTTTCTTTCCAATTTAGCCAAAGCTGAAAGCTTTGTTTCCAAAATGGCGTTTGCCTGGATTTTTGTTAAACGAAATCTTTTAATTAAATTCTTCTCTGCTTCTTCTCTGTCGGCTGAATTTTTAATTGTTTTAATTACCTCGTCAATATTGGCCAGACACTTGTGCAAGCCCTCCAAAATATGGACTCTTTCTTTGGCCTTTTCCAGCTCGTATTTCATCCGCCGGGTAACCACTTCTCTTCTGTGGCTAATAAAATAATCCAACAATTCAACCAAATTCAAAACTCTTGGCTGAATTCCATCAACCAAAGCCAGCATATTGAAGTGAAAAGTTTTTTGAAGGTCGGTAAATTTATAAAGACGGTTTAGAATTTTTTGAGGATAAGCCTCGCGAGAAAGCTCAATAACAATCCTAAGTCCTTCCTTATCAGATTCGTCCCTAATATCCTTTATCCCTTCTATCTTTTTTTGTTGAACTAAATTGGCAAACTGTTCAATTAGAGTTGATTTCTGAACCTGGAATGGAATTTCAGTAATAATAATGCGTTGGCGTCCCGTTTTTTCCTGCTCCATTATTTCAACCTTACCCCGAGCAATAATAGGTCCTTTGCCTTGAGAATAGACCTGAATTATTCCTTTTTGGTCATAAATTATGCCGCCGGTAGGAAAATCCGGTCCCTGTATAAATTTAAAAAGTTCCTCAGTATCAACTTTTGGATTATCAATTAAATAAATTAAAGCATCGCAAACTTCTGACAGATTATGAGGGGGAATATTTGTCGCCATACCAACAGCAATTCCCAAAGAGCCATTCAACAATAACTGGGGAACAGGAGATGGCAAAACAGTAGGTTCTTTTCTGGTGCCGTCGTAATTATCTACAA
>Ga0307380_10007430_pt1 | contig 14259 bp, 16 predicted proteins | sample UN3MG_FD_202239 | JGI IMG/M metagenome (GOLD analysis project Ga0307380, IMG submission 202239) | Soil microbial communities from Risofladan, Vaasa, Finland - UN-3 | ecosystem: Environmental > Terrestrial > Soil > Coastal area > Acid sulfate soil | place: Finland: Risofladan, Vaasa | collected... | reverse complement strand
TGCGGTACAAGACGAGTGTTTGAAAAATAAAATAATTAAATTATAAATAACATTAAAAAAATAATATTTACTTAAGATGGATATAAAAACATATCAGCAGATCTATGAGGAACTGAACTCTCCTGACCTTATTCATGAAATTTCCCTGGAATTCTCACTATATTCAAGTACTGTTTCCAATATTTTTCACCAAAAAATAGTCAGGAACGTGAGGAATAATCATAGCCGGATGATGTATAAAGCTCCTGCCCTTGTCAGGTCATGGAAAAAGGGAGCCACGATCATGGATATTGCTCATAAGCATGATTTCCCGCCCGTACTTACCGCTTCAATAATACTAAAAGAAATGGGTTTGAAAAGTAAATCTATTATAAAAAACCCTGATATTTTACACAACAAACGTTTGAAAATTGAATTAAACCAGGCAATTGAAACTGATTTTTGTTTTTCTCCTAAGGCTCATGTCCTGCAGAGCAACCATGGTAAACTGGGAGAAGAACTCATCTATAAATGGCTTAAAGGGGATGGCCTGGATTTTCTCACCGAATCAGATCTGAACAAAGAACCCAATACAAAAACCCCGGACTTTCTCCTTCATGAACCAATGAGAATTAACGGTAATAAAGTAAGATGGATAGAAAGCAAGGCAGTGTTTGCAGATGAGAAAGAACATAATCGGTACCAGAAAAAGCAGTTCCAGTTCTATGAAGACCTGTACGGACCGGGAATGGTAGTATACTGGTATGGATTTTTGGATACTATTACACCTGGTAATTACTTGATTACAGATTATACATTTTTTGAAAATATCAGCTCTGATCTGGACAGGTTACTCAATCATCGATAATGTAGTAACTATTTGAAATTCACCCGCCCAGATATACCGCCGACCACTTCTTCTAGTTCAAAATCCATATTTTTTGGTACATCAGTCTTGAAGATATAGACATTAAATCCAGACTTTCTGGCTTCTGCAATGGCATGTTGCTGCCTGTCGTCAAGTTCGGTCTGCACGACTATACACATCGATTTCTTGGAATTGAATTTGAGCAGGAAATCAAACTGGTCGGGCACAATTCGCAGTAAATTCCCAAGGATATTAAGGTCATCCCATCTGGTTGCCAAATGAATGCTCTTTTCAGCCAAATTTTCCACATACCAGTCCCGGCTCAAATATGGATATTTATCATACTGTTCATTAACTACATCTATGGACTCGAGGATATTTTTACCTGAGAGTTTGAGGTCAGTGTAATTCCAGCCCTGTTCGGTAAAATATCGGCGAGCTACGATATGTCCGATATTATCAATATCCTCTTCCAGTAATTGCATGTTTTGCTACTCTCGTTATTCACGCATTTTTCACATAGGATTCAATAAGAGCGATCTCCTTCTTTCCGCCTATATAAATGGGAGTGCGGTTAGAAACTGCAGTGGGTTTTACATCCAGAAGATTGCCTCTGCCGTTGGATACTGCTCCACCGGCCTCGGTGACCATTTTACCCATGGGTGTCCCTTCGAACAACAATCTCAGTTTTCCTGAATCCTTGCCCTTAAATGCCGGGTAAGTGAACAATCCTCCTTTATGGAGTATCTGGTGCACATCTGCCACAAAAGAGCCTGAAAACCTCAGTTTGTATCCTTCCGATTCCAGGTGCTCGATGAATTTTTTATGGTAAGGTAGATAATCTTTTCGCAGCGCTCCAGGTGCATATAACTTGCCTTCGGGAATGGTCACATTTTCCTGCATCAGGGTGAATCGTCCGTCTTTGCCCATAACGAACTCGTGGACCCCGTTGTTGGTGGTATATGTTAATGTTGTGAGTGGTCCGTACAGTATATACAAAGCACCAAGCATGGTATTTCCAGGCTCCAGTACATAGCCGGAATATATCCCGACTATGGTGCCCACTGCCAGGTTCACATCGATCAGGGATGATCCGTCCAGCGGGTCAATGGTAATTCCGAACTCATTATCTGGATTCTCTACCTCGATTATGTCTGGCTGCTCTTCCGTGGCTATCCACCTGACAAGTCTGGATGCTGTTAGAGCTGCTATCAATATCTCGTCAGCTTTTTTATCCAGGGCCATCTGTGTCTCGCCGTACACGTTCTCTGTATCGGCGGCACCTCTTGAACTTAAGAAGTTATCTTTAATTACTATTGCCTGTTTGCTTAACAATAATATTAACTCAGTCACATTCTTATCTGTCCCTTTCTTTTCCAAAAAATCATCAAGATACATATTTATCTAATCTCCTAGCCCATTTTTGTAAGTTTTGTAATGCTAATATGAGTATTGTATATGATTGATAATAGTTATTTCGTTTTGTATGAATATATTTTGTAATAATTATTTTAACAATATTAGCAATGTTAAAATAATAGGACGTATTTTTGCACATATGTGTTAGGTGATGAGGTGGGGGCCGATGCACTGCCAATGAGATTTGTAGTGGCAGCCCTTTTGATAGGAATACTTATAGCCTTATCAGCTACTGCTCTTGCTGATTTTACCCGCGACTCACAGATAACCCGGTTTTCAGGAGATCTTGCTGCACTTGAGGACCGCTCGGCCGTTATATTCCAGCAGGGAGGTGCCCGGAATATTACTGATCCTGGAGATAACATGGGTACACTGGAAACTGTTACATTCACCGTACCTGCCGGGATTGAGATGTTAGTCCTGGGTGCCATGCCTCCACAAAATAATGGAGTGCCTACGGCCCCTAATGAGCAAAATCTCATCTATTACACTACATATAAGGGGGTCACAACCACGTTAACCTCAAGTGCAAAATATGCTTCAAGTCCTGATCTGGATAGCCCTATCATCCTTACCTCTGGTACTTATGAACTGACAATCGAGCTGGTAAAGCACAGCGAGGGTACATTTATCACATTATATTAGGGAGTGAAATGCAGTGCAAAGTCTAACGATCGATGAAAAGGCATGGGCTGATTATCTTATTACAAGAGCGGGAATGTTGATATTCTGTTCATTACTAATTATTGCTGCATTTAACGTCCATCCACTGTTTATAGAAAAAGACTCATCCGGGATGCTGGATGCAAAAATATCCCACCTTGCCTCGTATCTGGAAGGGGTAGATAGTACCAGTGTACAGCGCTCATATTATTATGGATTCGATATTCCCAAAAATGTAGAGGTTGGTCTCTCTGCCAGATATGTCACAGCCTCAACGATGCCGCACATGACCAGAGCCAGGGCATTAATGACACCAGTGTATCCTTCTAACAGTTTATGGAACAACAGGTCCGGACTTATGGTTGCCATATCCAACAGGTGCCAGGGCAGGACAGGTATTGGAGAAGATCTACTGCTGCCTTCTGATTGGGATCTGATCAGGGAGTTGCTGGGAGAGGCCGAACATGAACTTGCTGTGGACTCATTCGTCCCTGACACTGATCAGCCATTGATAGTTGAGAAAGTTGTATTGAATCTTCAGGGACCCGAAGGAATTGAGAAGAGAGGTATTACCATTGTTTACCAATGAAAAAGGAATTGTGGAACCTAATTCTGATCTGGTTGCAATGGCATTGGCTGTTGTTGGGTTTATTATTTTTGTTTCATTAGTGGCTCATACATACCAGGTCTACCAGGAGAAAACGTATATTGCAGAACATTATGGTGACGCTGCCAGCCTGGCAGGATTGTTGATGAAAAACCCTGCATTGACCGCACCTGACAGGCCTGATCTGATAGATGCTTCCAGGATAGAGGGCCTGGGTCCAGAGGATATCCGGGAATTAACAGAACGATATGGGACCAGGTATGATTTTTCATTCAAGATCGAGGTGCCGCCATTTTATAGAAAAGTGGTGGGTTCTTCCCCAGATATGGGAGTTTCAGCATCTGTCCCTGTAACTATCAGGCTGAATGAAGCAAACGAGATGCCGGGTACGTTGACTGTCAAGATATGGGAGAAATAGACGTGAAGATCTTCAGGGACACGGACGCTTTTTCGAGTGTTATCGATACGCTGTTGTTCTTGTTGCTGATATCTGTATGTGCGGTAATATTGGCACCTGCGATCGTCGGCATTAACCAGATAACTGCACTGCATGATGAGAATGCAGCAGAACATAATTCACAGGTACTGCTGTCGCTGCAAAACGGCAGGATTGATGATTTTAATTATACTGTGGCAGGCACTCAGATGGACTATCTGGTAAATGAGACGCTGGGAGCCAGTGCAGTGGATTCAGGTATCTACCAGACAAGCAAAAAACTGGTAGCAGGCCGGGAGTTGAAACATAAGACATTTGCTGATCTTGCAAGTGAGTCAGTTGCTTCACAATTCATTATCCAGTACAATGGTTCAACAGTAAGATTGAACCTGCTCACTGACGAATACAGGACCAATATCAATGCTCAGATGCAGGATTACCTGGACAGCCAGATCGGGGAGAGATATAATTATCATGTCTCTGTGATATGGCGGCCGTTCAGGGACATTCCCATCGGGGGCGAGACCCAAATGGGTAAAGCAGTGCCGGATACTGCATATGTGGAGAGTGCCTGGATTACCATGCCTTATCACACTGAATTTACCAGGTATTATGTGGAAAGTCTGATCGATACCGAGTTAAATGAAATTGGAATTGACCTGGAACATGCTAATGAAATGCCCAGGGATGAGACCGAAATGCAGATATCTGGTCATATTAGCGATGCCATCAACCTAACAGTTGACAATGCTGTAGAGATCATTGTGGAAATGACGATCTATAAGACACTTGAGAATGCCCAGACAGCACTCAACCAGCAGATCGACAATGCCGTCCCGGGTAACAATTCCGGCATTAGTGATATCATTCTGGATGAGATGTTGGAGGAGCTGAAAAACGACCCTGGTTTTATTGAAAATTCCAGTCAGACTCTAAGTGTTCAGATCACGCAATATTTGCAACAGGTAGTAAGGGTGGAGGTGCATAAGGCTACTCAGGACGAAGTGGATGAACTGGCCTCTGAATTGACGGACCAGTATATCAGTAATACTGCCCCGGCTGAAGAATTGAGGGGACATGTGCTGGATTATGTATTTTCAAGGATTGATATCAGCAGGGCCAGGATGACACTGGCATTGTGGGACCAAAATTGGTGATGTTTGAGGCTGACAGAAGCCGGAATCGAGAGCTTTCGGTCTATGGGGAGAGCACGGCTCAGGGAGGCAGGAGAGAGGCACCATAATAATGGCGGTGATCCTGGTGTGTCTGCGAAGGCTGCGGCGCACAGCAAGTAGTATAGTAAACCTTTAACAGGAAGAAGATCAAGGTGCTAAAAATGGTAAAAAACCCAACAATTGAACCAACCCATATATGCCCACTTTGCAAATGGGATATGGATGAAGGTGGTTTCTATATATGGGATTTCAGCAGAATAAAACTTTTTTGCTCAAAATGTGGAACAAATTTTTGTGGTGGAGATGTTGTCTTCAATTACGATATCGAAAAATATCAATATATTGGCAATGATCCTTTATTCCTGGCAGCCAATATTTTCTGGTCGAAGAGATTTTCATCTTAACAAGAATTTTTTGATCAAATGGCGTCTTATGATATTAGCGAAAAGACTGCAAGTCATGCTTTGAAGGAATTAATCCGCAAGAGGATTGTGGAAAAAAGAGGAGAGATATTCTATCTACCAGAGGAATTGAGGAATTATGAATGAACGCCAGAAACAGATACAGCCTTGCTGTTGAAAAATTTACCTCACTGGTTGGAGATGTTGATGGGGTAGTTGCTCTATTTGGCTCAGCGGCTTCAGATAAATCCAATCCTCAGGATTTTAATCTAATGGTTTTTAAAAAAAGACCTATTATCGTCTGGCAAAGCCCTGTACATAAAGAAAGTATAAGCCAGCAATGGTTCAATGTTTTGGCATCAAAATCGCCACCTTTATAATTCTAAATTCCATGTTAGAGACAATGAATTTGAAAGCTGGCAGGAACGAGCCATGCCCCTGTGGCAGTGGAAAGAAATATAAGAAATGCTGTATGCAAACACAGGAAATTAAAGCGAAAGCAGAGCGCAGTTTGAGGGAAAAAATACTTGAGTTTTCCCAAGAACCGCTCTTTAAGGCTGATTTCGAAGAAGCCAAGAAGATATTTTTGGAAGGTAGGGAGCCTGATGAAGGTGATATGATCATGTTGATCGACTGGTTCATTCACGATTACAGGCTGAAAGATTTTGGGAAAAGGATCATTGATTTGTTCTATCTTGAAAAAAATATATACATTGCCCCTCTGGAAAAAGAAATACTCGAAGGATGGCAGGATACTGCTCTAAGGGTTTATGAAGTAACAGGGATAGAAAGAGGCAGAGGCATTTATATCAGAGATCTCTTTGAAAATAATGAAATATTTGTGAATGATATACGTTCTTCCAGAGGAATGACTAAATGGGACATTGGTGCCATGAGAATAATTAAAACGCTGGGCAAATTTTACCTCTCTGGGGCAGCATGTCTCTTGCCAGCAACTGGCAAGAATGAGATGATCCGGTTTGGTAAGGAAAGTTTCCTTAGATTCAAGATGGAAAAGCCAGAGGATACATGGCAGCAATTTTTCAAAGAGCACGGCCATACTTTCATTAAATTCGCCCACATAAAAGCGGCACAGCCTCCAAAGATTGTAACCCCGGAAGGAGATCCTGTTCTTTTTGCAAAAGCGATCTATAAAGTCAAGGATTATAATAAGGCGGTGAGTGCACTTTATGATATACCTGACCTTAAAATTCTTGAGTCTGACCAGGATGAAATTCATTTTGGGCTGGTCGCGGAAATAAGAGATCATAATATCAGCGCAGGAGGGGTCATATTTGAAACATCTCTTGTTTCTGAGATAGGTGATCCACAGTACAGGTCAATGGGAGATCTGACCATTAATAATAATCAGCTTATATTGGATTGTCTTTCCGAAAAAAGGCTTGAACTTGGGAAGGATATGCTTAAAACTCTTGGAGATTTCATTGAATTTCAATCAGAGTCAAACAAACCCCTGGATCCTGGCAGCAGAAAAAATAAGATCGCAAAGAATAAAACCCAACAAAATGAATTAGATGAGCCTGTTCGTGAAGCGCTAAGGAAGAAATTACTTGAAGACCATTACCGAAAATGGGTGGATATGCCTATCTCATCTTTAGGGGGAATGACACCCAGAGAAGCCTCAAAAACACAGGAAGGGAAAGCGATGCTTAAAGAAGTCCTTAAAATCCTGGAAAACGCTGAAGAACGGAGAAAGAGGTCTGGGGAGCCGAGCTACGATGTAGGCAAACTGCACAAAGTGCTTGGGATTTGAGCTTCTGCTGATATGAGCAATAACTTCAAACTGCCATTTTTTCGAATTTGATATCAAGGTTTGCTCTCAAACACCAGTGAGTTTGGTTTGGGAGTGCATACATCATCATACGAGTATGAACGCTTCAACATATGGGTAACTATGCTCTTTTCTGCAGTTTTTAGCAGGGAGGAGTAAGCAAACACCCCTCAAACAATCCATCCATACTTCGCATCCCCAGATCGCCGGAATAATCGAAAAGCACCTGCCAGCCTCCCTCACCACAAGGGCAGGCGAAGCAGATCAGGAAGGGCACCCGGCCAGAGTGAAGCGAGAGGGGGCGGCATGGATTGAGAAATAAATAACAACGAACTCAAAACGAACACGTACGAACTCGGAGTTCGTATCAGTTAGTAACAGTTCGTTGCTAATCATTTTCCCTTAATTAAATGAACATCTAATTATATTTCAGGCGGAGCATATCAGGACGGGCACCCGGGCAGAGTGAAAGCGAAAGGGGGCGGCTGGGTAGGCGACGATGCGGTGCTGTTCAGGGAGGAGCGAAACTTTGATGAATCAGGATTTTTGAAATGCACTGTCTATGAAATCCTTATGTTGCTTTGACCATACTTTATTTGGTGTGGCTTTTATCCATTCAACATATCTATCAATGAAATCCAATCGTTCCTTGAAATTGTCCTCCTTCTCCTTTTTCAATTCTTCTAAATCAATTATCATCAAAACCTCCCAGGTATCTTTTAGCATTATTATCTGAAACCTTGAGTTTATTTAAGAACATTTTGAGTAATACAATATTTAAATTATCTTTAAAAAGCTTGAACAGGAACCGGGCATCTTCAATATCCTTTTCTGACCCCAGAAATAGCTTGTAAGGAATTTGCAATTCAAGTGGGGATAGATATAATGACTTATCTGCAAGCTTTACATACGTCCGATTTTCAAGTGAATATCCGTCAAGATCGTTTTTTACAAATTTTGAGTTCAATGTTCGGAATAAAACTTCCTTTTTTGGCTATTCTTATGGCATGACGATTGTTTAAATAATCGTTATACGCCTCAAAAGAGTTACCGGTATTGAGACATTCGTAGCTTTGCTCGATTTCAGACCAGAATTGTAAGAATTTTTCAAAGGATATATTTTCGATAAAAATGTCCACATCTTCGCTCATCCTGCTTCGCCCAAAAAGAATAGCGACATACCCAGAAATAATTACATATTTGATATTATTCGTTTCCAGATGTTCTGTAAAACTTAATACGAAACTATCCAGTAAGGCAACGATGCGGAGCTGTTCGGGGAGAGGAGGGAGATGAACTAATAGCTGCTGAAACCATTTTAGATTCGTCCGCGGCAAGTATACCATTCTGTGCATCTCACCCAGACGAATAAAAGTGGGCTACTATGAATTCGAAGGTGAAGACAGATAATCCGAAGATACCCCTAAGCCAAAAAAACTCAAGCTAAAATACAAACCCAGGGACATCAAAGAAGCCCTCCTCCTCAAAGGACGCGAAGTTAAAGTAATAATGTCTTTGCGATCTTATGCGCCCTTATCTAGCCTCACCCTACAATCCTCAAATTTATCTATTCTCAATACATCTTAGTACCAAATGACAGACATCGTAATCATAGACTATGGCATGGGAAATCTTCGAAGCGTAACCCGCGGCCTGGAATATGCAGGAGCTGATGTAACCATATCCTCGGACCCAGCTGTCATGTCAAGGGCCGATGCTGTGGTACTGCCTGGTGTGGGAGCATTCCAGGATGCTATGAAAAACCTTGAACCTCTTAAAGCAGACCTCATCGAACTGGTCAACACAGGAAAAGCGCTCTTAGGAATATGCCTGGGTATGCAGATGCTGTTGAGCCAGTCCGAAGAAGGAGGCATCAATAATGGGCTTGATATGGTGCCCGGAAAGGTGGTAAGGTTCCCTGAATCAGTAGGCAAGGTACCCCACATGGGCTGGAACTCGCTCACAATCAAAAGCGACCATGCGTTCTTCAAAGGCATACCCCAGCAAACATATGTCTATTTTGTCCATTCCTATTATGCAGACTGTGCTTCCGAATATACCCTGGCCACGTCTGATTACAACCTGGAATTCGCTGCAGCAGTGGTCAACAGGCAGGGCAATGTGATGGGCACCCAGTTCCATCCGGAAAAGAGCGGTGATTGGGGATTGAAAATGCTCGAAAATTTCGTGGAGATGTGCTGATAATTGGATGATGATATCGACCGCTGGTTCCCTTATCAGGATTACAGGCCGCACCAGAGGGAGATGCTTGAAGCTGCTGCTGAGGCTGTCAAGACCGGCGGTCACAGCGTCCTGATGGTGGATGCACCCACTGGCAGCGGAAAGACCAGTATCCTTTCCGCCCTGCTCGCTTCAAGGGGTGAAAAACGTATCGTGGTCGCGCTGCGTACAGTGAGTCAGGTATCTATCTACCTGGATGAGATACAAAAGATCAGGCAGCATACCAATAAGCGCCCCAAAGTGTCGTATCTGGTGGGTAAGGACAAGACCTGCCAGCTCCGGGATGAGCTGGATAATGTCTATTTCGGCTGCGATATCCTGAAGATCAAGACCCGGATATTATTGGAAACCAAAATGCGGGAGTTTATGGCCCTGTCAGGCAGATCAGGTGATGCGGTCTATGATCCTTCGAAAGATGATGAATTACTTGAATCAGTAATGGATGAAATGCCTAATGATCGGTCCTGCTGTCCCTATTATCTATTGTCCAAGGAAGCATATTTTGCTGAAGGAGAGATAAGGTTTCGAAGTTCAAAGCTGGCGCAGCAAACAGCCCGCACCATGGGAGATAAGATAATCCAGACCGATGAACTGGCATCTCACTGCGGGCGTCTGTGCCCATATGAAATTATGGCGGTATCGGCAGAAGGGGCTGATGTGCTTATCCTGAATTACAACCATGTTTTTGATGATACTTACAGGGAAGCCATGTATAATTGGCTTGATATTGATCCTGAAAAGACTATACTGCTCATAGACGAAGCGCATAACCTGGGAGATTCTGTGAGGGCCGTGAACAGCGATTCACTTTCCCAGTATATTGTAAAAAAGGCCATAAGCGAGGTTGAATCCTCAAGGGCACAGGCCCGTAAAGCCGGGTTAAAAGAAAGCCTGGCAGTGGCAGAACAGATATTGCCCAGGATATACAAGTTCATGGAAAAGATGAATGAGAAGGGCACCTCGTCTGAGGAATGGTTCGACCCCCATATGTTCGCTGACTTTGTGTTCGGCGAGAGCCTGGTAAGAGAGGATGACAGAATGGTGGCCGAGCTCATGAATTTGGCAGATGTGATAGCCAGGCAAAAGGAGACCGAAAGCGTATCCCAGGAAATTTATCTCCAGCAGGTGGGCGAATTTATGTTCATGCTGAACTTTGCCAAGAACGATGAAGCCTACGTGCCTGTAAAATATACTGAAGAGCGAAAAGTGGGTAGTAAAACGTACACTTCCACCAATCTTGAGATCAGGAATATCGACCCTAACCTTCAGATCGAAAGCGTGATGGACGCACATCACAGCACGATCATGATATCTGGCACTTTTTCACCTACAGATGCATATGAGCTCTATTATTTCGGAAAGAACGGCAGGGCTAATATTATAAGCCTGCCCAACCAGTTCCCACCTGAGAACAGGCTCATACTTGCGGCTAAAGACGCCACCACCCAGAGTTCTTTGAGGAATGAACCTGACAATGTAGCCGAGATTGAACATCATCTGGATTCGTTTATTAAAAACGTACCAGGGAACGTGGTAGTTTATTTCACTTCATACAGTCTGCTTGATCAGTATCTCGATTTTAGTACATCGGCTGCCAGGGCCGCAGGCAAGCAGATATTTCTTGAACCCAGGGAATCCCAGCAGGTGCCTGCCGTATTGTCCAGTTTCTTCCAGGCAAGCCAGAAAAAGGCAGTCAAACCCGGAGTATTGCTGGCAGTGGCAGGTGGGAAGATGAGTGAAGGCATTGATTACAGGGGAGAGGCATTAAAGGGTGCAATGGTGGTGGGATTGCCCCTCACCGCATATACAGAGATCCAGAAGACTGTTAATGAGTATTATAAGAACAAGTACGGTAAACAACAGGGAATGTTCATTGCATATACTCTCCCTGCCATGAACAGGGCCCTGCAAGGACTGGGCAGGGTGCACAGGGCAGCTGACGAAGATGGTGTGCTGGTACTGTGCGATTCCAGGTTCGCAAAAAAGGGGGGCATGGGGGTCAGGCAGCACTTACCTGAATGGATGGATCAGGAGATAATAGAATGTTCAGGTAAACAGAGTGAACTCCTGATAAAGAATTGGGTCATGAACCATAAGTATGCAAAGGTTCCAGTGGAAACCGGGGGGTTAAGCATAACGGAATCTAAAACTAATACTCCGCAGCAAGTTGGTTTTCAGACTGCAAGAGAAATGAATGAAAAATCAAGACTGCTAAAGATCATGGGTAAGATCAGTAAAACACGGAACAAATTTTATCTTGGTACGATAAATAATCATCTTAAAAAGGAGGAAAGACTGGATTCAGAGGAATTAAGGAAAATTTTCACGAAAGAGGATTTTTTAAGTCTCGGATTGGAAGCAGTATATGTCCCCAATATTGGGGATATGGAAGTAAAATCCCTTTCAAAAAAGAATAAATAAATATTAGACATATGTTCTGATACTGCCGCCGTGGCTCAGCCCGGCAGAGCGATTGATTCGTAATCAATAGGTCGCGGGTTCAATTCCCGCCGGCGGCTTCTAGTTTTTAGTTCAAATCCTAATACTTTCGCCGTGCTATACACAGGCATATACACGTACAAGAATTCGGAAGTATGGAATATGATAGATATACCCCATTGTAGCGAGAAACTTGATCGTCTCAAGGATCTGATCATAAATTCAGAAATAATTACTGAAAGAAATAAACGAGATTTTCTTATTTGGGACACCAGCCTTGAGAGAATTGAACCAAAGTTGTCTGAGTTATTATACTTCTCTGCTTTAGAAAGTAGGCATACTTTCTCTTCCATTTTCGACTATATTCTCCATAATTCCTGATCATATTAAATTGTCTTTCAAGTACATGTTGAATCAAAGATTCAATAAAAATTCAAAAACCTTCAAAGTCCTATGATGTTTCTGGTTCTTATTATCAAAGTATAAAAACTTGGGTCACAACACACATTAAAAATATATTAACAGTGATTCTATTTAATATACCATTAAAACAAAAAAGTGATAGGTGTGTGTTTTTGAAAGGAAGATGTGATTCTGGATCCATAAACTTGAAAAATTGTGAGATGAGAATATTGATTTTCACAGTGGCAATACTACTGTTTTTTGCAGTTCAAGTAAGTAGTGCGGGCGCGCGTACTGATATTAGTAGTATTTCAGGATTTAAGATAAATGACACTGATGGTGATGGACAGTGGGATGTGGGTGAGACAGGCATATCGGACTGGCATATCAGACTGATAGAAATCGTTGGCCAGGGAAATGGTACCAACTTCATCAGAAAAAGAACATCCACCGATGTCCAAGGCTATTATAGATTTGATAATCTTCCCAGGGGCATGTATATTGTCATAGAGAAGAACCAAAAGGGTTGGATACCGACCGACACTCCGCTTAAGATTTTAAAGTTAAAAAAAGACAAGTCTTTTTTGAATGTCAATTTTACAAATAGACAATCTCGTATACGGCCACCCACTCCACCAACTGGAGCACCTAATATCATTAGTTTCTTTCCACCGTCACCAGTGAGTGATGTTGCTGGAGATAGCAGGACATTCAGCATCACAGTAAATCAGACCGTTAATGTATCTTGGCAGATTAACGGAACAGAGATATTAAACCAGACTGGAGTAACTGAATCAACCTACACCGGCATCAACGCAACTCCGGGTAAATGGAATGTAACAGCTATCGCAGGCAATGTTAACGGAACAGTTTCACATAATTGGGAATGGATTGTGACTCCCGCACAAACAGAAGCCCCCTCAATTATAAGTTTCGCACCTCCTTTATCTGTCAGTGATACTATCGGAGCATCTAGAACATTTAATGTGACTATCAACCAGCCTGCGAATGAAACTTGGCATATCAATGGAACAGAGGTATTCAACCAAACTTGTGTAATTGAATCAAATTATTCCAGCACCAGCGCAACTCTGGGTACATGGAATGTAACTGTTGTAGCAAGCAATGTTAATGGTACAGTTTCACATGAATGGACTTGGAATGTGACTAAACTTTCAGCACTTGGTACTCCTACAATAACGGGATCTGCTCCTTCTTCACCAGTTAATGATATTGTTGAGGCTACAAGAATATTCAATATTACTGTTAACCAAACTGGAAATGTAACCTGGTATATCAACGGAACACAAGTGTTCAACCAGACTGTTGTAAATCAATCGACCTACACCAACACCAGTGCAGCTCAAGGCAACAGCAATTGTAGCGAATACCAACGGCACTGCTATGCAAACTTGGATTTGGAATGTAACTCAATCAATATTTGTTGTTGGGCCTAATATAATCAGTTTCACCCCTCCCACGACATCAGTAGACGATACTGTTGGAGCTACAAGATTATTCAATATTACTGTTAACCAAACTGGAAATGTAACCTGGTATTTCAACGGAACAGAAGTTTTCAACCAGACTAATGTAAATCAATCGACCTACACCAACACCAGTGCAGCTCAAGGCATATGGAATGTGACAGCAATTGTGGCAAACACCAACGGCACTGCTATGCAAACTTGGATTTGGAATGTAACTCAATCAATATTTGTTGTTGGGCCTAATATAATCGGTTTCACCCCTCCCACGACATCAGTAGACGATTCTGTTGGAGCTACAAGATTATTCAATATTACAGTTAACCAAACTGGAAATGTAACCTGGTATT
>Ga0307380_10007429_pt1 | contig 14263 bp, 12 predicted proteins | sample UN3MG_FD_202239 | JGI IMG/M metagenome (GOLD analysis project Ga0307380, IMG submission 202239) | Soil microbial communities from Risofladan, Vaasa, Finland - UN-3 | ecosystem: Environmental > Terrestrial > Soil > Coastal area > Acid sulfate soil | place: Finland: Risofladan, Vaasa | collected... | reverse complement strand
TATGAAGCATATAACCTTTATAATTATTGTTTTGTTTTTTTTCTTGTCCTTTATTTTTAAATTTAATTCTATTTGATATTTTTATTAATTGTTTACCTTCAGTAGCATTTATAGTTAATCTATAATAATCAGTTCCATTATATGCTGGATATTTTTTATTTATAATTACATTTTTTTGACCTTTCACTTTAGATATACCATGTCCTATTTTTATAGAATTAAGCATAAGACTTATACAATTTATTAGATTTTTAGAAGTTGAAACTCCTATTATTTGTCCGAATTTTTTTTCAACGCAACCATCACCATCAAGCCAACCAGATATAAAATGTTTTTTTATTTCATCATTAGCAAATATCAATTCTTCACTTAATGTTTTATATTTACTATATTCACCTACATGATATTTAAAAAAATCAGCAATTTTTTTATTAAAACCTATAACTTCACAAACGCCTTTATCAGGATGTTTATATATATTTGCAGAAACATTAAATTCTTTATTTAATAAATTTTTAACTTTTAAAGCAAGATTTTCATATTCATTTATATTAAATGTGAATAATATTCCTTGATATATATTATGTTTTTTTACAAAACATCCTTCAGCTGCAAACAAACCAAGCAAACGCGCTTTATCCATATTAAGATCACTATTAATTTTTTTATTTAAAGAAACGGATGTAAGTAAATCATATTTTTTCAATTCAGATGTTTTTTTAAATATAAATTTTTTATTAGAACTTTTTAATCTAAAAATATGTTTTTGAGTATCATCTTTTCTACCATCAAATTTTGAAACATCTAACACATAAAAGCCATATCCAATTGTACAATTTAAATTTAATTTTCCTCTTATGTTGATATTAATTAAATTTCCATCATATAAATAATTATTATTTTTTAATACTTTTTCTATATTTCCTTTATGATTAATTATTTTATCATCAACTTTCACATCTTTGATATATTTAACTGAACCATCACTCATTGAAATTAAACTATCAGGAATAAAACCATTATTTTTATAAGATTTTACAAGCATGTTATTTTAAATAATATTTTTTATTTTGTCCAGAAAGGAGTTTTATCTTCTTGTTCTTTAGCTTCTTTATTTAAAGATTTTTTATCATTCTCTTCTTTTTCTTTTTTATCTAATTCTTTTTGAATTTCTTCGCTAGTCTTTTCTATCACATTATTTATTTTGCCATCGCTATATTTTATTATAACCATAATACCTCTATATATCTTGTTCTTCTTCCTCTTCAGAAATTTCTTTTTCAATTTCAGTAGTCCAATCTTCAAGAATTATATTATCTTTTATATATTGAGTAATACTTTCATCACATAATTGTTTTAATTGGGCTGTTTCTTTCTTTATAATTTCAATTGCTTTTATTGTATTTTCTTGAAAATTTATAGAATCTTTTTTTGTTAAAATATCTATAAAATTAGAAACGATAGAATTTATACTATTTATACTATCATCTAAAGAATTTAGCATAGAATATATTGTAGTATCACTATCAAAACCTTTTAATGTTTCCATTATAATAAAAATTCTTTTTTTAATTTTAGTTAAATTTTCTTCTACAACAGAACCAAAATTATCTATATGTATAGCAGCGTTTGTTGCTTGTTCTGGTGTAATACCTTTATGTTCATTAAAAGGTTCATACATTAAATCTAAATGATCAATAAAAACTCTTAAAGATTCTGTAGTTAAACTTTCTAATTCAGTCAAAGCTATTTTAGCTTTTTTCTTTTCTTTTGCAGGAACTTTAAAAGTTATTCTATCTTGATCAACAGCTTGTTTCAATAATTCTTTTTTCATAAGATATTTTATTATATTTTGTCTAAAATAACTTGCTATACTAACTGTATCGACTTTTTGTTCAGGAACGTTTAATGCATCTGAGACAACTCTATTATCTCCAGCCTCATCAATTCCTTGATAATTCATTGGAGATTCTCTGCTTTCATCTACTATTGTTTTATTAGCTTTTAATTTAATCAAAGTTTCTCCTACATATTCACAAGTTTTACAAATATTATTATTTTTTAACATACCACAAGATTCACATAAATTATTATTTTCTATTTTATAATTATCATCAGATATTATTTTTATATAATTATCAACAATCTCTTTATCCATACCAGAACCAAAACCAAAAGATAAAGCTTCTTTCATTGCATCATCAAAAGACCATCCATTTTCTATTCTAAATTTAGCAACAAATAATCCTGTTCTATCTTTTCCATGATAACAATGTACATAAGAACAAAAATTTTTTAATATTTTATTAATTCCAAGTTCTTTTATTATATGAGAATTATCATTAACTCCATCTTCAATACTTATTATAATATGATTTATATTATTATCTTTACATTCATCATGTATTTTTTGTCCAGATTCTTTATCAAGACTTATTATTTGTTCTATATCATATACATCTTTTAATATTTTAATTTCCCAAGGTTCAAGGGCTCCTCCTCTATATAAAATATTTGGTTCTACTTCTGAAAATCTAATAGGCATATTCCTCTAAGATAAATTTCTAGCTATAGCGTCAAGAACTTTTCTAACATAACCTTCTTTATGACCAGATAATATATTTTTTATAAAAGTTAAAGATTGCCCCATAGAAGAATAATCTCCCATTTGTTTGCCAGAAACGTCTTGAGCACTAATATTTCTTATTTTTGATCTCATTGAAGAAATAGCTTTAGGTCTAGAATCTTCAGGTATTCTTTTCATTAAAAATAAAACTATATCAGCAAGACTCTTTCCAGCTATATCAGGATTTCCTAAATCAATAGCTCCAGCAAGTTTTATCATTCTATCATAACTATTAGCTTTTTTATTCTTTTCATAAGCAAATATAACAGGAATTGTATCCCAATCCAGCCCTATAGCAATACTAACTCTACCTCTACCGTCTCCTATAACAACTCCTTCATTAGAATCTATAATTATAATTGGGGGGCATGTTTTATTTTTAATCCACTCTGTTGCTTTAGGTCTGAAGTTTTTAACTTCATTTTCTAATTCTTCATTATCCATATTTTTTAATTCACCAGGTTTCCATTCAGCCCAAGCGTCTATATCATCAAACATATATAAATCTTCTATAGAAACATTAGGTTCATATTTATAATCAAAATCATCTTTAACAAAATTTTTATCAAACATAATAGAAGCATGCTCTAATGAATCTTCTAAATCTACACTTTTAATTTTATATGATTCTGCAAATTTATTTAAATTATTTTCATTAAATGATACTTTGTTAATTAACATTAAATAATCTGAAAGATCTTTATTTCCACTTTTATTTAATTCCTTTGCTATTTTATTTATATTTTCTTGTATACTTTTATTATTTGCTTTATAAAGTTTGTATATAATATTAGATGCTATATCTTTTATACCAATATCTTTTGGATCCATAACTACAATGTTATTATTATCAACATTTGAAGTTAAAATAAAATTTGCAAATTTTTTAACATCACAATCATTTATTTCAAATATACATGGAACATATGATTTAGATGCTTCTTCAAATGATTTATTTAAAGAATCTATAGTATAAACAAATAAATTATCTTCAAATCCATTTTGAAGAATAGAATATATATCTTTAGAATCTTTTATTAAATAATAAACCATTTTATCCTATACTTATTAAAGTTCCTTCCTTTCCTTCTTTATCTAAACTAAATGATAATCTTTTTAACTTACCAATTTTTAAATTGTCAAGATTAGTTTTCATTGCATTTGTTATACCTTCAATATATGAAAAAATTAATTTTGTATCAAGATGTTTTTCTGAATTACATTTTATTTCATATCTATCAGCAAATTTATAAATAACTGTGTTTATATTTAGATTGCTAATTTTATTTGAAACTTCAACTATTTTTGAAAAATCTTTATCAAATAATTTTACAATAAACGAATTAGTTTTACTTATAACTGGTTCATATAATGAAATTAATTTATTATCAATAATAGACTCTTTATTATCTATTTTTGCAAATTTCATTATTCCATTAATATCAATAGCTGCATATGTTTTATTTTTTATAATTTCGGAATCAAAATAATCCATTGTTTCATAATAATATTTTGCATTTAAAATTTTATTTTTTTTATTTTCTATAGCTTTTTTTACGAGTTCATATACAATATTAGCTTCTTTTCCTTGTTCTTCTTGTTGTTGACCTGGTTGTTGAACAGGTTGTTGAACAGGTGTTGGCTCATTTGTTTTTATAACAGGAGTTGTTTGTATTGTGTTTTGTGGAACAGGTGTATTATTTTGGTTTTGTTGTGGTGGCTGTACAACATTTGATTTAGTATTATTAACTGGAACAACAGGAGCAGGAGTTTTAGGTACAGGAGGAGCACTATTTACTTTAGGAGTAGATACTGTATTCATTAATGGAACTGTCTGTGCATTATTAATTAAATTTTTAATTATTTTTATTCTAGCTAATTGACTCATTAAGCTCCTTTTTTTGCTCCAATAACCCATTGTCTATATATTATAAAATTATTATTTTGCGTTGGATCTCCTTTATCAACTATTACAAAACTTACTTTTAAATTCCAATTATCTGCCGGTTTAGGTACTGTAATCCATGGTGATACTATAAAAACTTCAACACTTCCAAATTTTTTAATTTTAGTATCTTTGCTATCAATAACTCTAGTTTCTCTTGGTTTAACGGCTTTAATATCAAAATAAGGAAGTCCTTTATAAAATTGTTCAATCATACTTTCATCTGTAATTTTATCTTGTAAATTAGAAAAACTCATTGGATCTTCATGTTCTTCTGAAAATTCACCAGCTGAAAAGTCACCAGTTGATTTGTTTCTTAATTTACCTGTAAATATAGCAGCAGCCCAAGAAGTAAATATAGGTTTTATTCCATTTTTATTAGGAATTATATTTGTTCCATATTGAATATCTATACCAAATTGTTTTCCAAATTCATTTAAATTTTTATATAAAACACCATCTTTTTTATATTTTTCCATATAAGGCTCAGCTTCAGCTCTATATCTAGGCTCATTAGTTAAAACTTTAATCTTTTTTACAGTTTTAGACAAAGCGTCTATTTTAGGTTGAAGATTTTTTATTTCCTCTTCATATTTATTAACATCTAAATCATTTATAGCCCTTTCTAAAACTCTAATTGAATTATAAGCATCAACTAATTGAGGTTTTAAATCATTAGTTTCTTCAATCATTTCTTCTACATTTTCTCTTCTTGATTTATCAAATAAATTTAATATTTTATTTTTTATTTTAGATAAAAATCCAGCAGTAATGATTATATCATTTGTTTTTTTTAATTCTTCAGCTATTTTGATTATCTCTTGCATTATTAATCACCACCAAATTGTTCTTCATCATAAGCAGAATCTAAAAATTTATAATCAATATCTTTTTTTTCTTCTATATTTTTATTTTCTGTAGAGCTTTCTTCTGGAAGAATAGGTTGTCCTTGCATAGATTGATACATCATTTCTTCAAATTTTTTCCAAACAGTTTGAAATTGATCAGATTCAATAAAACGTTTATAATTATTTCCAAAACCATTTTTACCTTTTAATGCATTCCAATAACTTTGAGGATCTCCTTGAGATCTTAAGTTGTCTAATACTTTTAATGTAGAAAGATTTGCATTAAAAAGATTTAATACTGTATTGTAAATAACATCAAAACCTTTTTTTAATTCTTTTCCAGCTTGAGTTCTACCCCAAAACCAAGAAGCTAAAAATGCTTCTGAAATTAATTCTGGAGTTTTTTCTAAAGCTGTTTTCTCTTCAGGTTCTAATCTTGTATAATCATTATTTTGACCGACATATCTTTCTAACCAACGACTTATAGAAGAAGGTCTTTCCATTTCCCATTGTTGTTCAACATCTATCTTGTTTTCAACAACTTGATTAGGATTATATCCTGGAGTTCTACCAATTTCACTAGAAATATAATAATCTATATTTTTTAATTGATTAGCTTCTAAACCGACTTCTTCTGCAAATTTATCTCTAATACTTTGACCAATTTCAATTAATATAGCTTGTTCTCTTAAAAAAGCAGAAACATCTTGAGCAAATTTAACAGCTTCTAATCTGCCTTTATCTTTTTTTATTTCTTTTAAATAATTGCTTTGTTTTCTACCTATATCTCTAAATATATCATCAGCTTTTATAATAATATTAAGAGTATCTTTATAAATATCTGATCTTGTAGATAAATATTTTTTACCAATATAACGCAAAGGTGATAAAACATTTCCTAAACTTCTACTTTGAGATGATTTTTCCATTTATACCTTAAAAAACTAACTACTAAGATTTATATAGAATTCTTAGTAGTTTATAATATTGAAAAATAATTATTCTATACCTTCTGCTCCAGATGGTGGTGCGGGAATTCCTCCACTCATACCTCCACCTAAACCACCACTCTCTTCTTCACCAGCAACTGGTGTTTCATTAGGAGATTCTCCAGGTACAGGAATTTCTATTATATCAGGAACCTCATCATCTTCACCTAATGCTCTAAGTTCTGTAAGGCTCATCTTGGAAAGCATTTCATCTTCTTTAACTTTAATAGCTTCATCTATAGTCTCTTGTCTAATTTTTCTTTGTTCTTCTTCATAATCAAGTCCTAAAGATCGATAAAGAGTATGAACAGATACCATTTTTTTCTCACCAACTAATTGACTTAATTGATTAATATAATCTGACATATCAAAAAGATTCATATGGTTCCATTCTATATTAGGAACTATAAGTTTTTTATCACCATCAGAATATTCCCAAAAATCATGAAGTTGAGATATTGGAGCAAATACTTTTGTACGAATCCATTTAGATAACATACTTTGAAATTGCATGTATCTTTGTCTTAAAACATCTAAACTCAAGCTACCATTAGCATAAGTTATATCTCCACCTTCCATTATAACTTGTGGAACCATTAGCCCAATATAAATTTCTTTAATTAATCTCTCTAAGTCAGCATTTATATCTATTACAGTTTGTGCTCCAATCCTTTCAATCGTAACACTGCCATGTGTAATTATTTTAAAATCCTTATCATATTGACTCTCTTCTAATAATTGTCTCCAAGTTTCTAAATCTCCTTGAGTGACTTTATATTCTTGATCAGCACTTCCACCAAGCTTAACCAAGGTTATTGGGTTAATCAAGTTGTCCGCTTGAGCATATTTACATTCTCTTAATTTATCCCATAACATAAGAGCTTTAAAACAAGAAGCAATAATACTTGTTCCTCTTGTTTCATATGGAGAAATTTTTCTAGCGAGATGAGAAATATAAAAATTATCTAAAGGAATATTTTTACCAGCTTTTACATATTTAACTATTTCTGGTGGTAAACTATTTCTAGCTTTTCTACTTTCAACATCTAAACCATTTATAATTTTTTTAAGTTCTGGGTCTGGTTTTAAACTTATTTCTGGTTCAGTAGGAATGGCTGTTCTTTTTACATAAATATAATCAGGGTTTTGTATAATACATCTTTGCCATTTCATTGTACTTTCATCAAGATCTAACATTGGAAAAACTTCACCGATAACAAAATATTCAAGAGCCATTTGAACACAGGTATTTAAAAGATCCATTTCTTCAGCCATATTACCAAAAAAATCTTCAATTCTTTTATCTTGACACACTATGTTCATTTTAGAAATAGGATATGTAGAATGTAAAGATAAAGCATTATTTACAATTGGATTTAAAGCAAAATAAGCTCTAACCCAAGCATTCATGGTTCCTCTATCTCTTGGTAAATGTGTGTTACTAGTTAGCCATAATGGACTATATATTTCAGGACCTTGCCTTACTGTTCCTCCAGAACCACCCCAAGACGTTCCTAACGAAGATCCTGTGCTAACTGTTGCTGTCTTTCTTAAATCTAATTCTTCAGCAATACCTTTAGAACTTTTTACTAAAGCAGCATAACCAACAGGAGATAATTTATTATCTGTTTGAGAATCTTGCGATATTCCAGATTTAAATTCTCCACGGTTTATTTCTTTAATAATTTCTTGTTTTCTAACACTACTTATAGATTTTGCAACATTTATACCAGGTGTTTGGTCTCCATTTCGTCTTCCAAATACAAAACGTTCGCTTTTAGAAATTTTATCATTCATATATTCCTATATAACTATCCAACAACTCTCATTGCTGGGCAATAAACACCAATAGCTAAACTTTTACTTTGCTCTGTTAAATTATCATAATATATTTTTTCATTATTTTTAAAACTATTTGTTGCATCAAATTTATAAGCAAGATAAGCATTTATTAATGCCATAAGACCATCATTAGGAGTTATACCTTTTGAATATCTTATTTTAACATTTCCATATCTATCACCTACAGGTTTAGCTACCATACTAGAACAATGATTTATTAACCAAGCAATTTGTTCCCAACTGTTCATAGGGAATCTTATAGCTCCAGTTTTTAATAATTTCATAAATTCTTCTATTTGATTGTCTTTTTCAAATCTAATTGTTTTTGGAAAATCATCTTCATCAAATTTAATTCTGCCTTTTATTTTAGTACCCATAGCTTCACTTGCTAAAACTTTTAACCCATATTGATGTTGAAGCTCACCCATTATATCATGTCCATAACCAATATCTCCAACAACTCTTTTTACATTATAATTTTTAATAATTTGATCTATTACTTCTATTTTGTAAGTTAAATCATTTCTTTTTAATTTTGTTGCAAATTTTATACTAAATAATTTAGGACCTTCTACTTTTAATACAACAGCAACAGTATAAGATTGACCTTTAGGTGCAACAACAACCCCTTCTCTATTCACTACATTAACATCTATTTTTTTACCCCAGTCAATACCTAGATAAACATTTTGTTCATTAAAGCATTCTTCAGGTTTAATATATTTAATCATAGATCTATTATAATCACCACATATATTTTTTATTTGTTCTGCAGTTATAGTAGAAGAATCCCCAGAATAAAATTCACCTAAAACTTCATTATTCCAAGATGTTTCATCTGATAATGGATTATTTTCAGGTTTTTGATTTATTATATCTTTTTTTTCAAATAAAGGCATGTATAATTGATTTATATGAAACCCCATAAATTTAATTATCGGATCTCCTTTTTCATTTAATTCATCTGGAGAATTACTATGAATCCATTTTCCTCTTTCAGCTGCTATTCTTTTATCTTGTAATTTACCACAATGAACACATTCTACAATGAAACCTCTATCTTCAGGATGAAAAACTTCACATCTAGAATCATTAGCATTTAACCATATATTTTCCCATTCATCACTACTTGGTGTATATAAAGGAAAATATTTACAACATCTTTCACATCCAAGATGATAATATGATTGAGTAGAAGCATTCCACATTTCATAATATTTACTATCTTTTGCTTTTGGTGTTCCCATATATACTTGAACTCCACCCTTTGGTCCATATTTTGATTGAGATAATGTTTTTAAAGCATTCATTATAGCTCTAGGGAACATATCTTGAACTTCATCAAAAAACATTATATCATATGTTCTACCTCTTAATCTATCAGCAGCAACACCTAAAGAATCTACATCTATTTTATTTTCATTTATAAAATATTTAGAATATATAGATTCACTATTTTTATCATTCATTATTGAGTTTATATAGCTAACAAATTTACCATATTCGTTTTTTATAGCCTTTGAAGAATTAATTGCTGAAGAAAGCTTTGCTTTTGAATAATAAGTTGCAATATCTAATTGTGGAAAACAATGAGCTACTCTTATTGGAGATCGTCCATGAGCACCAAACATACCGCAACCCATCCAAAATAATTCTAAATTTACACCCATAGTTGTAGCTCCAACCTGTCGACCTTTAACTAAAACTACAGGAATAGAATTTTTATTCAAACTTTTTAAACCAATATATCTATAAATATCCACAAAAGGTTTATAACCATTACCTCTTAATCTAAAAGGATTACCATCTAATGTAAGATAATTTTCACAAAAATTTACAGGATCTATATTTAATACAGAATTTTTTAATCTTTCAAATACTTGTTGTGAATTAACTGTATCATTATTCAGACTCATCATATTCCTTACTATTTCCATCAAAGTTAAAATATGACATATTTTTTTGATCTGAATACAAACTTGGAGGTTCTTTTGATTGTAAAGCTTCCATATAATTAATTTTATTAATATTTTGATCAATCTTTGATTTTATATAATTAACTAATTCTGCATCTTGAGTCACACCTTTAAGATCTTCAGGAATTCTATCATCATATTTAACAGCTTCTTGTAATTTATTTAATAAATCTATTGTTCTATTAAATTCGCCTTTTGCTAAAACAGAATCTATTGAAGATTTAATATCTGGTATATCTAAAATAGAATTTATTTCATTTTGAGCTGTTTTTATATTTTCTTCTTGATTTTCAAGTTCAGCATTTATTTGTTTTAAATAATCTTTTAAACCAGCTCTTTCTCTAAAACTATTAAGATATTCTTTTATACCAACTTTAGGATCAGAAAATCTACTAGTTATTAATTTACTAAAATCTTCTGTATTAACTATAGATAAATTTGTTTTATAGTTAGATTCTATATTATTTTCTTTATTATTAAAATAATCTAATCTAGTATTTTTCATAAATCTCCATTATGCATAATATTGTGTATGATATTCACTAATTCTAGATTCACTAGGTAATATAAAATCTTCACCAAAATTAACTCTATCAAGCATCAAAGGATATCCCATATCTTTTATTAATGTAGCAACTTGAAATTTTTCTCTGTTATCTAAATCCCAATTTTCAGCCATTTTATTAAAACATTCTTCTATATCTTTTCCAGCTTGCACTGTGGCTTCTATACATGTTCTAGCAATATTTGATATAAAATATGGAACAGTTATAACTATTTTACCAGTTGTACTTGTTTCTCCTTCTTTAATTAAGCCAAATTCTTTAAAAGCTTTTTTGTTTTTATTTTTTCTAAATTTTTTAGAACGAAGTTTTTCAAGGCGTTCTAACAAACTATTTAAACCTTTTTCTATTTCTTCTCTAGCTTGTTCAGCTTTTGAAGCGTCAATTTCTCTTTTAAAATCTTTTCTCATTGCAGTAGAGATTTCTCTATCTAATCTTTCAAAATAAGAAATAGCTCTTTCAATACCTGTAGTATCTTTTCCACTATGCTTTGGAACTCCATCAAACATTTTTTTTATCCAATCCAAAAAAGAACCAGTACCTCCTTGTCTTTGCCAATCCCAAGAATCTATGGGCTCTTCTTGAATTTTTTCTTCTACTTCTACTTCAGGTTCTTCTTCAATAAAATCATCTTCAGTAGCTCCCGGTATTAAATCCAATTTAAAGAATATTTCTTTTGACTCAGGATTTTCTTTACCTTCATTATCTTCACTCCATTCTTCAACTTCTTGAACAACATTATCAAAAAATTCGTTTAAAGATTCTGAAGGATCTTCATCTACTTCCAATTCTAAGCTCATAGGAACAACATCTTCTAAATCTAAAAATTGGTTATCTTCTAAAGCTTTTTTCTCCATTTCTTCTCCATATGCATAATTTAATACGAAAAAAATACTTTTAACGTCCTATATATATATGTTTGAATGCACAGAAATATAAATATATTTCTTTGTTATATTAACCATCTTTTTTGTTTTTTATTTTTTCATTAGCAAAAAAATAATTATTTAAATGCCTATAATCTGAATTAAATGGTACAGAATAAAATCCAAAATCTAAATATGTATTAACCATAGACCCAGGATTTACAGTTGTTGCTCCTAATCCTGCAGCATAATCCCCAAAATTACATTCAACTTTCTCATTATCAAAAATTACATTCGCAAACTTACATTTTTCAGATTTATCTTTTTCTTTAGCAAAAGCATATATTCTTTTATTAGATGCTGCAATAATTTCTTTTTCTGTATCATCTTTAATATCTTCTAAAGAACACATGTCATTTATAAATTTACCAACAGTATTACAAGCTTCATTAATTGGTAAACCATAAGGACAAGATCTTTCTTCATTTTCTCTAATCACACTTAATTTAACTATTTTTTTCATATTATCAAACCTCTTATATAAGGAAGGTTTTTATTTAAATTTAATATTTTTATAATTTTATTAGCTATTTTTGAATTTATTTTAAAAGCTTTTTCTAATCTAGATTTGATATATCCTTCTTTAACATTATTTAAAACATTATTGTTTTTTCTAACCCAATCTATTACTCTTTTAGTAGGCATAAAATTTAATTTAGCAGATAAATAAACTATTCTTATAATTCTTTTAGGATCATAACCAAAAGTTATACGAGGTGATAAACAAGTATCTATCTTGTTATCTTTTATATCTTTTATAGCTAAACCAGTAGCGTCTATTATAGATGATAAATCCATTGGCATTAAAAGAGTATTAACTGTAAAATCTCTACTATATAATTCTTCTTGCATCTGTGTTGGATTTCTTATTTCAGAGCCAATTAATATATTTTTTATATTTGGTATTGTAAAATTATTACTAAAATCTATTTTAAAATTATTATAATTTATTCTACTATGTCCATCATTAAATGTTTTTAATACAGTTTCAGGTAAAATTTCAACAAGTTTATTAGCTAAAATTTTTGTATCTTCATTACCACACGTTATATCTAAATCTACAATATTTTCTATTGTTTTCATATAAATATCACGAGGAAAACCTCCAACAAGATATGGTTTAGAAAGTTTGTTTTTTTTAGCTGTAGAATTTATCACAGTTAATATTTTTTTTAAAGACATTTTATACCATTGGTGTTATTGGAATTTGTCTTTCTGAAGAAGCCAGAGGTGTCTCTGGTTCTTGTATTACTTCTAAATTTTCTTCTTCTTTTGGTTTTAATTCTTCTAGTATAGATTCCACTTCAGCCTTTTCTTTTACAGGTTTAGGCTCGTTTTTTATAGTTGGCACTTCTTCATTTAAATATTCTTCCATTTCTTTATCAATTATATTATTAGATTGAGTTTTATCTCTTTCTGAATCAATTAAAGATTGACCACTTTCATCAGTTGATGAAACTAATCTAGATAAAACTTCTTCAATTCGTGATTGACAATACTGATTTGATTCTAAAGCAGATCTTGTAGCTTCAGCTAAAGATGGAAAAAACCCAGCTAAACCCAAACTATCAAGCATTAAATCTATTATACCAAGTTGTCTGGCTATTTCTCTGTTTTGAAAAACTTTGCTTAAAGCTTCTAATCTTTTTACAATATCTGAAACTTTTATATCAGAAAATAAATTATTAACATCTTCTCTATTTTTATTTTCAATACCTTTTGATTTTTCTACTTTAGGTTCAGGATTTAATTCAGGTTCAGGGTTTAATTCCATATCTGAAATTTCTTCTGGTATGTTTTCTAAAGCTGCTTCTTGTGCAAATTTAATCAAACTAATTATATCTGAAATACCAACTTTTTTCTTTTCATTCCTATTAGCAAATTTTACAAGTTTTATTATACTAAAAATTTCATCAGCAAATTTTTCTAATTCTTTAAATTCTTTCGTTTCATAATTATACCAAGAAGATTTTTTTACTTCTTTATAATTATCAATTATTTCTTCAAATCTATTTTCTATACTATCCGGAGTCATTTCGTTTGTTGGATATCCTTTAACTTTCTCAATAAAACTATCTAAAGCTTTTTTACCTTCTTCTGCCGAATTACCACCCTCATTATTTTCTGCTTGATCAGAAGGTGCAGCTTCCATTCCTCCACCTCCAAAATCTGTAGGCATAGCGTCAATAGAAGGCATCTGTGCAATTTTATTTAAAGATTCTATTATGATGCTATCACAACCTTGTTTTTTTAAAGAATTAGATGTTCTATATAAAACATCTTGAATCATCGAAATTGTTCTTATTCCAAGTATATCTCCTTCTAATTCTAAAATTGCTTTCATTATACTAGAATAAGAATTGCCTAATAAATGAGGACCATCTTTTGTAGATAAAATCTTTTTTATAGAGTTAATTCTTCCTAAAACTTTTTGTTTTACAAGTTCATTACGATTTTTATCTGGATTGTTTTTTATAGGCTCAATAGAACTTTTATTAGTAAGTCCAGGAATATGTTGTAATTCTGCAGGTATTTCGCCAAACAAAGC
>Ga0307380_10007427_pt1 | contig 14268 bp, 11 predicted proteins | sample UN3MG_FD_202239 | JGI IMG/M metagenome (GOLD analysis project Ga0307380, IMG submission 202239) | Soil microbial communities from Risofladan, Vaasa, Finland - UN-3 | ecosystem: Environmental > Terrestrial > Soil > Coastal area > Acid sulfate soil | place: Finland: Risofladan, Vaasa | collected... | reverse complement strand
GCCACTGGCAGCAGCTCCCCGTCTCCTACCCGGCATACCTTTTTGCTTCGGCAGTCAGCTGGAATCCTGAGGCCGGTCAGAAAATCAACCTAGAAGACTGCCTGTCGCGTCATGTGTTCCGGGACGACACCGAAAGAGCAGCCCAAGCCCTGATAATCCTCGGTAATCTCTACGAGGATGGAATCGTTCGATTCCGCAACGCCGGGGCTCTCGCGGTTCTGCTCCTGCTCGAGCTGCAACAGTACCACCAGGAGGCATTCAAGCGACTCCGAAACCATGACTTCGCCCGGGAACAGGCCGGGATCGCGGAGGCCCTCTCACTATTGAGACAAGCCGATATCCGGGCTGAGGACGCAGATCTCCTTTACAGGGAGTTGACCTTCACCGCGAACCTTATGGCCCATGCCTCCCGTCTCGGCAAACAACGCTTCACCACAGCGGATCTGCTCACGGCGGAGATCCCCCCATCTGTACGGAAAACCCTGGCGGCCGAACTGAAAGCCCTGATCGAAGTCTTCAAGAACTTGTGGCTCAGTCGCTCCCGCCCGGGAGGTCTCAAGGACAGTGCCGGCCGTATGATTGCGCTGATGGAGAGCTATCAACAAGGGGAGACCAACCCGGGATGAGGCACCGGAATGGAAATTCTGACCAACCACATTGGCTATGACACAGGGTCAACAAAAAGAGCAATTGCTAAGGACCGAAACCGTTCCGGTAATGCGGAGCGGGCTCTCGATTTCGTCGTTGTTAAATCAGAGTCCGGGGAACCGGTGTTCAGAGGAAAGGCCCGTTTCATCGGATCCGTAGCTGGCTGGAAGGACTGGGTCTTCTGGAGCCTGGATTTTTCCGGCTTCATCGAAACAGGCTTTTTTGCTATTGAAATCCTTGCGGCTCCTCAGCCTGAAATCCGTTCAGAACCTTTCGAAATTGCCGAGGGATTGCTGCTGGACAAAACTATCCCCGCGGTGCTCCGGTACTTCCGTTCCCAGCATTGTACCGGTATCTGGGATGAGGCGGATCGCAATGTCGGTTTTGTGGGCCGGCGCAACGATCGGGTCGATGTTCACGGCGGCTGGTACGACGCCTCTGGCGATATCAGCAAATACCTTAGCCATCTCTCCTACGCCAACTATATGAATCCCCAGCACACCCCGATGGCGGTGTGGAACTTCCTGGAAGCCCGGGAACTGCTGGGCCAAAGTGCGGTAAAATCATCGACCCCTCGAGCCGCAGCTCTGCACGGCTTGCACGGCGAGCTATTGGAGGAAGCCCTTTACGGCGCAGATTTCCTCGTCCGCCTGCAGGATCCTGCAGGCTATTTCTATATAGGTGTGTTCGACAGATGGTCGAAAGACCCCGAACAGCGGGAGATTTGCTCCTTCCGCACCCAGGCGGGAGAAAAGTCTGACGACTATCAGGCCGGCTACCGCCAGGGTGGGGGCCTGGCGATTGCAGCCCTGGCTCGGATCAGCACCCTTGGTGCTGCCAGAGATTTCGGACCGGAGGAGTACCTGCAAGCCGCGGTTACAGGATTCCACCACCTCGAGGAACACAACCAGGAATACGTCGACGATGAAAATATCATCGATGACTACTGTGCCCTGCTCGCTGCGGCTGAACTGTACAACGCCGCACACGTCCATGGGATCGGTGATGAGCCCTTATTTCTCGAAGCGGCCCGCCAACGGGGGTCCCAACTGGCAGCCCGTTTGAGCGAGGACGGGCGCTTTCAGGGATGGTGGTGCGCTGACAACGAGGGAAAACGCCCCTATTTCCACGCTGCAGAGGCCGGCCTGCCGGTGATCGCCCTGCTCCGTTATCGGGAACTAGAGCCGGAAGCTCCCAGGGCGGATGAGGCTCTGGCCGCTATTCGTACTTCTATGGCCTTCGAACTTGCGATCACCGCGGAGGTTCCCAATCCCTTCGGCTATGCACGACAATACGTGCGGCCGGTAGGCGGGCGGAAACACACATCTTTTTTCATACCCCACAGGAATGAGACGGGGTACTGGTGGCAGGGCGAGGATGCTCGCTTGGCATCCCTGGCTGCAGCCGCCCGACTTACCATCCCCCTGACCTCGGAGGATCCGGACCTGCAAAACCGCCTTGAGGAGTATGCTGCAAACCAGCTGAATTGGATCCTCGGCCTCAATCCCTTCGATACCTGTATGCTCCATGGTTTCGGACGCAACAACCCGGAGTATGAGACCGGCTTCCCAAATACCTTCGGAGGCATCTGTAACGGCATCACCGCAGGCTTCGACAACGAAGAAGACATCGACTTTCTCCCTCAGCCCTATGCCGAGCAGGGGGAGCACCGCTGGCGCTGGAGCGAGCAGTGGATTCCACACGCAGCCTGGTTCCTGCTTGCCGTATGCACCGCATGATCCGAATAGAATCAACGGGAAACCGAAGCTATCGATTAGGCAAGGAGGAACATGATGGCAGATCGGTCAGAGCTCGAGGTGAAGCTTCCCATCCGGGGTATGTTGATCGGCTTTCTCGTTATCATCGTTCTTCTCATCCTGGCCATAGCGGCTACCCATATCCGCGGCATGAAGGGAAGAGAACCGGTAGTGCTCGTGCTGATGATGCTGATCTTCTCCCTCTTCGGCTCACTTCTCGGCTTGCTCGAAGAGCTCGTTCCTTTCGTACTGCTCGTAGCACCTCTGGCCGCAGCGTCTGGCTCGTCATGTTGGGCATAACCGTACTCTATACCTACCTGTACGCTCGTCGCATCCAGGCCGCCCTGAACTTTCTCATCCCCTCGGGAAGCGCCCAGGCTGTGGTTTCTATGCCGGTAATGATCCCCCTCGGGGAGCTGGCCGGTTTTGCCGCCCTGTCTATGGCGGTCGCGATCGACCGGGGACCGTTTTAGTGCCAATCCGCTCCTACGAGTGGGATAGCCTACGAGAAGGTCAACACACTCCGTACGTTTTGACTCCCGTCTACCAAAACAGGTATATTTCCCCCAGCTTCTCCCGGGGAGCAGTTTGGAGGGCAATGTGAAACTCAATACCAGAGAGTTCGGTGGAACCGGGCTACCGGTTGTGATTCTCCACGGCTTGTTTGCTTCTTCGAAAAACTGGACCGGCACGGCCCAGTTCCTGTCCTCTTTCTGCAGGCCCTTCGCCCTGGATCTGCGCAACCACGGCGACTCGCCCCATTCCGATTCCCACACCTTGGAGGAAATGATCGGTGATCTTGACCAGTGGCTGGATGAGCGGGATATGGAGAAGGCAGTATTGCTGGGTCACTCCATGGGGGGCCTGGTGTCAATGGGTTTCGCCCTTTCACATCCCGAACGCGTCGGTGGTCTGATCGTTGTGGATATCCTTCCCCGTGTCTATCGACCCGACTTCAGCCAAGAATTTGCAGCTCTGTCTTTCGACCTGTCACCGTACAAGAACCGGCGGGAAATCGATGCGGCCATGGAGAAGATCGTGCCGGATCTTCAGGTACGGCAGTTCCTGCAGATGAACGTGGAACGCGTGGATCAAGGCTTCCGCTGGAAGTTGAATGTTCCGGCACTGAAGAACAGCGAGTTCCTTCAGGGTCCTGATTTTTCCGTGTTCCAATCCCGGTACGAGGGCCCGGCCCTGCTGGTTGCCGGTGGACAATCGCCCTTCGCAGCGAGAGGCGACCTGCCGCTGTTCAACCAATATTTCCCCAACGGTAGAGTAGAGGTACTGGAAGACTGCGGGCACTGGCTGCACTATATCTGTTCTGGGGAGTTCCAGACGAGCGTAGAAGGATTTATCGAACAGCTCTAAAGATCCCTCCGAAGTATCTATCTGACTGCCGACCCTGCAAATCCCCGGACACGCGACAGATAGGGGACGATCTTGTCGTTTTTAAAGCTTCCCGTACCATCATAGGTGATGGTGACCACGGGCACGCCGGTAACCTCTTCGATTCGCTGGGCCATTGCCTCGGTGACCAAAGAGGGACAGCAGAAGGCGGGATTCGTCTGAATAAACAGCCGCAGATCCGGAAACTCTTTGACCAGATGAACGATCTTGAGCAGATTGTCCCAGGATTCGCCCTGGTGCTCCAAACGAACATTGAAACGGCCTAAGGTCTGTTCCGGGTGAGCATCCCGGTAGGAACGCGGCGGGCTCACGTAGTCCTTGTAATATATAAAGAATTTCTTTTCCATCAGGTTTATAAAGGCCAAAAGGGTTCGAAATTTCGCCAGATCAAAGTAGCGGTTTTCCTTCTTCCATTTCTTAAAGGCCGCATCGGCGACGATTCGCAGGTACTCGCTGTACGGAGTGGTGACCACTTCACCTCCGGTCTGCTCGATAAAACGGATCAGATCCTGGTTCATTACCTCGTTGTCACGGACGTAGAGGTCACCGAATATCGCCGTTTTGGGGCGTTGTCCTTCTGTCTTGGGAATCGCCGTAAACATCTGGATCGCCTCGGCAAGGGCATTTTCTTTCGATCGCTCGCCTAAAAATGCAGCAACGAAAATTTTTTGAGCTGCAGAAACCGTCCTATCCGTCTGGCCGGGATCGATCTCATACGGTCGGATGCGGCAGCCCAGCCGGCGCAGCAGGCCTCCGAACAGATAGGCGAAGTAGGCACCGATTCCTAAAAACGGGGCTATCTCTGAGTGAGGAAGATCCCCCACATGGACCCCGGCTTTTTCCATACCGTCTCCGTAGCTCTCAAGAAGACTCTTGATGTAGTGAGGAAAGAGATGGAGGTTACAGGACCATATCGATTCAGCCATCCAGAGAAGCGTCTGGGCGGGATCGAGTTCGTACTTTTGAATGTAATTTACCATGCTCTGAGTTATGGCGTTGATCGGCAGGCACTGTCCCGAGTTCAGGCGTGTACCCGCTTGGATAGACAGCTCGTCCTCCTCCAGGACTCGGGCATCCACCCCCGCCCTGCGCAGGTTGGCTACGACCAGGGGGATCGTCAATCGATCCCAGTTGGGAAACAGCAGGGTCTTGCCGTTCAGGCGATGATCGAGTTTGGAACGGATAACCGGGTTGGCTCTATACGTTGTTTTTTTTTCTTCTCTGCGGTGAGCTGCGTGGTTGCGAAAGGAGTGGATGCCCGCCTCGATCCGGGTTTCATAGCCCACGCTGGAGCCATGCTCATCGATCTGGAGAATCAGATAGGGCTTCTGATGGGCATCAAGGATTCGCTTGAAATACTCGATTACGAAAGAATCGGGAGAACATTTAAAGGCGGTAATCAAAACGGGATACAAGCCCTCTGTGGTCGCACAAAAAGCCGCAGTTTCGAGAACTCGGGCGGCAAACTGCCAGTGGATCGCATCGAGGAGAGGCTGCAGCTCCCTCACCACCTTCCGAAATCTCTCGAGCTTCTCATCAGCCACGGGTCCTTGCTTTGAATCCCGGATAACGCTTTCCATCTCAGCCAGCGGCGGAAGCATGTCCTGGTAGAAAGTCTTGATGCCCAAAGAGGCAAAGATGTCGGGTATGCCCTTGTTCATCTCCGGGGACAGCACCTGGTAGGGCCTGCCCGCGAGAACCACCTCGATATCGCCGTTTCGACGGAGGGCGTCCCGGTACACCCGGTGCAGCTTATTCCGTCCGGCTCGATAAAACGTGATTGCTCTGTCGTAGGCTCGGGATACCTGGGAGTAGGAAATTGTGACACCCTCCAGTGTCTCCAGTGCCTGCAAGAGCTCCCTCTTGGTTCGACTGCGAGTCCTGCGTACCGAAGCTGGATGAGCGCCCTCGAGGGAACCGTGATCCACCAGGGGCAGAAGACACTTCCTGTCCAAATCGTGTTCCTTGAGCAGTGAGATCACGGAGGGAGCAAACTGGGTGTAGTAGCAGTAGTAACGCAGGCGCCCCTTTTGCCGCTCCTTTGAGGGCGCATCGAGATACACGGGCAGGAAAACCGCATCGCAGGATTCAGCCAGGTAGCGGGCATGTCCGTGCAGAGCCGTGATCGGGGCACAGAACTCCGCTCCGGTCACCTCTTTACCGGCCTTCAGCCCCTGGCAGTATTGTTCACTGGTTGTCGCGGAGATCCCCAGTTCGGAAAAAAAACGCTTCCACAGCGGCAGCTCTTCGAGTAGATGTAGGGCCGCCGGTATGCCTACCGTAGGAGAACCGAGGTTCGTCGATACCTGTTTCTGATCCTTGAAAGCCCTGTGGTACTCACGAATCATATCGAAGCCTGAAGCATTACTGCTGACGAATCGTTTCACATCGTAGTCCCGTCCGCAGAGAAAACCGTAGGCAACGGATTGCCCCTGGACCTCGGCGATGCGCAGCCGACAGTGGTTGGTGCAGAGCTGGCAGGTCTCGGATCGTACCGGAATCTTGCTTCGATATAAACCAAGCCCCCGAAACCGGGACTGGGTCGGCAAACTCCCTTGCAGTGCCAGGGCCACCCCGAGCGCTCCTGTCAGATGGCAGTACTCGGACACGAAGATCGGACGCTTCAGCTTCTGCTCGAAGGCAGCCACCAGGGCTCGGTTCTTGGCCGTGGCACCCTGGAAGCAGATCCGTTCTCCGATCAAGGCTTCCGAGGCTACCTTGAGCAGATAATTTTCCCTCACGGAGTACAGAACGGCCGCCAGGATCTCATCCACCGTGTACTTCTTGTTCAGGTAGTGATTGATATCCCTCTCCATAAATACGGTACATCGGTCGCTTGCCAGGGGTGCCCGCACTCCCTCGGCGCGATCGGAGTACTCCTCCAAGCCTACACCCAACTTGGCAGCCTGCTCTTCGATAAAGCTGCCCGTACCCGCAGCGCAGACCGTGTTCATCTGGCTGAAGGTCACCATACCATTACGCATAACGGTGAATTTCGAATCCTGCCCGCCGATTTCGATGATCGTGTCGATCCGGGGATCCAGTTCGAACGCAGCCCGGGCATGGGCCGTGATCTCATTCAAAATCAGATCGGCACCGATCACACTACCGATGAACTTGCGCCCGGCTCCGGTGGTGCCCACGGCATGAATCGTTACCTCCGCTTCTTTCTCTCTCAGCAGATTGTCCACAGCTTCAAAAATCGCCTGCACGGCCAAAAGGGGTCGCCCTGCCGTGCGGGTATAGAATCCGGCCAGAACGCCGCCCGTATTACTATCGATCAACACTGCCTTGGTACTGGTAGAACCAACATCAATCCCCAGAATCGTCTCGCAGGTTTCTTTGGGAGGGATGGGAGTGTATACATCTACTTCGACCGGGATCCTGAACTCTGTGACAGAGGGAGAAAAGAGGCTGCTCTCAGCTTTGTGAAAATCCGGGTACTCGGAGAGCTTTAGATTCAGAGGCTCGTAGTAGTAGCTCTTCTCTTCCTGTCTGAAATCAATCAGCTCTTCAGCGGTACGAAAAGAGATCTCTGCCTCAACGCCTTCGCTCAAGCGGCAAAGGGCGGCTCCAAGAGCACCGTAGAGATGGGACCGCTCCCCGACTTCAAAGGGGCATCCGAGCTGGCTCTCCAGATGGGAGACCACCGCGGGGTTTTGCGAGACCCCGCCGGCAAACACAGCAGGCGACAGGATGGGCTCCCCCGTAGAAATCGTATCCGCAATATTTCGGGCCAGACCCTGGCAGAGTCCGTCGCAGATTTCCTCTAAACTGTAGCCCGCCTGCTGTGCATGACAGAGATCGGTCTTGGCAAACACGGAGCAACGGGAGGCGATCTTCGGTGCCTCACCGTCATTCTTCCGGGCCAGCTCGCCGAGCTCGGCGCTTCCGGACAGTCCCAGCCGGCCGGCCTGCTGATCGAGGAAGCTGCCCGTTCCGGCGGCACAGGAGGTGCTTGTTTTGAGATTCTTGAACCTGCCCTCGGAATCAAAGCGCAGGAGTACAAACTTCTCTCCCCCGACCACGAGCAACGCCCCCAATCGCCCATGGGTGTTTCGAGCCGCTTCGATAAAACACACCTGAGAGTCATATATCCGAGCCTGGCGCACGATCCGGGGAGTTGATGAGGTACAGGCGACTGCGCCCAGTGTTTGAGGAGCAAGGGCTTCGAACATACCTTTCAGGGTTTCCCGGACCATTCCCCTGTGAAAGCGGTAGTTGGTATGTACTATTTCGCCTTGCTGAGACAGGCAAACCAAGGAAATGCTTACCGAACCGATGTCAAGGCCAAGCACAGATATCTTCATAAGCACTTACCTCCACCAGTGTACCAAGGATCGCGAGGTAAGCACAACTAAAGGAAAAATTCCGCTAACGAAGGAAAAAATCCTGCCGAAGCTTCAGGTAAGAAGCTATGAGCAGGATCGAACGAAAGCTGATTCAAAAAGCCAAAGCCCGGTACGGAAGGATAGCGCCCTGCGTCGGAAAGACATTTACCCAATGCTTTCAGGTACACGATGGAAAGCTACAGTTCTGGTTCAACGATTCGACGGGCAACACTCACCTTCTCTATACCGAACATGAACCAGTCAACCGATCTTACAGCTATTTCTTGGCATCCAGGTAGGCTCTGATTGCCTTGTCGTTGATGAAGCCCTGCTCGATGGCAATTTCCCCAAACAAGCGTTTATCCCCGTCCTGTTGAAACTTCAGGACCTGGTCTACCTGTTCGGGCGTCATCGCCCCAATTCGGACCAGGGCTTCGCCGATTCTCTCTTCCACGCTTCTATTAGCCTCTCCGTTGTCCTGCCATCTTAACTGGAAAACCGGGAAGATGCTACCAAATCAGAAAATTCTTGCGGCAACCCCACCTTGGATTACCATTTGACTCTATTATCTCCCCGTTGTATAAAGATCATCAATAGATCCTGCCGAAACGAGGAGGAAATCATGGCAAAAGAAAAGGACATCTATCCGGTTCAGTTAAAAGGAGAACTCAGCGAACCGCCTTCGAATGCTCTGTGGTTGGTAAAGTGGTTGTTCGTCATACCCCACATCATCGTGCTCTGCTTTCTGGGCATCGCCTTTGCGTTCCTCACAATAATCGCTTTCTTCGCCATTCTCTTTACCGGCCGCTACCCCCGGTCAATGTTTGATTTCAATGTAGGAGTGATGCGCTGGGCCTGGCGGGTTTCCTTCTACGCCTACGGAGCGCTGGGTACGGACAACTATCCTCCCTTCTCGCTCAAGTCCATCGACTACCCTGCGGATCTGCAGATCGAGTATCCCGAAAAACTGAAGAACTGGATGGTGCTGGTGAAATGGTTCCTGGCGATTCCTCACTACGCCATTCTGGCCGCCCTGGTCGGTTGGGGATACAACTATACCGCCCATACGGAGTATCCCTTTGGCGGCCTGCTCTGGGTCCTGGTGGTGATCGTCGCGGTTGTACTGTTGTTCACGGGGAAATACCACAAGGACATCTTCAAGCTGATTATGGGCATCCAGCGGTGGTCGTATCGTGTCATGGCCTACGTTGGACTGATGACTGACGAGTATCCCCACTTCAGGCTCTGGGAGTAGCGGACATTTAACCCGGTCCTACACTGACAAGAATTCAATCTCTATCGATGCTATAAATGAAATTTCGTTACATCAGCCAGCAGCAACAGTTCCTCCGTGCTCTTTCAGCCGGGATCGGCAAGACCGCCGTAATCCTGCCCGCCGCTTTTCTGACAGAAACGGGGCTGGGGATGCTCACCCTGGGCATGGTCTTCTACATGCGGGAGGTGTTTTTCCTGTCCCCCGGCCTGGTCGGCTGGATTGCCGCTACCTGGCAGAGCTGCTATGTCCTGGGCTGCCTCACGATGCGGCCTGCCTTCGAATCCCTGCGCCCCCGATATTCGATGATCTTTTCCACTGCCGGCATGGGTGTAGCCGTAGCGGCCATTCTGCTTTCCCGCTCTGTCGTTACGACCTTTCTGTTCTACGGACTGTTCGGGTTCTGCCTCTCCTTTTTCTGGCCGCCCCTGATGAGCTGGCTGTCCCTGGGGACTGAAGGGAAACACCTGGGACGAGCGATGGCCAGGCTCACCCTATCGGGAAGCGTCGGGATAATAATCGGTCCCTTTCTGGCCGGCGCCCTCAGCTCTCTCTCCCCTCGCTATCCCCTCTTTGCTGCCGCCGGGTTGTTTACCGCAAACTGCCTGCTTCTAACCGGAGCCGCATTGGCGCTGCCGAAAATCCGCTCGGACAAACACGGAGCGCGACGGACAAAGGAAGAGATCGATAAAAAGGATCAGAGCACAGCCTTGCGTTATCCCGCCTGGATCGGTCTGTTCGCCACCTTCACCACAGTGGGTGTGATCATTACCGTTTTTCCCATGTACGCCCGGGATGATTTGGGCCTCGGTAAAAGCACCATCGGCATCCTTCTCCTGTGCCGTGCCCTGTGTACTGCGTTAGGCTTTGTTGTCCTCGGTAGAACGACATTCTGGCATTTCCGGCCCTTGCCGATGATTGCGGGTCTGACGCTGCTGGCCGTGTTCGTTTTCGGGATTTCTCAAGCCAGGTCCCTCGCACTTCTGGCACTCAGTCTGGCTCTGATCGGACCTCTGATCTCTCTGGGCTTCTCCTACAGCTTTTTCCACGGGGCTTCCGGAGCATCTCAACGAGCCACGAGAATGGCGATTCATGAAGCCCTTCTCGCCTCGGGTTTGATTGCAGGATCTGCCGTTGGGAGCCAATTCTATCAGCACTATTCCATGCTTGCGGTAAGTTTTTTCTGTGCGGGACTGCTGGCCACAGCCATCGTGTTGCAAATACCCCTGGTTCGTTTGTGGAAAAGATCTGCTGGATGACCAGATCCACCGGATCGGGGAGGTCAACTTTTTGGAAGTGATCGAGTATACTTCTACGAGTCATGATTCTTGGTTTTGTACTGATTGTACGAAGGTGGATTTAGTTGTCAAGGTTTTTCAGCACGAACAGCGTGTTGATTCAACGCAGCAAGAGAGGTGCTAAAGAATGAAAACCGCCTACAACCGCATACTGCTCGTAGGTGTCATTAGTTGGTTGCTGGGCGCTCCCATTTTTTCCCAGGTCCAGACACTGGAGTTGAACCACGGCTTCCTCACCATCACCGAGATTATGGAGCGTAGCTGCGCCCTGTGCCACGAATGGGCTGTCTCCCATGAAGGTCTGACGGATCCGATCAGATATACACCCCACAAGCCCGAGCAGAGCCCGCTGTATACTACCGTAGCTGACGGTTCGATGCCGCCAATGGAGCCGAAGCTCAATAAAGAGGAGAAAGAGCTTGTCTATCTGTGGATTCTTGCCGGCGCTCCCATTTCCGACACTCCTCTTACCAGGAGCCCACCAGCGATTCAAGCGCCGGGGCAGGAAGAGTCTCAGGTGGAGGAAAAACCGCGAACCTACTTTGGTTTCTGCAGTAAAGTGAAATTCCATCAGGTTTCCGGATTTACCTCCGGCTCTCTGCTCTTAGCCGCCGGTGTGGTCGGAACGGTGCAGTGGGCCACCTTCATCAGCGAGGGGCACGATCTTCGGGACCAGCTCGGGATCGACGACGAAGACCAGATCGGCAGCGAGTGCGCTAACAAGATATCCGAGATGTGGAGCGATCCGCTGCACCAGAGCTTGCGCTGGACCCACGTCGGTCTGCTGGCAGCCGGCGAAATCCTATATCTGGCCAACCCAGTAACCGGCATAGGCAGCTTGAGCAAAGACCAGCCCGGACTCACACCGCAAGATCTCCGGATTCGGATTAAGGATATCTATGGCTGATCAGGAGCTCCGCCAGGACGCCAAGCAGATCCAGGCGGTGGCAAAAAATATCTCCAGCGTGTTCGTGGGCAAAGAGTCACAGATCCACACCCTGCTGGTAGCCTTCAGCGCCGGACTTCATGTGCTGATCGAGGATGTGCCCGGAGTCGGCAAGACTACGTTGGCGCGCTGTCTGGCCGCCAGCGTAGGTTTGGATTTCGGCCGCATCCAGTTTACCCCCGATCTTCTCCCCGGAGACATCACAGGCATGACGATCTGGAGCCCGGAAAAGCGGGAGTTCCTCTACAAAGAGGGAGCATTGATGCACCAATTCGTCCTGGCTGACGAGATCAATCGTGCCAGCCCCCGCACGCAATCGAGCCTTCTCGAAGTGATGCAGGAAAGCTCGGTGACCGTGGACGGCACAACCCACAAGCTGCCTCAACCCTTTTTCGTCATTGCCACCCAGAATCCGGTGAGCTTCCTCGGCGCCTTCCCCCTTCCGGAAGGGGAACTTGATCGATTCGGCGTATCCTTTTCCCTCGGCTATCCCGACGCAGAGGACGAAACGGAGATTCTTTCCCGCTTTCAGGAGAAAGACCCCCTACAGGAGTTGGGACCGGCAACCACTCCGGAGAACATCCTGAGAATCCGGGAAAGCCTCCGCCGCATCCATGTCTCTGATCCGGTAAAGCGGTTCATCGTCGACATAGCCTCGGAAACGCGGTCGAGCAGCCACTTAAAACTCGGCTTGAGCCCCCGGGCGTCTCAGCACCTCATGCTGGCCGCTCAAGGGGAAGCCTTTCTCCGGGGACGAGATTTCGTAATTCCCGAGGACGTGCTGGAACTGGCTCCCGCCGTGCTGGCCCACCGCCTGATCCTGTCTGCGGAAGCGCGAATGGACAACGTCCATCCCCTGCAGATCGTAACCCGGATACTCGGCAAGGTGAAGATTCCCACCGGACTGAATGAACGGTAATTTTCCGATTCTCCTTCGCGCCCGAAGAATCGGACTGTACTCCCTCGCCCTGTTCCTCGTCTATCTGGCGGGGAGCTACGTGGCTCCGTTTTTTCTGTTTCTCTTCGTCGTCCTGCTGATCCTACCGATCCTGTCTCTGTTGTACCTTTTGCTGACATTCTTCCCGCTGAAGTACTACCAGGATTTCAGCACCGAGCACCCGATGAAGGGCGAATCCGTCATCTACCGCTTGAGCCTGGCCAACGAGACCCTGCTGCCGCTCCACTACCTGACCGTGGAATTCAAGACGATTCACCCCTTCATGGAGGAGGTCCTTCCTCAATTCACCACGTATATACGGGCAGGGAATCGGATCGAGAGCGTGTATGAAATACACTGTCCTTTTCGCGGGATTTACACGGTCGGCTTGGAATCCCTTGCATCCGAGGATCCCCTTCATTTCTTCGTTTTTCGCCGGCGGGTCTGGTACAGAACTTTTTACGTCTATCCCCGAGTGCTCCCCCTGCGCAGCTTTTCCACCGGAATGGAGCGCAGCGAGCGGCTCGCCCAAGGATCTTCTACCGGAGCGGTCCCCGACTACGCCCTTTTCAGCCGGCTTCGATCGTACCGCTACGGCGAATCCCTGCGCCACGTGGCCTGGAAGAAGTTCGCCTCCACCGGAACCCCCTTTCTCAAGGAATACGACACTTCAGCGGAACCGGGGGTGACCATCTACTTTGACCTGAGGCAGACAAGGCTGACCGGGCTGCGGGCCCTGGAAACGGAGGACGTATCGGTAGATATCCTGGTCGCCCTGGTGAAATACTACCTCGATCAGGGAGTGCCGGTAACGGTCCGCGCCCCAGGCAGAAGCGTGTACACCTTTCAGGGAAACAGCCAATCAAGCTTTCAACATTTCTATATCTCAACAATGGAGCTGATCTTTCAACCCACCATCTCCCCGGGTGCGTTGTACCACCTGGACAAACAGAGCGGCGGTTTCGAGAGCACCTCTGCGATCATCATCTCCCATCTCTTCGATCCGGAGGTGTTTTCTACGGTGGATGAATCCCTGACCGGGGATACCTCCGTTGCCCTGATCATGAACCGCAGGGGATACTCTCAAGAGGAGCGAAAGACCATCCTTCCCTCTCTCTATTCTCTCGGTGAGCGGGGAGCCAATATCCGCTTTATAGACGGGCCGGAGGATATCGTCGAGGGCCTGGAAAGAGGTGTCCTGGGCTATGACAGGTAAACTACCGCGCTGGGTGGAGATCGTTCTCGCCTGCTTCGTTGCTGCACTGCTTCCAGCGATCCTGAAACTACTCATACGCCCTGAGTTGTCCTGGCTGCTTCTGATCGCACTCGTGTCGGGCAAAATCATCCTCGGCCTTCTTTCCACTCAGCTGCCCGGGATTCCCGGGCGGGCATTTCGCATCCTCTCCACCCTGTACACCATCGGGCTCGCATCCGTGGTCTTGACGGGGATTCTGATCACACCTTACTCCGCCTACGGGATTTGGTTTGAAACCGTCCGCGACGGTGAGCCCCGAGGGGTTGTGTCCATCCTGATTGTGCTTCTATCCGCCGTATTCTCCTCCGCCTTGGCTCAAAGGTTTCTATACTCGGAAATCATCCTCCCCCTCTACGGCGAGCTGTTGATTGCAGCGGGACTGTTGTCGCTTATCTATCAGACCCGTTTGTTCTACA
>Ga0307380_10007424_pt1 | contig 14271 bp, 10 predicted proteins | sample UN3MG_FD_202239 | JGI IMG/M metagenome (GOLD analysis project Ga0307380, IMG submission 202239) | Soil microbial communities from Risofladan, Vaasa, Finland - UN-3 | ecosystem: Environmental > Terrestrial > Soil > Coastal area > Acid sulfate soil | place: Finland: Risofladan, Vaasa | collected... | reverse complement strand
AGTGCTTCTTGAAAATGGCCTGAAGCACGTTCGTTCCGCGCTGACTGTACGTCTGGGGCCGATTTGAGCTGAGGGCAAGAGAGAGTTGTGCCTGCACATAGAGATATAACGGGTAGGTGTTGCCTGGTGCTTTCGACTCATCACCACACCTACGTCCTTTCGAAGATCAGTAGCAAAGAGAACGGGATTGATTTGATTGTCGGACGGGTTGAGCCAGAGCTTGTGCTCGAAGACCTCTTCCGCCTCCCCGAAACGCTCAAGACGCCAGAGGCACAACCCGTAGCCGTGAAGGCAGCGCAGGTAAGGCCGGTTATCCACCAAGCCCCACGGCAACACCCCATTGAAGGCGGGCGGCAAGAGCCGTAGAGGCGTCAGGTCCAGCCGGGAAATTTCTATACCATAGGATAGCATTTCCCGGAGACATGGAGCTGCTTTCTGTAGTTCCAGGTCTTGTGAATCTCCAGCGTGAGGATCTCTCCGGGGATCAGCTGGAAGAGCTCCCAGGAGCTCAGGTGAACGCCGGCCTTCTCACCGCCGTCCAAGAAGAGGCAGGCGGCGATTCTCTTTCCCACCGAGAAAACTACCAGCTCCTTTGTGTTGCTCCGGTTGTCGCTGTCCCCGGTTCAAGACTGTGCTCCCCCGGAAGGTCCTTGCCTAATGATAGGAAAATTCCATGGATAATCCGACGATCTTCGACAAAATACTCGCAGTCGCCAGTTTCGAAGAGCTGTCCGATCGAGGGTCATTGCAAGCGGGGCGGTTTATCCTCGGCGTTATCAAAGTGATTCAGGAGTTGTGCTTGGAAAGCGACGGTTACCGGGTTGTGTTCAACAGCGGAATCTACGGGCAGCAGTCGGTGGATTATGTTCACGCACATATTCTCAGGTGTCGGCAGATGACCTGGCCGCCGGAGCAAAAAAAAACGGGATGGAGACAGAGGAGTATGCGCTCAAGCCGACGTTCGAAATGGGATAGGCAGGACGATGAACTCCGTGCCGTCAATCAGAGACTGACCAGCGTGCTGGCTTCCATCGATGATCTGGTCTTTGTGTTGGACAGTGAGGGATGCTATGTCGAATACTACCAGCCTGCGGACAAACCGGAGCTCTACGCTCCGCCGGATGAGTTCCTCGGCAAGCACATAACTGAAGTCGGGATGCCGGAATCGACGGTACAAGAACACCTGAAGGCTATTAAAAGAGTACGAGAGACGGGACAACCCTAGCAGTACGACTATCAGATTCCTATTGGGGGTAAGGCCTGCTGGTTCAGTGCCAAGATATCGAGCTTAAAAGACTTGAAGGGACAACACTTCGGATTTATCGTGGTTACCCGTGATATCACCGAACGTAAGGGTTGGGAGCAACAGTTGGAAGTGCTTTCAATCACTGACCATTTGACCAAAGCCTACAACCGGGTGCGGTTTATGGAGGCCCTCGAGGCTGAGATTCACCGCTCCCGGAGGTACAGGGCACCGTTTTCCGTGGTTATGTTTGATATCGACCACTTTAAAAGGATCAATGACAACTATGGTCATGACATCGGGGATCTTGTTTTGATTTCGATCACGGAACTTCTGAAAGACGGTATCAGAGACACCGATCTCCTGGCCCGTTGGGGAGGAGAGGAGTTCATCCTGCTCTTTACCCATACAGCCGGACCGGTGGCCACCGATGTAACCGAGCGAATTCGTCGTTCGATCGAGACATTCAACTTCGAGAATGTAGGCTTGGTAACCGCCAGTTTTGGGGTCACAGAACACCGCCCCGGTGAAGGACCTGACACCTTGCTGAAGCGGACTGATGAAGCCCTCTACAGAGCGAAACACCAGGGACGAAACTGTATTGTCTCCGGCTGATTCCCCCGATTGACGCAACACCGGGTGAGCCGGTAATATGCCCTGACATGAGTACCCTACCCTTTGCCCGGATCGATAAGAAGTGGCAAGCTTACTGGGAGAAGAACAAAACCTTCCGGGTCCAGGAAGATCCTGACGTTCCTCCCGAAAAGCGAGTCTATGTCCTCGATATGTTTCCCTATCCCTCCTCGGCGGGTCTGCACGTAGGTCATCCCGAAGGCTACACCGCCACCGATATCTACTGCCGGTTCCTGCGGATGAACGGCTACCATGTCCTTCACCCGATGGGCTTCGACAGCTTTGGATTGCCCGCGGAAAACTACGCTATCAAGCACGGAATTCACCCGAAGATTTCTACGGATGAAAACATCGAACATTTCCGCACTCAGATAAAAGCGTTGGGATTCTCCTACGACTGGGACCGGGAGATTTCCACCCACGAGCCGGAGTACTACAAGTGGACCCAGTGGATTTTCCTGAAGATCTGGGAGAAGGGTTTGGCCTACGAAGCACAGATTCCGATCAACTGGTGTACCTCCTGTCTGACCGGTTTGGCCAACGAAGAGGTGAAGAACGGGCGCTGCGAACGCTGCGGTTCTCAGGTTGAACGCAGGAATTTGCGTCAATGGCTGCTGAAGATTACCGCCTACGCCGAACGACTTCTATCCGATTTGGATAAATTGGAGTGGTCGGAGAGCCTGAAGCTGATGCAGCGCAACTGGATCGGTAAGAGTGTGGGTGCCAACGTGCATTTTCCCTTGGTTGATGGGGAGGGCACGATCGAGGTGTTTACCACCCGCCCTGATACGTTGTTTGGTGCGACCTACATGGTGCTGGCGCCGGAGCATCCGCTGGTGGACACTCTAACCACCCAGGGTCACAAACGGGCTGTTGACGAGTATATCAATCAGGCCCGGCTGAAGAGCGATCTGGAGCGTACCGATCTGGCCAAGGAAAAGACAGGCGTATTCACCGGTGGTTATGCGATCAATCCGGTGAACGACGAAAAGATACCGGTTTGGATATCCGACTATATTCTCATCTCCTATGGTACCGGGGCGATCATGGCGGTTCCCGCTCATGATCAGCGGGACTTTGAGTTCGCCAAGAAATTCGACCTTTCCATCGTTCAGGTCGTTTCTCGGAACGGCGGAAAATACGAGCTGGAAGAGGCGGATGTCGAAGACGGATTTGCTGTCAACTCCGGGCAGTTCAACGGGCTGAGTACTTCGGAGTTCAAAGAAAGTATAGTCCATTGGCTCGAAGAACGCGGTATAGGCAGCAAGGCGATCAACTACAAACTTCGAGACTGGGTCTTTTCCCGGCAGCGCTACTGGGGTGAACCGATTCCCCTGCTGCATTGTGAAACATGCGGAATCGTTCCGGTACCCTACGAGGAGTTGCCGCTGAGACTCCCGGAGGTGGAGAGATACATTCCCACTGGGACGGGAGAATCCCCTTTGGTCGCTATCGAGGATTGGGTGAACACCGAATGTCCCCGCTGCGGCGCTCCGGCCAAGAGGGAGACCAATACCATGCCCCAGTGGGCAGGATCCTGCTGGTACTACATGCGCTACCTGGATCCCCATAACGAGACCGTTTTTGCCGCCAAAGAGAAGCTGGAGTATTGGATGCCCGTCGACCTGTACGTGGGCGGGGCCGAACATGCGGTACTTCACCTTCTCTACTCGAGGTTCTGGCACAAAGTGCTCTATGACATCGGGGTGGTCAACACGGATGAACCTTTCATGCGTTTGGTGAACCAGGGCATGATTCTCGGAGAGGGCGGAGTGAAGATGTCCAAGAGCCTGGGGAACGTGATCAATCCCGACGACGTCATTCGTGGCTACGGCGCCGATGCCATGCGGATGTACGAGATGTTCATGGGTCCTCTCGATGTGTCGAAGCCCTGGTCTACAAAGGGTATTGCCGGGATCAAACGTTTTCTCGACCGTATCTGGCGGTTCTCGAACCGTGAAATCAGCGATGATGAACCTCCCCAGGAACTGCTCAAGGTGCTGCACCAAACAATCCGCAAAGTTTCCACGGACACGGAAACCCTGCAATTCAACACCGCGATTGCCCAGATGATGATCTTCGTTTCCCAGGTAGGGAAACAGAGCAAACTGTACCGCAGTGTTTGGCGATCTTTCGTTCTGCTGCTGGCTCCCTACGCCCCTCATTTGGCGGAGGAACTGTGGGAAAAGCTCGGCGGGAAACCCTCGGTAGCCTACGGGGAATACCCGGCCTGGGACGAAGAGTTGGCCAAAGAGGAGATGGTGACGGTTGTCTTCCAAATCAACGGCAAGATCCGCGGACGGGAAGAGCTTTCCGTCGGTATGTCCAGCACTGAGCTGGAACAGAAAGCCCTCGATCACCCCCGGATCAAGGAGATGTTGGCAGGCCTTACCCCCGACAAGGTGATTGTCGTTGCTGATAAGCTCGTCAACCTGGTTGTAAAATCAGTCTAGAATATTTTGCCTTGGTATAATGAGCTATTCTACCCGGTACCGGTCGCGACAACAGCAGATCTGCGATTATCTGGGGGCGGAGAGCTTCGATGTAGGGGTTATCCTCGATTTCGAAGGGCTACGCAATCATTCGCTGCGTTACCTGAGTGGTCAACCCGAGGACGCCCTTCTGTTTCTCTTTGCCAAAGGAGAGAGCCTGCTCGTTCCCTGGGACGTGCCCTTGGCCCGGTCGTTGGCCACGGCAGACAAGTTGATCCCTTACGAAACGTACAGCCGTTCGATTTTTGAGTGTATCAAAGCAATATTCCAGGAAAGGCACATCGGGCGAGCCGAGCTTTCGGGGATTCTTTCCTATCCCCTGGTGAAAGCAATGAAGGAAGCGCTTCCCGGGGTGAAGATGGAATGTCGGGACGGGGGCATCGACGAGACAATTCACGTTATGCGAATGGTGAAAGATTCAGAGGAGATAGAGTTACTGCGGCAAGCCTGCCGAATCACAGACGACTTGATTGAAGCGGTGCCGGTACTCCTTGACGATGCAGAGACTGTCAGCGAAGAGCAGGTGGCCCTGTTCCTCGAAGCCGAGGCTCGCAAGCGTGGCGCCGAAGGCATGGGCTTCGATACCCTGGCCGCTTCTGCCAAGCGCAGCTTCGCCATCCACTGTTTCCCGAACTTCACCTCTGATCGTTTTGGAACCGAAGGGTTTTCGATCCTGGATTTCGGGGTGCGTTTTACCGGCTATACCAGCGACGTTACCGTTACGGTGGCCCGAGGTCCTCTCAATTCCAAGCAGGAAGCCATGAGGGCAGCCGTACAGCAGGCCTACGATCTGGCTAAAACCCTCTGTGAACCCGGCGCAGATCCCGTCCAGGTGGGCAACCAGGTTCAGGAGTTCTTCGAGAACCGAGGATTTCACATGCCCCATTCCTTAGGGCACGGGATCGGATTGGATGCCCATGAGGCTCCCCTGTTTCGGCGGCTTACAAGAAACGACGGTCAGAAAAAACCGCTGTTGCTGGATGGTATGGTTTTCACCATAGAGCCGGGACTCTACGATCCTGATCAAGGGGGTGTGCGTCTGGAGAATGACTTCCTCTGCACCGAGCAGGGAGTGGAGGTTCTTACTTCAGCCCGCATCCTTTATCTGTAGCGGTGAAGGACTGAGCCGCTACCGGAGTGACAGGAGCTCTGTCTTCTCATCGACAAAGAGGAGGAAACAGGAAGCTGTAGCGCTTTCAAACAGAAAGTGCGCCCCAAGAGGCACAGCTTCGAGGAGGAGAGAGCCGTCGGTTGCCGCCGGCACCGACAGTCTGAAAGGCGATTCGAGGAACCAACAGCCCGGCCCAGATTCGAAAATCAGGTCCCGGCAAGGCGCCGGCTGAATATCTGTGACCCGAAAATCCCTGCCGGCCAGTTGGGAGCAAATCAAGCTCAGATCCAAGGACCAGGGGTCCCCCTGACAGCGCTCGGCCATCTCCGTACGTAGCCGCGGTACATTTATCGAAGAACAATCTACTCCACGAATCCAGAGTCGGTACAGCACTTCTGCAGCCGCTCCCGATTCCCACCTCAGAGTGATGCTTGAGCTGTTGTTGGTGCAGTCGGTGGGATAGATACCTCCAGCAGGCGGTAATTCGAGGGATTCCGTAGATATTACCGGGTAGGCGAGAACGGGAAGGTAGAGAATCTTGGGTAGCTCGATAACCGGCTGCCTTCCCTGCTCAACGAAGAGCTCTTCAAAGCCGTTCCTGTCCGGGATCGGATAGACGAGCCGGTAACGAAGCTTGGGGAAAGCCGTCTGCCAGTGATGGGGGGCACTGGGCAGCTGCACCGTCAGCGGCAGCGAATGCCCGTACAAGCTGCAGGCCAAAGGCAGCAGTGGGTGCAAGAGCGCAGCGAGAGCTCCGAGAACAGGTAGGATCCGGATGCGACTTTTCATCTCATAAGATGATAACGGCAGAAACAGGGGTTTTACTTTTTACCTTGATATACTATCCAAGCTGCTCTATATTAGGGGCTACATGGAACCACTCAAACATCTTGAGGCTACGGTTACGCCTCTCCCACGGGGTGGGTACTTGGTAAACTCTCCTGAAGGGTACATCCAGTTCGGCTCGCCTCCGGAAACGATCAAAGACACTATGGCACTTCCCAATTCGGTTCCACGGATTTTCGTCCTGCCCCGCGCTATGTTTGACTGGCGGAAGGGTATCAACCTGGCCGATCTCGAGTTTCCCATTTACTACAACTTTTTCTTGCAGCAGAAGAAAACCTGTGTGATTTGTACCCGAGATCAGGCGGGGAGGTTCATGAAAGCTCTGCAGGAGGCTTTATTCGGTTCCAAAGAGCTCTATATCGAAGGGGACGTGGTGAGCGGCGAGAATGGGGGATATGTACCTGATTTACGCAGCGAAATCAATTATTTCCGCGGCTCGATACGCTTTCGGAATGTTCTTTCCCTCTCGATGTTCAACGAGGACAGCATTTCTCTGGGCAAGGTGAAGATCAGTATCGATCAAAACGGCGATTTCGAGGTCTTCTTTGGCAGCAAAAAGACGGCCCACATTCCGGGGGTTATTCCCTGCAAGCCGATGTACCAGATCGGGCAGCGTCTGCCCGAACCCTATAAGCCGCCCCTGTTCGGCGTGACCTGTCTCGGGCCGAGCCACGGCTTTGATCCTACGGCCAACACATCGGGCTACATCATCTGGCTGAACCACGCCGGAATCATGATCGATCCCCCGATCAATTCCACCGAGTGGCTGGAGTCCTCTAACGTCAATCCAAAGCTGATCGACAGTATCATCCTGACTCACTGTCATGCAGACCATGATGCCGGAACCCTCCAGAAAATCCTGGAAGAGGGCAAGATTACCGTCTACTCCACCAAGACGGTTATGCGCAGCTTCCTGAAGAAGTACTCTTCTCTGACCGGCGAACCTGTTTCCTACCTGGTTCGTTTGTTCGATTTCCGGCCCGTGTATATCGGCAAGCCTGTGTTCATGCATGGGGGGCAGTTCAACTTCTTCTACATGCTGCATTCGATACCCACCATCGGTTTCACCTTGAAGTTCCAGGACCAGACCTTTGTCTATTCTTCGGACCACCAGGGCGATCCGGCCTTGCAGAAAAAGCTCCTCGACGAGGGGGTGATCGACGGCGAACGCTACCAGCAGCTGCAGAACTTCCCCTGGGACAGCAACGTCGTCTACCACGAGTCGGGAATTGCTCCTCTTCATACGCCGATCGATTACCTCAACTCCCTGCCAAAGAAGATACAGAAAAAGACGGTGGTCTATCATATCGCCAAGAAGGATTTTCCCAAGAATACGAACCTTACCCTGGCCACCTTCGGGATCGAGAATACCCTGTATTTCAAGACCAAGGCACCGAGCTACGAAAAGACCTACATGATATTGAACGCCCTGAAACACCTCGATTTCTTTGAAAGCCTGAACGTAGAAAAAATCCAGGAGTTTGTGACCATTGTCGAGGCCCGCAAGGTCAGTAAGGGAGAACACATCATCCGCAAGGGTGAGGTGGGAAAGTACTTCTACATCATTCGAACGGGAAATGTCTCGATCCAGGATGAAGGACTGATCGGCAGGAAGCTTCTCGGCACCTACGAATATTTCGGCGAAGTAGCGTTGCTCAGCGAGGTTCCCCGCACAGCAGATGTTGTGGCCGAGACGGATGTACTGCTGTATGCCATTGAAAAGGACAAATTCTTGAGCTTCATCTACGGAACGGAATTCGAGAAAACCCTTCGCCGCTTGATTGCCAACCGCAGCATCGAAACCTGGAACATCATGGAGGGCAGCCCGTATCTGCAGAGGCTGACCACCTACCAGAAAACCTGGTTGGAGTCGATCCTGGTGCCGAAGGAGTTCGAAAAACCGGGTCTGCTGGTCAAAGAGGGAAAGTCTTTGGAACAATTCTTCATTATCCGGGAAGGGGAGGTGGAGGTCAGCAAGGGAAGCCGGGTCGTTGCTGCCCTGGGAAGGGGAGACTGTATCGGTGCCATTCAGAGGATACACGGGGACGAGATGGCTGAGTTTACCGTCCGACACAAGGGATCCCTGTCGGTGTTCGCCGTTGAGCGAAACGATCTCCTCGACTACCTGGAAGGCAATCCCGGAATCGGTATGAAACTGGCCTACGATTATTACCTGCGAGGATAGATCTCTATGAGATTCCGATCTCCACTCGATTAGCGTCTGCCAGTAGTTGGGCATGAGTAGGGTGGCAGGTGAAGATCACCAGCTGATGTTTCTTGGAGAACTCCGTCAGTACTGCGGCGGCTTGCCGCTGCCGATCCGGGTCCAGGTCCACAAGAGGATCGTCGAGGACGAGAAATCCTTCCGTACCGCCGAGAAAGAACTCCGCCATGGCCAAACGTATGGCCAGGGCGAAAAGATCCTTCGTGCCTGCCGACAGTAAATCGTAGGGAAGACTGCGGCCGTCCCTGCGAACCACTGCTGCGGGCAGGGATGTGCCGGAGGGTACGTTTCGGTATCTGTTGTTGGTCAAGATCGCAAGGTACTGAGAAACGAGGGCGGTGAAGGGCTCGTATACCCCTTCATCCAGCTCCTCGAGCAGGCCTTCGGCGGCTTCTTTAACCCGCACCAGGATTTCGGCTTTCTGGACCTGTCGATGAAATTGTTCTCTTGCTTCCTCCCGCCGGCGTTTTGCCTCTTCGCTCGACTCGTCGGGGAGTGAGTTTTCGGCGTTGCGGCAATCGCTTTCCAGACGTATCTTCTCCCGCCTCGAGGCTTCCACATCCTCTTTCAGCCCGTTGTAGTAGTCGATGAGGGAACGTGCATCGATGTAGCCTTTCGGAAGAGGATCGAGACGGGATAGTTTTTCATTCAGTTCTTTTCCGGTTCCAGCCAGCTCCACGATCCGAGCAAACAGGGTTTCCTTTTCGCCGTACCGGGTGCTCATTGTGTCGATTTTTTTTTGGATGTTCTCCAACTCGGTCTGGATATCCTGACTACGGCTCTGCTTCCGGACAAGTTCTTCCAGGACCTGGCTCAGCTCCCGGGAAGGAGGCAGCTCTGAGGTTTTGTGATATGTCTGTTCCAAAGCCTTGAAGGAGTCGCTGCCAAGTTCCTGCTCGTATACGGTCCGAGCAGTCTGTGTCTCGCTTCGCTGGGCTTCGTAGCTTTGGCTCGCTGTCTCGGCTTCCTGGATCGAGGAGACCTTTAGTTCATCCAGGAGCTGTTGCAGGCGGGGCTGCGCTTGATCGTATTGGTCCGCGATCTCCTTGAACTCTCCTTTCCCGGAGTAGACTTCAAGACTCCATTCCCGGTGACGCATCTCAATTTTCCCGGCGGCCTCGATCCTCAGAGCCTTGTCCTTGGCAAGATGCTGTTCCGCGGGCGGCTCCATGTCTTTTCCCGCCAGCAGGTCGATCGCCTTGTGGGCGCGAAAGGTCAGTGAAAGGTTTCCCGCTTTCAGAGAAGACTTGAGTCTTTCGATTTCCGAGGCGCTGTGTTGAAGTTGTTCCAGCTGGGATCGGGACAGGGGGAGCAGTTCGCTCAGGTCCGCTTCCGCCTGCTGCCACCGCTCCCTTTTGGCCCGGATTCGCTCAAAACGCTCGATCAGGCCCTGTTTCTGTTGGTATGCCTGAGTTTTGTCCTTTTCGTGCTCGAGAGCCTGTGCCGATTGCTGCAGCTCCGGAAGCTCTTTTTCCAAGGCTTCACAGCGAAGCAGGCCTTTGGTCCAACTCTCGTAATCGTTCTGAACGTCTTTGAGAGACAGTTCCGCGTTCTCCAGCTTGACCTCCAGTACCCTCCGCTCCTCTGCGTCTTTTGCCGCTTTTTCAATACCCTTGAGATTTCCTTCCTTCTCGGCCAGCTCCCGCGTGCAGACCTCCAACTGTTCTGTCAATTTACCGAAAAAAACCTCTGTTTCCTTCACCTCTTCATAGTGTTTCTCCGAATCTTCAAGGGTGTAGTACGCTTCGAGAACAGTACCGCGCTCCCGCGACCAACGGGTATCCGCACCCCGTTTCCTCTCGGGCTGCCGACGTTCCAGGTCCCAGCGCTTCAGATACTGGCTGCAACGCTGATCGAGGAGCTCCCGGAATCGTCCCACGGAAATACCGTCGGTCTCCAGCACGCTGCGGTGAAGCAAGTCGGAAAGGCTGTATACCGTCTCCTTGTTCTCCTTTAGTTCCTCCATCGTGGTCGAAAGACCCGACTGAAAAGTCAACAATACGGTGCGAAGCGTACCCGGACTGACGGGAAGAAGATCTCGGAGTCGTGCATCGACAGCCGCTTCCTCTGTAATTCTAGCGCCGTCGGGTAAACGAAGCTCTACTGCGGAACTTGCCCCCCAGCTTTTTTCAAGGTTGTAGGGTTGGTCCTCCAACCGAAACCCTATGGAGGCCGAAACTGTGTCGCCACCGCCGACCGGCAACAGAGGCTGGATCACTTCCTGGAAGTTCCGCTTGTTCAAGTTTACAGGGGTCAATAGTAAATGTTGCAGCGCTTTGAACAGGGTCGATTTCCCCGCCTCGTTGGGACCGATAATCACATTCGCCCCCGGTTCGAGCTCGAGCCTAACCGAAATGAGAGCGCCGAAAGAAGCAACCTGGAGAGTTTCGAGAATCAACGCTTTTGCTCCTGCAGCAGGGCGTAGGCGGTCTGTAGAGCCTCGAAATCCTCCACTGCAATCAGGTTTTTCAGTAAACGATAGGGGAAGGATCCTTCAGTGAACTCCGCTTCCACGGTTTGCTCGCTGATTCTTTCCAGGAGTCGGCTGTCGTCGATCTGGAGGAAAAACATGGATTTTTCAGCCTCTCTGAGGACCTGACGAAGCTCGACAAGCTGCCCGCCACTAATGCGGCCGCTTAGCTTCAGGCGCAGGAGGGTCCTCCCCATTTCTTCAGCCCCGAGCCTTTTTTCGAGGCGCTGTACATCATCGGCACTTTCGAGGTTGTGCTCTTCTTGAATGAAGCGGTAGGTGCCCGTGGACAGGGACTCGATGCGGATCTGTCTTTTCTCATCCACTTCGATCATCCAGGCTGTTCCGCCGTGGCGGCAGTCAAATCCATCCGCCTCGGGGGTCCCCGGTATCAACACCAAAGGGGACGCCGATCCGCCGGTATCGACAGCGTCCCCTCCAGATGGATGCTGTCTGTGGGTGTGCCCGATGATCCACAGGTCGACGAGGGCATCGTCGAGCTCGCTCTGCTTCATCGGGAAGTATAATCCTTGCGCGTCCGGGGAAATCCCCTCGATGCTTCCATGAGCCGTACCGATGTGTAGCACATCCTCGGCTTGTACGGAATCCGAACTCGTGTTCTGTTCCCTCAGCCATGATATGGCGTTGATCTGGCTGTGTTTGGAATCGCACGGACCGGCGTGCAGATGAATATTTAGATCGTAGTGATCGAGATCATAAACTTTAGGTTTGCTCAGAAGCAGGATACGATCCCCCGCTTCCTCGCTGAAACGGGACCACAGAGCGCTGGAGACCCCGGTATAAAAATCGTGATTTCCCGGCAGAACCGCCACCAGCTGCCCCTGGAAGCGGCTCAGCATGCCTGAGGCGCGTTTTACGTCTCGAGCAGAGACGGTCACCCTGTCGAACAGGTCACCGGCGATCAGGAACAGGGCACATCCCTGTTCATTAGCCGTTGCGATGAGCCTCTCGAGGGTGAAAAAGCGGGCCTCGGCCAGCTCTTCCTGAACGTCCGGGTAGCCGGCGAACTTCATTCCCAGATGATAATCCGCACTGGCCAGGATCTTTAGCATACCAACTCCGTGTTTCATTTGGTACTAACGAGGGATTTTGACATCCTGATTCTATCAGCAGGTAGGTATGGGAACAAGTCTCACGTTTTGATCTTCGGAGATTTTTGAAAGGAGGGACAGTGGCGGCCCGTTGCTTCATAAACTGCATGGCTGGGCAGCTTCTTGCTCTTGATGCCGAATACCGAGCAGGACCGGGGAAACCGGGGATCCCAGGATACGTGGAAGTACCTGCACTGCAGGCAGTTGGGTGCCCGAGGAGGTGTCTCAGCTTCCATGGTGAGAATCCATGTTCCCGACCAGTGTATCACGTTTGAACAGATTTGGATCGAGAATGTATTGTTTACCAAATCAATAATATTCATTATCTTTATACTACAAATCAACCCGGAGGGTGAAAATATGAAGCGGCTTATTGTTCGTTCCGTAGTCTTGGTTCTTCTACTTGCGGGAATGATCATTTCCCTCAGCGGACTTAGCCCGGTTCCGGAAAACCTTGCGGGTGGGGAGAATTCTATGAGTGCGGGGAGCAGCAACAGTACAGAGGCGGCCATTCTGGGCGGCGGTTGTTTCTGGTGTGTAGAGGCGGTGTATGAACGTATCGATGGAGTACAGTCTGTGGTATCCGGGTACGCCGGAGGACAAAAGGCCAATCCGACCTACGAAGAGGTTTGTGCCGGGACTACGGGCCATGCCGAGGTTGTGCAGATCCATTTTGATCCTGAAGTGATCAGCTACGAGGAAATCCTCGATCTATTTTGGAAGGCTCACGATCCGACCACTCTTAACCGCCAGGGTGCGGATGTTGGAACCCAGTACCGTTCGATCATTCTCTACAACAGCGAAGCGCAAGCTCAGGCTGCAGAGCGGTCCAAGGCCAAAGCAGCTGCGTACTTCGATGATCCGATTGTGACCGAAATCGTGCCCCTGAGCGCCTTCTACGAGGCGGAGAAGTATCATCAGGACTACTACGAGAATAATCCCTATGCCGGATACTGTACATTCGTAATCAGGCCGAAGCTGCAGAAGCTCGGCTTGGATTCATGAACATTGTAATGACGGGATAATCAAGACTCCCTGGGGCCTGTGCAAGCTATGCAGGGAAAACCCCGCAGGGAAAGCCCCGGGGAGTCTGTTTTTTGGCTCTTGCGAGGTAGCGTCTACCAGTTCTCCGCCAGTAGCTCGTAGTAAGCCTGGGGGTGAGCGCAGGCGGGGCAGGACTTGGGTGCTTCTTCACCTTCGTACAGGTATCCGCAGTTGATGCAGCGCCAGACAACCTTCTTGTCCTTCTTGAAGACCTTTCCGCCTTCTACATTGGCTCTCAGGTCGTTGTAGCGCTTCTCATGCTGTTTCTCAGCAACGGAAATGGCTTCGTAGACCAGGGCCACGGCGTCAAACCCTTCTTCCCGAGCGATTTTAGCGAATCCGGGGTACATCGTGGTCCACTCGTAATTTTCTCCACCGGCGGCTGCTTTGAGATTCTCTCCGGTGCTGCCGATGACGCCGGCGGGAAAGGCTGCTGCTACCTCAACATCTCCGCCCTCGAGGAACTTGAAGAAACGCTTGGCGTGTTCTTTTTCCTGATTTGCCGTTTCCTCGAAGATCATCGAAATCTGAACGAGTCCTTCCTTGCGGGCCTGACCGGCGAAGTAGGTGTACCTGTTTCGAGCCTGGGACTCACCTGCGAAGGATGTGATCAGATTCTTTTCTGTCTGAGTGCCCTTGAGTGATTTCATTATGGCTCTCCTTTAGAAAAATATATTTAGGGCGTAACACGCCCGCTTTCACTGTTTAGTCGGTCTCGGTGCTGTCGACACATTCGGGGCACAAGCCAAAAAACTCCGGACGCGCCCCTTCTATCTTCCGTTCCCGCACCCATGGATGTCTCAAATCCAATCCCGGGAGCTCGACGGCGAAAGGGATATCCTCTACCTTTCCACAGTTGTAGCAATGAAAATGGTAGTGCGCTTCGGCTACAGGATCAAAGCGCATCTGTCCCGAGCTCGAGTTGAGACGGCGAATGATTCCCTGGGATACCATGAGTTCCAAGTTGCGGTACACGGTTCCAAGGCTGATTCGGGGGAGCCTCTCCTTGACCCGCAGGAATACCTCATCGGCGCCGGGATGATTCCTGCAGAGACGGAGTTCTTCCAGAATCACGGTTCTCTGCTCCGTTTTTCTC
>Ga0307380_10007423_pt1 | contig 14274 bp, 13 predicted proteins | sample UN3MG_FD_202239 | JGI IMG/M metagenome (GOLD analysis project Ga0307380, IMG submission 202239) | Soil microbial communities from Risofladan, Vaasa, Finland - UN-3 | ecosystem: Environmental > Terrestrial > Soil > Coastal area > Acid sulfate soil | place: Finland: Risofladan, Vaasa | collected... | reverse complement strand
GGTGAATTCGCCCTGCGCGCCGGATGGCCCTCGATGTTCCGCACCTACCTCGACCAGGACGAACGGTACCGACGGTCGTTCGTCGACGGGTGGTATCGCACGGGCGACCTCGCACGATGCGACGCCGACGGCTACTACTGGTTCGTCGGTCGCGGCGACGACGTCATCAAGACCTCTGGACACCTGATCGGTCCGTTCGAGGTCGAGTCGGCGCTGAACGAGCACCCCGCAGTCGCCGAGACCGGCGTGATCGGCAAACCCGATGCCACTGCCGGCGCGATCGTCAAAGCGTTCGTCGTGCTCGCCCGCGAGTACGAACCGACTGATGAACTCCACCGGGAACTCCTCGGCCATGCCCGGGCCCGATTGGGTGCCGCGGTGGCGCCCCGCGAGATCGAGTTCGTCGACGACCTGCCGCACACCCGCAGCGGCAAGATCATGCGCCGCGTACTCAAGGCGCGCGAGCTCGGCGAGGACGAGGGTGACACCTCAACCCTCGAGGCCCCGCCCGACACCACGGAGCCACGACCATGACCACCGAAGTTCCCCCAGCCCGGCTCTCCGGGAACCACGATCTCGAGCGGCGCCTGCTCGGCGACATGATCCGCATCCGGGTGTTCGAAGAGCGGTGCGCCGAGCTCTACGGCGAGTCCAAGATCCGCGGGTTCCTCCACCTGTACATCGGGGAGGAAGCGGTGGCATCGGGGGTGATGAGTTGCCTGCAACCCGACGATGCCGTGCTGGCCACCTACCGCGAGCACGGTCACGCACTCCTACGCGGCGTGTCGGCGGCCTCGATCATGAGCGAGATGTTCGGCAAGGCAACCGGGTGTTCCGGCGGGCGTGGGGGTTCGATGCACCTGTTCGACGCCGAGACACGGTTCTTCGGCGGCAACGCGATCGTCGGCGGGCATCTCCCGCTCGCTGTGGGCCTCGGACTCGCCGATCAGATGCTCGGCCGCGACGGCGCCGTCACCGTCTGCTTCTTCGGCGAAGGCGCGATGGCCGAGGGCGAGTTCCACGAGGCGATGAACCTCGCGGCACTGTGGAACGTGCCGGTGCTGTTCTGCTGCGAGAACAACCGATATGCGATGGGGACGTCACTGCGGTCGAGCGAGTCGCAGGTCGACCTGGCGCTCAAGGCGGCGAGCTACGCGCTTCCCGCTTGGAGCGTCGACGGCATGGACGTCATGGAGGTGTACCGGGCCACCACCAAGGCGCTGTCGGCGATCCGTGCCGGCGGCGGCCCGATGTTCGTCGAGTTCCAGACGTACCGGTTCCGGGCACACTCGATGTTCGATCCCGACCTGTATCGCGATCCCGACGAGGTCGAGCGCTGGAAGCAGCGCGACCCGATCACCACCTTTGCGAACGGGCTCCTGACCGATGGGGTGATCGACGACGCAGACTTCGACGCACTGTGGACGGCAGCACGCGACGAGACCGAGGCCGCCGTCGCCGCCGCCGACGCAGCTCCGATCGAGGCCGTCGGCACGCTGCTCGAGCACGTGACCCGCCCGGTCGAGCCGACGACCGTTCCCGACGCCTCCGGCTCGAGAGACCAGGACGAGGTGGACGAGGTGTGGCCATGAACGAACCGGCGACGATGACCTACCGCGAGGCGATGCGCGAGGCACTGCGCGACGCGTTGACCACCGACGAGCGCGTGTTCATCATGGGCGAGGACGTCGCCGACTACGGCGGCACGTACGCGGTCACCAAGGGCTTGCACGAGGAGTTCGGACGCGATCGCGTCCGCAACACACCACTGTCCGAATCCGGGTTCGTCGGCGCCGGCATCGGCGCTGCGCTCGGCGGGCTGCGCCCGATCGTCGAGATCATGACGGTGAACTTCAGCTTGCTCGCACTCGATCAACTGGTGAACACCGCAGCCGCACTGCTGCACATGTCCGGCGGCCAGTTCAACGTGCCGCTGGTGGTTCGCACGACCACCGGTGCCGGGCGTCAACTTGCCGCCCAACACTCGCACAGTCTCGAAGGTTGGTTCGCGCACGTTCCCGGGCTCAAGGTGATCGCTCCCGCCACGCCCGCGGACGCGCGATGGATGCTGCCGACGGCGCTCGCGGACCCGAACCCCGTGATCGTCTTCGAGCACTCCGGCCTCTACAACGACCGCGGGCCGGTCGATCCCGATGGCGGGCCCGTCGACATCGATCGTGCCGTCGTACGACGTTCAGGCGACCAGCTCACGATCGTCGCATGGGCGGGCATGCTGCCGAAGGCCCTCGAGGCGGCCGAGCAGCTCGCTGCCGGCGGCGTGTCGGCAGAGGTGATCGACCTGCGGTCGTTGCGACCCCTCGATCTGCCGACCGTTTCGGCCTCGGTGGAGCGCACCCATCGCGCCCTCGTCGTCGACGAGGGGTGGCGTACTGGGGGGATGAACGCCGAACTCGCCGCGGCGATCACCGAGACCTGCTTCTGGACGCTCGACGCTCCCGTCAGCAGACTCGCAAGCCTCGAGGTGCCGATCCCGTACGCCAAACACCTCGAGACCGCGGCGATCCCGCAAGTCGACGACATCGTTGCGGCGGCGAACGCCCTCGTCGGAGGCGCGTCGTGACCGACTCCGCCACCTTCGACTATGCGATGCCATCGCTCGGTGCCGACATGGACGAAGGGCGCGTGATCGAGTGGCGTGTGGCCCCGGGCGACGTCGTACATCGGGGTGACGTGATCGCCGTGGTCGAGACCGAGAAGTCCGACATCGACATCGAGATCTGGCACGACGGCATCGTCGACGAGTTCCTCGTCCAGGTCGGTCAACTCGTCGACGTCGGCACGCCAATTGCCCGGCTCCGCTCCGAAGGCAGCAGCACGCCTGCACCAGACCCACCGCCAGCCGCACCGGTCAGCGCTTCGGCTCCGACCGCGAGGCGTGTTCCGGCGTCACCACTCGCACGTCGGCTCGCCACCGAACGCGGCATCGAGATCGCTGCGCTACGGGGCAGTGGGCCCGGCGGCGCCGTGGTCGAATCCGACGTCGTCGCCGCCACGATCGATGCTCCGCCGGCCGATGACAACGGCGTGCCCCCTGAGGTCATCGCACCGCGGCGGCGATCGCCCGACACCATGCGTGCGCTGATCGCCGAACGCATGGCGACGGCAAACCGCGAGATCCCCCACTACCACCTGTCGCGCGACCTCGACGTCGGCGAACTCGAGACGTGGCTGGCGGCACACAACGCGCAGCGATCGATCGCCGACCGGATCCTGCCGGCGGCCTGCTTCATCCGAGCAGTCGCCCTCGCAGCCGCGCGCCATCGTGAACTCAACGGATTCTGGGTCGACGATCACTTCGAAGCCGCCGAGGCGGTCAACGTCGCCATGGCGATCTCGCTGCGTCGTGGCGGCTTGGTCACGCCGCACATCGAACGAGCCGACGAGCGTTCCCTCGCCGAGGTGATGACCGCACTCAGCGATCTGGTTGCCGCCGCGCGCGCCGGCAACCTCCGCGCGAGTTGGATGACCGGAGCGACCATCACCATCACGAACCTGGGCGACACTGGCGCCGACTCGGTGCACGGGGTGATCTCGCCACCCCAGGTCGCCCTCGTCGGCTTCGGCCGCACTCGTCAACGACCGTGGGTGATCGACGGCCGCGTCGCCGCCCGGCCCGTCGTCACCGCCACGCTTGCCGCCGACCACCGCGCCACCGACGGAGCGGTCGGAAGCCGTTTCGTCGCCGCCCTCGCCGATTTGATCGACCGACCGGAGGAACTTCTGTGACCGACCACACCACTCCCACCCACGACCACGTCGAACTCGCGACGATGATCCTGTCGGCCATCGCCGACATCGCCCCGGAGTTGGAGCCGGAACTGGCAGACCTCGATCACGATGTCGATTTCTGGATGGAACTCCAACTCGACTCGATGGACCACCTCGCGGTCATGACCCGGCTCTCGGAGCAGACCGGGGTCGACATCGCCGAGCGCGACTACCCGCACCTCACCACGGTGAGCGCGCTGCGCGACTTCCTCGCTGCGGGAGGCTCCTGACCCGGTGATCATCGTCTGGCTCCTGGGGCTGGTCGGTGGCTTGGCAGCCGCCGCATACGGGAGCAGACGGGCGGTGACCGCTGCGCTCGACGCGTCGAGAACGTCCAACATCCCGCCGGCCATCATCGGGCTGACCGTGGTCGCCATCGGCACCGACCTGCCCGAGATCGCCAACTCGATCGTGTCCGCGCTGAGCGGCCACGGCGACCTCATCATCGGCGACGCCGCCGGATCGGCGCTCACGCAGGTCACCTTCATCCTCGCCCTGCTGTGCCTCGGCGCCGGCCCGATTCATGCCGACCGTGACACGGTGCTCGCCACCGGCACCATGACGACCATCGCACTCCTGGTCGCCGCGCTTCTGATCCGCGACGGCCTCTTCGCGCGTTGGGAAGGTGGATTGCTCGTTGCGGCATGGGTACTGGCGATCGTGGTGATCGAACGGCGGCAGCCGCCATCCACGCCAGCGCTGGCGCTCGCCCCCCGGCAGACCGATGGATCCACCGGCCGACACGTCGCGGTTGCACTCGGTTGGCTGTTGCTCGTCGGAGTCGCAGCGACCGTCGTGGTGGAGAGCTTCATCACCCTCAGCGACGAGATCGGGATACCGCAGCTGATCGCCAGCGCGATCGTGCTCTCGCTCGGCACATCACTGCCGGAACTCGTGGTCGACTGGACAGCGATCCGCCGCGGTGCGGTGGCAATGGCCATCGGAGACCTCTTCGGGTCGTCGCTGCTCGACGCGACATTGGCGATCGGAATCGGGCCGGCGCTTCGAGCGGTGGCCGTGTCGCCGACCGCGGCGACCACCTGCCTCATCGCTGCGATGGGCGTGATGGCAGCCTCGGTGATCGCCGGATCGCGCCCCACCCACAGCCGACCGTCGGCGACACTGCTGTTCCTCGTGTACGGCGCGGCAACCGCAGCGTTCATCGTTGGGACCGGCTGACCATTCCTCGGTTCGCCATGACCTCTGGCCCTGTCGAACCGCGCCTTGCTTGTCGACACTGGGGACATGACGAAGACCGAGCAGACACGCGCCACGAACGAGTTGGCGCGAATCGATGACGTCCTGGAACGCTACGGACGGCCGGGTCCCCACGCCACCGTGATCATGCAGTTCCCGGCGCCTGGACAGATCGGCGACGACCGCAGGGTGCGCTGGCATGTCCGACGATCCGAACTCGTGGCCGCCGGCGCCGAGGATGCCGCGCTCATCAACTTGGACGTCCTCGTCGACGCACTCGAGCCGCGCGGCGAGTGGGTGCTGTTGACAGCGGACGGGACCGACGCGACCTTCTGCTGGTTGACCGACCACACCGTCAGCCATCTGGCCCATGTCGGCGCGTGCCCGTCGCTGCTCGCAGCACTCGATGAGCTGACCGATCGAACACCCGTGGTCGTTGCCGTGGTCGACCATCTGGGCGCAGATCTCTTCGAACTCGACCACCTGGACCTCGTCGAGATCGGCTCGGTCAAGGGTGACCACGTGCAGACGCACCGGCACACCGGCGGCAACCACGACGGTTACCAACGCCGCGTCGAGGCGGTCTACGAACGCAATGCCGACACGATCGCTCGCCAGATCACCGCGCACGCACTCCACGCCGGCGCCCGCCTGGTGGTGCTGACCGGCGACGACCGTGAGGCAGCAGCGGTCACCGACCACCTCGATCCTCACCGATTCGACGTGTCGACGGTGCAGGCGGGCGCCCGACACGACGCTCACGTCGCCGACCGTGTTCGTCACGCAGCGATCGACCGGTCACTGGAGGATCGTCGGATGCGGCGTTCCGCGGCGGTCGACCACCTCCGCGAGGAGCTCGGGCGCCACGCGCTGGGAGTGCAGGGTCGCGCCGATACTGCGGCAGCGATTTCCGAGAGCAGAGTCGCGACCACGTTCCTCGACCGAACCGCTGCAGTCGCCGCCGACGCACTTGCCCGCGACACCTTGCTGTTCGGCGGCACGGTGGTCGTCGCGGACGATCTTGGCGTGACCGACGGTGTCGCGGCCATTGTTCGCTATACAACTCAGTGAGCCGTCGACCCGACAACGACCGACCAGCGACCACTGACGTCACGAGGAGCCCCGATGACCGACACACCTGAGAACCCCGAGACCGGGATCGACACGACTGACAGCAGTCCGAGTCGTTGGCCCCTGATCGCGGGGGCGGTGGTGATCGTGGCCGCGCTGGTGGCCGCGCTGGTGTTCATCAACAACGGTGACGACGACGACAGCAGCGACTCGGTGGCCACCAGCGAGGCGAGCCAGACCACCGACGTGTCCGAGACCACTGCGACCACCGACGTCCCCGAGACGACGCAAAGCCCGGAAACGAGCGCAGCCACGACAACCGCACCGGCGACCACCGAAGCGCCACCGCCATCAGAGGACGTCAGCACCGCGATCTGGCCATGGACCGACACCGACCTTCGGTACGCCGACCCGGTCGAGGCGGCAACAGGTTTCGCGACCGACTACCTCGGATTCGTCGACCCGATCGCCGGCGAGTTCATGGCCGGCGACGACCGGTCCGGTGAGGTCGAGATCCGCACGTTCGAGAGCGGGCCATCGACGGTGGTGTTCGTCCGCCAGCTCACTGCAGACGACAGCTGGTGGGTGCTCGGCGCGGCGAGCGAGAACATCACGATCGACGAGCCCGATGCGTTGGCGGAGGTCACGAGTCCACTGACGGTGTCAGGCATGGCCGTGGCATTCGAGGGCACCGTCGATGTCCAACTTCGGGCCGACGGCAACGGCGAGCCGATCTTCGAAGGCTTCGTCACCGCCAGCGGCGGTCAAGAGCCGGGTCCGTACAGCGAGACCTTCGACTTCACGAGCCCCGGTCAGACCAGCGGCGCCCTCGTGATGCTGTCGCTCAGCCCGGAGGACGGCTCGACGCTCGAGGCGTCAGCACTGCGAATCTTCTACCCCTGATCGTCGGACTGGGCGCGGCCTCCGACGAGCGCGAGCACCTGCGCCACCGCGTCCTTGCCGTCGGGTGCGAGGTCGAGACAGCCCAACGAGGCCGCCGCATCGTCGGGTCTCGCTGTCTGCTGACGGACCAGCACCGGAGTGCCCGGCGACTGTTGTCGGTGGGCTCCGACCAGTTGGATGGTTCGTTCGTCGTCGGGGTCGAGCAGCACGATGATCGCGTCCGCATCGTCGGCAAGTGGGCACCGCCCCCCGTCGAGCACCGGGCACCCGGCATTGCCGCGCGACGCCGGACCGGCACACATCGCTGTCGCCAGGCCTGCTGCGTCGGCAGCCCGTTCTCCAGCCCACCGCCGACCGGCGACCTCGACGAGCACGCGCGGTCGGCGCTCGCCTGGCGGCCACGTGGCCACCGGGCCGACAGTCCCGACCGTCAACCGTACGATCCCATTGTCGTGGCCCAACGCAACCGGGCCGCGCCGGCTCAGCATCGAGAGCATCGGGCCGTTCTCGAGCAACACGTCGGCCTGAAGATTCGCGAGCCCGACGGCGCCGGCGTGACGAACCAGAACGTCGAGCAGGTACGGCCCGAGCCAACCGCGCCAATCGGGGGCGACTGTCACCGCGAGGTCACCGTCGCCATCGTCACGAATCGCGTAGCCCGCTTCTCCGGCGACCACCTCGGGCTCGCCCTCGCGGTGAACGACGGCGATCACGCCGAAGCCACCCCGCGAGGCGACGTCGGCCCACTCCTGACACCATTCGAGATGCGGCTTGAAAGCACCGAAGAACCGCCGGTGACGGTCGCCCACGGACAGCGTCTCGTACAGGCTGCACATCCGCTCTCCATCGTCGAACGAAGTGGGGCGCACCTCCATGCGAGCGCCGCCAGCGAGCTCGATGACCTCGGAGGGGTCCACGTCGTCCATGCCACCGACATTCTGACCCATCAGGCGCACCGCGAGACGACCAGCTACCCCTTGGGGTATTCTTACGACATGTCGATCACCCGTGGACTCCTCGTCGGCATCGCCGGCTTCAGCCTCCTGCTGGCGTCGTGTGGCGGCGACGAACCCGAAGCTGACGTCCCCGCGACGGCTTCCACCGCCGACAACGTCGAGGGGGCGACCACGATCAACGGGATCTCGACGATCTCCGTCGACGACGCCGCCCTGATCACCGACAATCCGCCCGAGGATCTCGTGGTGCTCGACGTCCGCACTCCCGAGGAGTTCGCCGAGGGCCACCTCGAAGGCGCCGTGCTGGTCGACTTCTACGACGCCGACTTCGCCGAACAACTCGCTGCGCTCGACGCCGGGGCCCCCTACCTCGTGTACTGCCGCTCGGGGAACCGCAGCGGGCAGGCCCTCGGTGTGATGCAACAGCTCGGGTTCACCTCAGCGGTCGATGTCGACGGCGGGATCGTCGCTTGGTCCGGTGCCGGGCTCCCCGTCACGACCGAGTGACGACCCAGGGCGGCGCTCACCAACCCCCCTGAGCACGAGCACACGGGTGAACTCGGCGCCGACGAGCACGATCTGGCCCACGAAGAAGATCCACAGCAGCACCAGGAAGATGCTTCCGGTGACTCCCACCAATGACGAGGCGGCATACCGCTGGAGATAGGCGCCGACGAGCACGTTCCCGACCGCCAGCATGCCCGCCGTGACAGCGCCGCCTGCGATGGCGGACGGCCACGGGATGTGTGCATCGGTGAGAAAGTGGAAGAGCAACGCGACGACGCCAGCGCCCAGCACCCACGACGTAGCGAGGCCGAACAACTCCTCGAACGACGCGACGAATGCCGCGTCGGGGATCAGCCGGCCGAGCAGCCCGGCAACAGCGTTGAGCACAAACGAGGCGATGACCACGGCGCCGGCCCCGGCAATCACCGCAAAGGCGACGAGACGTCGAGTCACGGTGTGGCGAAGCCCGGGGCGCACAGGGCGTTCCCAGATCGTGTTGAACGCGTCCTGCACGGCGATCACCAGGACAGACGCAGTGAGGAACAGCGAGACTGCCCCGATGACACCGAGTCCGGTGAGTGTCCCGGTGCCGTCGAGCGTGTCGGTCAGGGCGCGGGCCACGTCGGCGGCGTCGATGCCGAGCCATTCCGAGATCCGATCGGTGAGATACGACTGGACGTCACCTCTCGAGATCACGAGCCCGGCGATCGCGAGCGCGAGCGCGAGCAACGGGACGAGAGCGAACAGCCCGTAGTACGCAATGCCCGCGCCGAGTCGAATCGTGCGGTGATCACGCCACTGTTCGTACGTGTCGAATCCGAGCGTCCAGGCACCGCGAGCGACATCACGAACCCGATCCACGATCACCGCGATGATGCTAGGGGCCGACGGTCGCGGGGGTCCGGGATCGCCGTGATCAGACCGGAGCGGACAAGGGCGGTCCCGCGAATTCGAGCCAGGCTCCATAGCCGCCGACCAGGTCGGACACGTCGGAGAACCCCGCCCGCCGAAGCACGCTGGCGGCCACCGACGACCGGTAGCCGCCGGCACAGTACACGACCGTCGGAGCATCGGCGTCGAATTCGTCGAGTCGATCAGGGAGCTGCCCGACCGGCACCGCCACCGAACCGGCGATACTGCCGATTGCCACCTCACCGGGGTTGCGGATGTCGACCAGTTGGAGCCCGCCGATCTCGGCGCGCCGGCGTTCGAATTCCGGCACGGTGAGGCGCGAGGCCCGCGCCGTGTGTTCGGGATGCTCCGCCATCACGGTCAGCGCGTCTGCGACGTATCCGACCACCCGGTCGAAGCCGATACGACCGAGCCGGTTGCGCGCCTCGATCTCGAATCCGGCATCGGCGACGAGCACGATGTCGACGTCGCTCGGCACCACCGATCCGGCGAACTCCGCATACCGGCCTTCGAGGCCGACGTTGACCGAGCCGACCAGGTGCCCGCGGGCGAACTCCTCTGGCGAACGTCCGTCGAGCATGATGGCGCCACCGTCGAAGAGGCGCCTCGCCGTGTCGAGGTCGAGGGCGACGAGCGCAGCGGTCTCGTCGAGCAGCGGGCGATCCTTGCGGTTCAGCACGGCGTCGTAGACGAAGTACGACGGGGCCGGTGGTTGGCCCTCGGTGACGAGCGCAACGAAGGTCTCCTTGTCAGGCGCAACGAGCGCATAGTTGTTCACGCGCTGATCGCCGATCGTCGACCAGGTCTCGGTCGACAGGTTCTTGCCGCATGCCGAACCAGCACCGTGGGCCGGGTAGACGCGAGTGGCGTCCGGAAGGGTGAGCAGCTGATTGTGCAAGCTGTCATAGAGCTTGTCGGCGAGTTCGTCGCGGGTGTATCCGAGCGACGCGAGCAGGTCGGGTCGTCCGACGTCACCGATGAAGAGGGCATCACCGGTGAGGACGCCGTACGGCACCTCGTCGTCAGCATGCTCCCAGACGACGATGCTGATCGACTCGGGTGTGTGCCCGGGGGTGTGGCGGATCTCGAGCTGCACGTCTCCGAGCGAGATGTGCTCGCCATCGGCGAATTTCCGCGACGCGAACTCGGTCTCAGCGACCGCAGAGAACCCGATCTCCGCTCCAGTCGCCGCTGCCAGCTCGAGGTGCCCCGAGAGGAAGTCGGCATGGAAATGCGTCTCGATCACCAACTCGATCACCAGACCGGCCCCCTCGGCGTCACGCACGTACTCGTCGATGTCGCGGCGGGGGTCGACCACGACAGCGCGTCCGGTCGTCTCGTCGCCAATCAGGTATGAAGCCTGTGACAGACAGTCGAGGTAGTACTGCGTGAAGATCATGGTCGTGCCTTTCGACTGGATGCCGACAGTGATCTCGTCGGCTGTGCTGCGTGGTCCAACATACCCCATGGGGTAACTATTCCAGGTTGCCCACAAACCGAAGAGTACGGTGACGGCCATGCAACGTCGAACCGCACGCATCGCAGCATCGGCTGTCGCCATTGCGCTGGCGAGTGCGGTCCTGGCGGGGTGTTTCACTGTCGAGGCCACGTTCAGCATCAACGACGACGCGACGGCCGACGTCGATTACCTCGTCTTGATCGACACCGAGCAGCTCCAAGAGCTCTCCGGACTGCTCGGTGAGGACACCGGGGCTCTCGGGGACCTGTCCGGCGATGCACTGCTCGGTGAATTCCTGGGCGGCGACGATCCGTGCGGCGACCTCACCCAGGAGCTCAGCACCTACGAGGTCTCGACGCGCGAGATCGACGAGGGCGGCGAGGTGGGCGTGGGCTGCACGGTCAGCGGCGTCCCGATCGCAGAGCTGAACTCACTCGGTGACGACACGTCGTCGTTCATGATCGAGCAAGACGACGACGGCACTCGCTTCGATGCGGTCCTCGAGGGTGTCGACGAGCTCGCCGGCGACCCGTCGGAAACCGACATGATCACCGAGATGCTCGGGGTCAGCCTCGATGACCTCTTCACGATCAGGTTCGTCGTCAGCGCACCCGGCTCGCTCGGCGACAACAACGCATCTTCGACCGACGGCGCGACCGCCACCTGGGATGTCAAGCCCGATGCCGATTTCGTCACCGACGGCGACGCCACGATGACTGCCGAGTGGACGCCCGGCGGCGGCAGCAGTTCGTCGGTGTGGATCATCCTGGCGATCATCGCCACAGTTGCTGCGATCGCTGCCGTCGCCATCGTCCTGGTCAAGCGCTCCAAGGGTCAGCACACGGAGGTTGCCGACGCGGCGGCCGGCGTGCCGACGTCACCGCCCGGCACGACACCGCCCTCGCCCATCACCGCGCCTCCGCCGCCGCCACCCGGCATGGCGCAGCCGCCCGGTCCTGGGGGACCAGCGCCGGTCGCACCCCCACCGCCTCCAGCCGCGTCGGAGCCGCCGACGGCACCGCCACCACCGGCAACGCCACCCCCTCCCCCGCCGCCACCGTCCTGACCGCCGCCCCGACTCAGGCCTTCATCGGAGCCATCGCACTCAGCAGGTCGCCGACGAGGTGCTGGCGTTCGACGCGGTGCCGCATCGGGCGGTCGGTGACGATGGCATACCGGTTGCGCCGACCTTCGCGATGACGCGTGAGGCATCCCGCCGCCTCGAGGTCGTTCACGATGCCCTGCACCGCACGCTCGGTGATGCCCACCTGCTCGGCGAGATCTCGAAGACGGAGCTGCGGATCGCGGGCGAGGCAGATGAGCACATGGCTGTGGTTGGTGAGAAACGTCCAGGTGCCGTCATCGACGAGCGGACCCGACGGTGCATCGGAGACGACGGTGCGGGGGGCCATGATCACAGGCTAGGAATGGTGTTACCGGAAATCAACTTCCGTTGATTCGTCGTGGGTGTCAAGGGGCGGGTGTGGCAGGCTCTCGATGTGCACGCGCCGAGCTACGAGCAGCTGTTCGAGAACAACCGCCGGTGGGTGGCACACGAACTCGCCAACGATCCCGACCACTTCGAGCGCCTCGCTGCCGGGCAGCATCCGAAGTACCTCTTCATCGGCTGCTCGGACAGCCGCGTGAACGCGAACGAGATGGTCGGTGTTCGCAGCGGCGAGATGTTCATCCACCGCAACATCGCCAATCTCGTCGTGCACACCGACATGAACCTGATGTCGGTGCTGCAGTTCGCGGTCGAGGTGCTCGGCGTCGAACACGTCATCGTGTGCGGCCACTACGGCTGTGGTGGCGTCGCCGCGGCGGTCGACGGTTCGTACCACGGGCTGATCGACAAATGGCTGCGCACCATCAAGGACGTGTACCGGATCTACCACGACGAGCTCGACGCCATCGCCGACCCCGAGTTGCGCCACCAACGCCTCGTCGAACTCAACGTACGCGAGCAGGTGTATCGGCTGTGCTCGACATCGTTCGTCCAGCGACGGTGGGGCGACGACATGAATCAGCACGTGCACGGTTGGGCCTACGACCTGCGCCACGGGCTGCTCAAGGACCTCGGGATCGACCCGGCCGACGAGCCCGCTCGCGGCATCTACGACCTCGACGGGCTCTGACCCCGGGACGTTCGACACTGGCCCCGCGTTCTGAGGTGGGAGACGCTGGTACTGGGTCGCGGGACGATCCTGCGACCGGTATCGAGGGAGATGTCCATGTCGCCAGTGACCGCTCAGCAAACCCAGGTTCGTCGCATCGTCGATCTCTCCGAGGTCGGCCTGAGCGATGTCGGACTCGTCGGCGGCAAGGGAGCGAACCTCGGCGAGATGATCGCCGCCGGGTTCCCGGTGCCGCCCGGGTTCGTCATCACCGCGGAGGCCTACCTCGATGCCATGGAGCACGCCGGCCTGCGCGACGAACTCGCCGAGCATGCCCGCTCCGCCGGCGCGCTGACGCCCGACGCACTGGCCGAGGCGGTTGGACATCTGCGAGCCGCTGTGCGTGGTTGCACGTTGCCCGCGGCGCTCGCGGACGACGCGCTCGAACGTCTGGACGCACTCGGATCGGACGTCAGGGTGGCCGTTCGATCGTCGGCCACCGCTGAAGACTCGACCGACACATCGTTCGCCGGGATGAACGAGACGTTCACCAACGTCCGCGGGCCCGAACTCCTTGCGCGAATCACCGACTGCTGGGCGTCACTGTTCGGTGAACGCGTCGCCTCGTACCGCGTCGATCGGGGGTTGATCGACGAGCCGGCGATCGCCGTGGTCGTCCAACAGATGGTGGCCTCGGACCGATCCGGCGTCATGTTCACCGTGGATCCGGCCGAGCGCGAACGGGTCGTGATCGAGGCGGCCTTCGGCCTCGGCGAGGTGGTGGTGTCCGGTCGAGTCGAACCCGACACGTATCACGTCGACCGGGCAACCGTGGCGCTGCGTGACGTCCGGATCGGTTGTCAATCGGTGCGCATCACCACCGGTCCCGACGGCGACGTCGTCGAGGATCTCGACGCGGCGGAAGGTTGGCGTCGCGTGCTGACCGACGACGAGGTCGTGCAAGTGGCCGCTCTCGGTCTCGACATCGAGCGGCACTACGGCAGTCCGCAGGACATCGAGTGGGCGTTCGTCGGTGACGACCTCTTCGTCGTGCAGTCCCGACCGTTGACCACCCTCGAGCCGTCGACGCTCGGCACACCGGAGACCCCGATTCTGCAGGGCCTCGGGGTCGGCGACCGCCACGCCTCGGGGCGCGTGCGGATTCTGACGTCGCCGAAGGATGGTCACCTGCTTGCCGACGGTGACGTCCTCGTCGCCGCGATGACCTCGCCCGACTGGGTCGCCACGATGCGACGCGCCTCCGCGCTCGTCACCGACGCGGGCGGGAGCACGTGCCACGCTGCGATCGTCAGCCGCGAACTCGGGCTGCCGGCGATCGTCGGAACCCGCACGGCGACGACAA
>Ga0307380_10007422_pt1 | contig 14274 bp, 10 predicted proteins | sample UN3MG_FD_202239 | JGI IMG/M metagenome (GOLD analysis project Ga0307380, IMG submission 202239) | Soil microbial communities from Risofladan, Vaasa, Finland - UN-3 | ecosystem: Environmental > Terrestrial > Soil > Coastal area > Acid sulfate soil | place: Finland: Risofladan, Vaasa | collected... | reverse complement strand
CGTATGCGGATGAGCCGACTTCGGTCAGTCCTATCGGAGCGGAAATGAGGGAAGCGAGACGCCGGAGCGCCTCACTCGCAGAGTTCCTGACCACGGTGGCTTCAATGACCAGCCATCAGGACCTCGTAGACAGCCTCAAAGCCGATCCCCCATGATGCATGTTCTTTGCTTGGCCACTGAACCTTGCTAGTACTTGCACAAGTCTGTGCCAGCTCGGAAAAGTGCCCCATACGGGGCACAAGTGTCTCGTGACCCCAGATCGGTGTTCAGCTCCAAGAACGAACGCACCATGCTGGAGTGCACCATGCTGGTTTGCACCAGCATAGACCGCATTTATGCAAGCAAGCCCTGGATGCTCGCGAGTTGCAGGGCCGAGATCGAGACAAGGCGTCTCATGGGCTGTCTTCCAGATCTTTGGCCATGTAGATGATTGCAGGCTGCCCGAGAAGGAGAGAGGCAAGCAGGTGGGTTTCCTCACTGCGCTCCCTGAAGCCCACTCGCCTGTAGAGCGTCCTCGCGCCAGGGTTACCCGAGCTCACGTGCAGGCCCAGGCGCCTCATATGGTTGTCGCGAGCCCAAGTCTCGGCTGCCTGCAATAATCGAGTGCCCGCTCCCCGCCCACGTGCCCCCGAAGTCACCCCAATTGCCCCTATGTAGGCCTCGGCTGGTCTGGCGTCGTACGAAGGCAAGGCAATGCCCAACAACAGTCGTGGAACGTAGCATAGCCCGACCTTGTAGCGGGCGATACGCCACATGGCCGCCCATCTCTCGGTGATCCTGGTCCGGTGCGCGGATTCAAGCAACAACATGCCAACCACCGACGCGGAGCCCTGGGCGGCAAAAGCGTGCAATCCTGCGCCGCTCTCAAAGCGCAGCACCTCCTCCACAACCGCGGATGCCGCTTCTAGGCGATTGCCGAACAGCAGTCTGAACTCCCGGGGAAAGCATTCTACCATGAGGGCCGCTATGGCCGGGAAATCCTCTGGTCCAGCTGGCCGGACTGTGATCGCTTGGCCCAACTCGGTGGCTCCTAACGTAGAAGGGGGGTCCGTGGGGGCTGGCCCCAGGTTACTTGACCGGTGGCCCACTGGTCCTCACCGGGAGTGGCGAGCGATCGGGTGTGGGCGTTTTCGTTGGTGTGTGCGTGGAGGTCGGAGTGCCGGTATCGGTCACCGTGGGCGTTGTGCTTGCAGTGAGGGTGAGCGTCGGCGTCATCGTCCTAGTTGGCGTGGGAGAGTAGGTCTTGGTTGGAGCGGGCGTGGGAGTGCGCGTCCGTGTCGGCGTGCGCGTCCTCGTGCCGCGAGGAGTGAAGGTTGGGCGAGGCGTGGTGGTGGCTTCTGCAGTGCGAGCAATACTTGGCGTCGGCGACGGCGTGGAGGTGGGCACAGGCGTCTGCGTGGGCAGGGTCATGATCAAGCTCAGGTCATATGTGCGGTCTGGGCCGAACTGGTCCTCGTTGTGCACGGTGACGACGGCAGTGCCATCCTCGCCAGGGGTAAACGCGACTTGGGAAGCCAGGGTCCCAGGCGAAACGTCATCATTGGCGATACGCTCGCCACCCACCAGTACCTCGAGAGACGTGTCAACCCCGATGCCCAGGTTGGCCGTAGTCACGATATAGGTGCGTCCGGCCTTGGCCCGAAACGTAACCCGGTCCACGTCTCCAACAGGGTCAAAGACGCGTCTCTGGGTCTCTCCGACAGAAATGGGTGCTGGCAACCAGTCGTCCGGTTCATACACGTCGCGCAGGCCAGCAACAGCGGGGGTGATGCTGGGAAGTGCTTCCCCTTCTGCGGGCGGGCGCGGGGTCATGCTCGGCGTGGCCGTCCAGGGATAGGTTGCCGTCGCTTCAAGCGGAACCTGGGCAGCGTACACAGCTCGGCGGTCTGCCTCTACCGGCCTTGAGACTGCGGCCGAGAGACGAAAGATGCTCAAGGTCAGGCCGACCACCAGCGCAGTGGCGGCTATGCTGGCGTTGTGACGGGAACAGACTCGGCTCAGCACCACCCAAAGCTGCCCCCAAGTGCTCTGATCGCGCACCCGCACCAGGTCACGGCGCATCTCACCAGCCGTCTGGTATCGAGCAGCAGGTCTCTGGGCCAGGGCCTTCATCACTGCGGCGTCGAGGGCGTGAGGTACGTCGCCGTCGTAGTGACGCGGCGGGCGGCCGTCGCCCAGATAGCGACGCCCAGTGAGCATCTCGTACATGACCAGCCCGAGGGAGTAGAGGTCAGAGCGTTGTTCGAGGCATCCCGTCGAGGTGGCCTGCTCGGGTGACTTGTAGGCCGGGGTTCCAGGATGGCCCAGGGGCGGCTGCGTCCGATGGATCTCGTGCCCCAACTGAGCCACGCCGAAACCAGTCAGCTTGGCCGCGCCCTGGCTGGTTAGCAGGATATTGTCTGGCTTGATGTCCCGGTGAACGATGTCGCGCAGGGAGATGCCCTCAATTGCCTGGCAGATGTCGATGGCGATGTCGAGAGCGCGTTCAATCGACAACGGCGATTCTGTCTCCAGGAGCTGCCTGAGACTCTTGCCGTCCACGTACTCGAGGACCAGATACATGGTCTCGTTGTCGTCAGTCTCCAGGCCGTAGGCACTGACCACATTGGCATGGATGACTCGGCTCACGGCCTGCGCTTCTTTCCTGAAGCGCGCCCGATAGTCGTGCCACTCCTCGGTGGAGAGAAGGGTGGAGTGTGGAAGCAGCTCCTTTATGGCCACGTGTCGATCGCTGCGAAGGTCGTGGCCAAGATAGACCTTGCCGAAGCGGCCTTCGCCCACGATCGAGAGTATTCTGTATCTGCCGGCAAGCACTGTGTCGGGGCTGAGCACTCCGGTGAATCCTCCACCTGGGCAGGTCAAGACACGGGCAAGCCACTAGCCAGGAAAACCAGGGTCCAGGGCAGGTGGCATACTGGCATCTAACGATGCCAGTATAGCATCGGTCGGTGGCATCGGCAACAGAGGGAGCGATCGGGGGTGTTGAAGATGTCTTAGAGCGTAGGGGCGCATGTGCCCCGGCTGTGCCGGGATCTGCGACGATGCGCCCCTACCAGAAGCAAAAAACAGAACTAAACTGCCATTTGGTGTGCTATCGCCCTCGGAACGAACGAGGCCCAGAGGCGATGGTATCCTGACCGGTTCCTAGCGAGCCCTGGCAGCGCGAGAGCTCTTCTCGGTGACGATCCAGACCCGCTGTTGCTGGCCCAGCGTGCACAGAGCCTGTAGATCGCACGAGCGGCATTGGCCTTCCGCGCACCCCTGCACTGCTCGAAGATAGCCTGCCCGCTCCAGATCCAGGAGCATCTGCTCCAGGAGTTCTCGGTCCACGTCCAATTCTGCGGCTAGTTGAACGTTTGTTTGGGCGGTTCCGCTTGCCAGGCGCTTGAGCAACCCCTGAAAGCTGCGGGCAGTCATTTCCAAATCCCAATCATAGAGCGACCAAGGCCAGATGGTAGGCGATGGTGCCACCCACGACGGCGAGAACCGCGAGGAAGACAACGTTGATCAAAGTCCACTTCCAAGAGTTGGTCTCCTGCTTGACCACCGCCACGGTGGCCACGCACGGGATAAATAGCATCTGGGCGACGAGGAAGGCAAGACCGGAAGCGGGGGTAAAGTTGGCTGAGAGGGCTTGCGTCAATGTGCCCGCATCCTCACCAGCGCCGTACAGCACGCCCAGCGTTGCCAACGCGTTCTCTTTGGCCACGAAACTGGCCAATAGGGCAACCAGCGGCCTCCAGCCCAGGCCCATCAGAGACCCAATGGGAGAGAGGATGCGCCCAAGGGAGGAGAGGTAGCTGGTCTCTATGTCGCCGCGTGGCAACGTCGCCAGCACCCACACGATGACTGAGACGACCAGGATGATAGTCGCTGCTCTTCGCAAGAAACTCAAAACGCGATTCCAAGTAGAGATGCCGATAGTCCGCCAGTTAGGCACGTGATAGAGGGGCAACTCCATGATAAAGGCGCTACTCTCTCCCTTCAGAACAAAGCGGTTCACGATGATGCCCAAGACCGCGAGCACGAGCACCGGCAAACCCGTCAGGCACCACGAAACCAGGCCGGCCCTTTGGGGGAAAAACGCGGGGGCTAGAATCGCCAGCACGCCAAGACGCGCCGCGCATGGCACTAGGGGAGCCAACATGATAGTCAGCAACCGCCCACGCTCCGACTCGATGACCCGAGCTCCCATGATGGCGGGGACGTTGCAGCCAAAGCCCAGAAACAGGGGCACAAAGCTCTTGCCGTGGAGTCCCATGGCGTGCATGAATCGGTCCATTACGTAGGCGGCCCTGGCCATGTAGCCCACGTCCTCAACCACACCCATGGTGACGAAAAAGATCAATAGAATGGGCAAGAAGGTGAGCACTGTACCCACGCCACCGATGATGCCATCGACGACCAGGCCAGACAACCAGGCAGGCCCGTGCGCCAGGAGTTGGGACATGACCCTCGCCACTCCGCCAACGACACGATCTGCCATGAGTTCCTGCAGAGGACCGCCCACGACGTAGGTGAGCCCAAAGATGACCGCCAGCACTGCGGCGAGCACCAGCAGGCCCCAGAAGGGATGGGTGGCCGCGCGATCCAAGCGCTGGGTGAGAGTGATCCGGCCGGGCCTTGGTCGCTTCAGGGCGGCGCTGGTCATGCGATGAATCCACTCATAGCGGCCAGTGGCCACAGCGATGATAGCATCCTCATGCTGTCGCCAGATGGCCTCCACTTCGGCCCATCGCTCAGGTGGCAGTGCCTGCTTCATCAGCGCCGCAACCCGCTCGTCTGCCTCGAATAGCTTGAGTCCGACCCAGTCCGCGGGGTAGGGTTCGGGCACGAATCCTTCGATGATTGCACGGAGGTTGCTCAGGGCCTCGCGATGATCATCGGCGATCTCCGGTCGATTGGGCTCGCGCTCGGGCCCATGCCGCAAGACCTCCAAAGCCGCGTCGATGAACTCACGCACGCCCTCATTCCGCGTGGCGGTCATGGGAATGACGGGTACGCCAATGGCAGCAGCCAAGACCTGGCACTCTATTTCAAAGCCCTCCTGCCTGGCTACATCTATCATGTTGAGTCCGATGACGATGGGGGAAGGAAGGGCCAGCAGCTCGGCCACCAGATAGAGGTTGCGCTCCAGAGAGGCGGCATTGACCAGCACGAGCACCACGTCCGGTTTGTGGTGTATGATATAGTCCCTGGCGATCACTTCCTCGGGAGAAGCGGCGGTCAGACTGTAGGTTCCGGGCAGGTCTGTTAGGTGAACGGGCACGCCATCGTGCTCGAAAGTGCCGGTGCGCCTCTCAACCGTCTTCCCGGGCCAGTTGCCCACACGTTGGCTTAGGCCCGTCAACAGGTTGAACACGGTGCTCTTGCCCACATTGGGCTGGCCCGCCAGAGCTATGGTCGCGACCCGGTCATCACTCATCTCTTGTCCCTGGTACCTTGCATGGCGACTGAACTGGTACGTCGGTCAGCCTTTCCGGCGCACGCGCACTCTGCGCGCCTGGCCGCGCCCAAGGGCAATCTGGGTGTCCAACAAGGAGACGATGATGGGGCCGTGGCCATGGTTGCGAACCACCTGCACGCTGACGCCCGGCGTAAAGCCCAATGCGGCCATGCGTCCGACGAACCCATGGCCCCCCGACAACTCTACCACAGTTCCTAGCTCCCCAGATGCCAGATCGGATAGAAAAGCCGTGTCATTTCTTGTCACAGCGAGGATACCTACCTCTCGGAGCATTCGGCGTCCTGGCAGCAAGCGCGGTCTCAAGGAGCCTGCTCGTGCTCATTGACCGAGTTAGCCAAGCTATGAGTTTTGGGTTAGATTAGTCTAATCTGGCCCCAATATACCACTCTAGCGCCAAGATGTCAAGCCTCCGGCTTGAGAGCGTCGAAAAACGGCGATGACAGGGTGAATCGCTCTCTCCCGAGGTGCCTTCGCCAATGAGAGAGTGCAGAAGTGGGCCAGCGCGATCCATCTGTTCGCTGTCTGGCTAGGTTGGTTGCTCCCTGTAGCCGTGCCCCTAAGCTCTGTGTCAGCAACAGGGGGCCACCCTGGGGGCCTCTGGTCGAACGATCGGAATCATGTTTGCCAGAGGCATCACTTGGGTTGAAAGGGCTTGCCCAGCGCCGCTGGCGGATTGCCGCGAAGCAATGCATTGAACACGTGCCGGGCCTTGAGAGGGAGGTGCAGCGAGAGCCGCTCGACAAAGCCGCCGCTGACCAGCAACAAGGCCAGGATCATCAGGGCAAAGGGCGCCGCCTGGAAAACGTGAGTGGGCACGCGTGGGAATGCGGGCTGCAGGATGCTCCCGAGCGACTTGAGTGCCCCGAAGAGATAGGCGCCGAGCGCGACCCGAAACGGGCTCCATCCGCCAAAGATGACGATGGCCAGGGCGATCCATCCCATGCCCGCGGTGTGTCTGTGACTCCACCCAAGCTTGACGCTCAACGAATAGGCTGCACCAGACAGTCCGACCAGAGCTCCCCCAAGCATCGTGTAGAGATATTGGGTCTTGGTGACGTTGATCCCTCGGGCGAAGGCTGCCTCCGGACGCTCACCGACGCCACGCAGATTGAGGCCCGGTTGAGTTCTGGATAGCCATACCCAAGCAGCGACCACAGATGCGTAGCTGAGGTAGACGAGCAGGTTCTGATCGAACAGGATGGGCCCCACCACAGGGATAGTGGACAGTCCAGGGACAGGCATGTGGGGCACGCTCGGCCCCGGCTTGCGCACGTAGGGGGCCCCGAGGAATGAACTCAGATCTGCGCATAGCAGGGTCATGACGAATCCAAGGGCGATCTGATCTTGCTTGAGGGCGATGCTGCCGTAGGCGACGACCCACCCAATGGCCGCACCAACGACCATGGCCGCAACAAAGCCCAGCAAGAGGCTGCCGCTGGTGAAGGCTACGGCAAAGCCGGTCATCGCCGAAAGAAGGATTGTGCCGTCCAGGGAGAGGTTGACCACCCCGGCCTTCTCCGTGAGCGTCTCGCCCAGCGCGGCAAAGACCAGTGGCACAGAGCTTGCCACCACCGAGGAGATGGTCTGAACGACCTGCGAGCCGGGCATGAGCTCACTCCTCCTTTGGTTGCAGTCGTCGGCGGAGCCCGCGTGTCACCAGGAAGAAGAGGACCAGGCCAGCCTGCAACACGCCTCCCAGAGATGAATCGAGCTGCAGTCGCAGCTCGAGGCGCGGGCCGCCCACCTGGACGACCGAGAAAAAGGCCACCACCACCGGAACCCACTCCGCCCTGAGGCCCGAGAGCAGGACGACCAACATGGAAAGATAGCCATATCCTCCTGATATCCCCGGGATCAACCGGTGATACACTGCCGTGGCCTGGATCGCTCCCGCCAGTCCGGCGAATGCGCCACACGCGGCGAAGGCCAGCATCATGTGCAACGAGTTGTTAACGCCCAAGCGGTGTGCGGATTGTGGGTTGAGTCCAATAGCCTTGAGTTTCAGGCCCCAGTAGGTGTCTCGCAGCAGGACATAGATGACCGCAACGGCCACCGCAGCCAGGATTATGGTGGGCGCAGTCGCACGCGTGTTGCCCAAGGAGGGGATCCAGACCTCCACGGGAAATGGATCTGTGCCGCTCATGGTAGCGCCGTCGGGTGGTTTCCAGGGACCAAAGATCAGGTAGTTGGTGAGAGCGGTGGCCACAAAGTTCAACCCCAGTCCTGCAAAGATCTCGTGCACGTGGCCATAGGTGCGCAACGCGCCCACCAGCAACCCCCACAGGGCGCCTCCAGTGAGTCCAGCGAGGAGGGAGAGGGGGATCATGACATGCGACGGACCAGAGACAGTGTCGATGAGCCAGGTGGCCATCAGGGCCCCTGCGATCATCTGTCCCTCAACACCGATGTTCCACAGCCCAGCAGCAAAGGTGACCAGCATACCAGCCGAGCAGAGCAGAAGGGGCACCATGGCAACCGCGACGTCGGCCAGCTTTCGGGGGCTCTCAAAGGCTCCGCCCAAGATGTGGGCGTAGGCTTGCAATGGGTCGGCCCCAGCCGTAAGGAGGACGATTGTGGAGAACAGGAGGGTGAGGGCAACCGGTGCCAGGAAAAGCGCGACCCTGACGGGAAGAGAGCGTCGCTTCACAGTTGCCCGCCTCCAATGAGGTAGCCGAGTCCCTCGCCGGTGATCTCGGACGCGCCGACCGGTTCCGACATGACGCCTCCGGAAAAGACGACGATGCGGTCGCTATAGTGCACCAGCTCGTCGAGATCGGTCGAGGTGAACAAGACTGCCGTCCCCTGTCTGCGGCGATCGAGGAGTCTGCTCCATATCCAATCGGCCGACTCGAGATCGAGGCCACGCGTGGGATGCTCCAGAAGGAGAAGCCGCAGATTCTGGGGCAAGAGCGATAGCATGGCGCGCTGCTGGTTTCCCCCCGAGAGCTCCTCTGCCATGGTCTCTGGGGAACCGATGACATTGAACTCGCGAATCATCCTGTCGGTGCGAGCGTTGACCTCTTTCCAGCGAATCAGGGTGCCCTGGCCGTCGCCCACCAGGGCAAAATGTTCGCGGAGGGTCAGGCCCGGCACCAGTCCCTCTTCCAGGCGCCCGGCAGGCAGAAAGGCTATGCCCCTGCCCAAGAAGCGGCGATAGGGGCACCGAGTCATGTCCCGACCGTCGATCAAGAGGCGTCCCGAGGTGATGCGCTGGAGGCCAGCGCACGCCTCGAGCAAGGCACGCTGCCCACTGCCCTCCAGGCCGGCGAGGCCTATCATCTCACCCTGACGAACGGTCAACGAGATGCTCTCGACCTTGAGGCGGTGCGTGTGTATGGATACCCTGTCCAGCTCCAGGGCGACGTCGCCAAGGGGTGCCTTGGCACGGAAGGATATGGTGGTGGGTTGGTCGAACATCATCTGCACCAGGCGACCGGTAGAAAAGGGGGGCGAGGCCCTGCCGGCCACCTTGCCCTGGCGCAAGACCATCACCTCGGAGCAGAGCTCTCCGACCTCGTCGAGTTTGTGGGATACGAAGATGATCGACAGGCCGTCGCGGGCCAAGCTGCGGAGGGTGTCGAAGAGCAAGGCTTTCTGTGGGGCCGAGATGCCCGTAGTGGGCTCGTCGAGGATGACGACTTGCACACCCAGGGAGAGCAGACGCACCAGTTCGAGCTGTTGCCGCTCGCCCACGGTGAGGCCACTGGTTCGAACGTCTGGGTCGAGGTTGAACCCAAAATGTGCACACGTCCTGAGCAACTGCTGACGGCTGTCTCGTCGGCGCTGAGAACGCCGCAACTTGCGCCCGAGCGAAAAGTTGTCCAGCACGCTCAAGGAAGGAACGTCCAGGGGGTCTTGATGCAACATGCCGATCCCGACAGCGATGGCCTCGGCAGGGGACGCGAAGCGCTTTTCCTCGCCGTCCAAGAGAATCCTCCCGGCGTCGCATGACTGATAGCCAGACAGGATCTTCATGAGGGTTGTTTTGCCCGCGCCATTCTCTCCCAAAAGACCGTGGATGGTGCCGCCCTCGACCGTCAGGGAGATGCCGTCATTGGCGCGCACGGGACCAAAGTACTTTTTGATATCCTCGAGTTCAACTCTCATACGGTTCGCGGTGCTCGGTTGCACTGGCAACGCTACGGCTGGCGGGCGCTCTGCATGATGAGGGGCAGGTATGTGCTGTGCTCCTCCCGCACGGTGAAGGCGGATTCAAGAGAGCCTTCTTGAGCATCTGGATTAGTGACCCTGACAGTATAGACCCCAGAGTCAAGACCAGATGGGACAACTGCGGTGAGAGTAGTCGAATCAATGAAGGTGACAGCCAACTGGCCGACGCCAAGGCGGATGGAGGGTGTTGGCAGGAAACCCGTTCCGGCGATGGCTATCTCTGTATCTAGGTGGCTGTAGCCACTGCTAGGGATGACGGAGGTAATGGTTGGAGCAGGATTCGTAGGCTCTCCAAGAAGGGTAAACAGACTGAGATGATCAGTAGTCGCTGTAGCGCTGTTGTTCTCCAAATCTACGCTAGTCGCGAGCGCCTGCCAACTTTGAGTGGCATCGTCCCAGTAGTGTAGGGTTAGGGTATTCTCAAGGACATAGTCCACGATGCTCTCCGCATAATTGATCACGATGGTCAAAGGCTGCAAAAAGGTTTCTACAGCGTTTCCATATATGTCTTGAGCGGAGAGGTCAAAAGAATACCCGGCAGGTATGGCACTGGGCTCCGCGACAGGGTCGGGAGTAAGGGTAAGTTCGAGTAAAGTCGTATCGGTTACGGCACTCGCAGGTACCGAGACAGTTGTACTCCCATCTGGCGAAGTCAGACTGGCACCGCTTGTAGATGTGGCCCAAGTCGGCACACTGCAAGCAAAGTTCCACAGGCAATTGCTTTCCGGTGCGCCATAATCCGCAACCCAAGGGTCCTCGAAACTTCCCTTCCTCTTCCAGCCGAAAGGGTCCACCTGTCTTCCGTTGAGATAGACAGCGAAATGGAGATGGGGGCCGGTCCCTGCCGTGCCGCTGTAGCCGATAACACGCTTGCTTTCGACGTCGGCTTGCGTGATCTCGGTTCCAGTGTAGATTCCGTCTGCCACGGTGCTCAGGTGCCAATGGGCCGACTTATAGCCGTTACCATGGTCGATCTCGACAACAAGGCCTCCGGGGAGGTTTCGTATCACCGTCACTGTGCCGGGTGCGGCCGCAATCACGGTCGAGCCAAAACTGAGTCGGAAGTCAGTGGCGTCATGCCCACTGTATCCGTAATCCGAAGCATTGGGAAATGTGCCTCCGGTGTTGTGTTCGTTTCCGTTGAAGATCATTATCGTATCGCCGATTCCGGGCGCAGTCGGTTCTGTTCCTCCTAGTGATGGCGGCAGGAGAGGGTACTCGTGGTCAAAGAGGCTGGAGATACAACTAAGTGAGTTGGGCGAGAAGGCGCAGGGGCCGGTTTGCTCTGAGGGGTCGAAAGGCAATTGCAGCGACGGGGTCCCACCTCCCCGGTCGTGGACAAAGACGTCGGAAGCGCCGTTAGTATCTCCCGGTACGAGGTTGTTAGCATATGAGACGAAAGCCGCATAGCGTGCACCAGTTGAGAGAGATGGTAGAAAGCTCGAGCTGTTTCCTTCCGTCCCATCTGAGGCAATAGAAACACGAATCGTCTGACCGGCTACCGTGGCGTGAACGAAAACATCTTGGCAATTGTCGGTTCCATTACCGCAATGGTTATTTGCGTCGCCCGATACCAGGTTGCTCGCCAATGAACCGAAACCCACGTAGCGCCCATCCGGGGAGATAGATGGCCAAGTGCTCAAACCATTTCCCTGCATCCCGTCTGAAGCGACAGAGACTCGGATGGTTTGGTGAGTCTGCCGATCATGGACAAAAACATCCCAGGTATTGTTAGTGTCTCCGCCCACCAAATTGCTCGCGCGCGACCTGAACGCCACGACTCGCCCGTCGGCAGATATGGAAGGATGTTCACTAGACTCATTGCCCTGCATCCCATCAGAGGCAATACTTACGCGCTCCGTCACTCCTGTCACCCGGTCACGAACGAAAACATCTCCAACGCCGTTGGTGTCATTAGACACAAGATTGGTGGCCCCAGACTCGAACGCTATATACCTGCCATCAGCGGAGATGGCTGGGAGACCAGACGAAGAGTTTCCGTACTGTCCTTCGGTGGAAACACTCACCATTTCTGTTCTTCCCGTCCAAAGATCGCGGACGAAAACATCCTGAGGATACGGCTTGGAAGGCCTCACGAGATTAGAGGATATGGAGAAGAATGCCACGTAACGCCCGTCGGCTGAGATGGTGGGCGAGTTGGAATCTCCGTTCGGCTGAGTGCCATCCCAGGCGATGCTCACCAACATAGTCTGGTGAGTCTGCCGATCATGAATGAAGACATCAGCATTCATACTTGCGTCCGTGATCACCAGATTGGTGGAAATAGAAGCAAACGCCACGTAGTGTCCATCAGCAGAAATGGACGGCTGGTACGAATCCGAATTTCCCTGCATCCCCGCACTGGAGATGCTCACCCTTTCGGTAACTTCGGTCAGTAGGTCATGGACGAAGACATCAATCCTACCATTGGTATCGCCGGCAACCAAGTTACTAGCCTTAGAGGCAAACGCCACAAATCTCCCATCGGGAGTGATGGGCACACCATCTGCCGCATGAAAGAAACCACTCGTGTCATTCCCTTGCGTGCCGTCGGAGGCGAGGGAGATACGGGTGGTCACGCCAGTCCCTTGGGCCGTCGCGGGCATGCCGCCCACCGGTAGGAGAAAAGCCAGCAGAGTTATGCTCACAGAAACGAACACCGTGAACAGCCGCGCTTTCATCACCGCGCTCCCTTTCACTTGCGTGGGAAGCGAATAGCGCCTGACAGGTCACATCCGAACCATTTGGATTTGCCTATATCCCCATTCCGTCTTTCCTGCTTGCGATTTGAAAGCTCGGGATAGTTTGTTCAATCTTGGCCATATTGTAGTGTCCCCCCTGCCAGGAGGCCCTAGCGGAACCGCCGTCCAGAGGGGCGACTGGCGAATCGCCCCTGCTGGGTGGTGGCGGACCGAGGCTGCAAGAACACTGCGGGCGGTGTGCATGCCCAGCCCGGTGTGCCTAATGCAACGACCTCTCAGGGGGGCGGTCAGGAGCTGGCCCCCTCCATGCCTTCCAAGAGTTGGGGCAGGTGCCATATCTGGTCGTCGGTCGCTTCTTCACCGTCCGCCAGATACTGTGTCCCGTCCTGGAGCTTTAGCGGGCCCACGAACAGCTTGCTCTTGCCCGAGGCCAGTCTGTTGATATAGTCCTGGAGGTTCTTCTCGTCTTCCTCGCTGAGAGCTGCACCAAATCTATAGCCCACCGCCGATTTGTCAGGGTCGTTGATGTCCTTCCAGTAGGGGCCTTCCCATTCCCAGGACTGCTCGAACTTGCCGGCGCGAGCTGCCTCGACGTAGCGAACATAGGCGGGTCCCCAGTTGAAGTAGGGCGTGCCCAGACAGATCTCAGGCTTGACCTCGCAGGCATCCTCAAAGTCGTAGGGAATGGCCCAGACTTTCTCGCCCCTGTCGTGGCGCTGTCCGGCCACCACGATGGCCTCGGTGGTATCGATGCCGGAGAGGAGAACGTCAACGCCGGCATCAAACAGGTTGTTGGCCACTTCCGTCGGGTCGAGAGTGACGCCTGGGATGTTGAACCAGAAGCCAATCCAGGTGACGACAAAGCGCAGCTCATCGGGATCGCCGCCCCGGTATCTTTCGTAGCACTCTCGACAGCCGAGGTAGGCCGATGCAGCCAGACGGCGGGTTTCGTCATTGATGAGAGGGCCAAGATAGCCTACGGTCTTGCTTTCGGTGCTGAGGGCGGCCGCACAGCCAGCAGCAGCCTTCATGTATTCCATGCGTCCCATGTAGTTGGCTACGTTCTTGGGTGCCTTGCCGGTGAGCGCGTGATCACCGGAGATGTGTATGAAGGGAGTGTCGGGATACTTGGCGGCAACCGTATCGGTATCGTCGGCAAAGTCATCGGAAGTAGTAAAGATCATGTCGGCGCCCTGCGAGACCATGTCCTCCACGACCTGCTCGAGGGTTGTGCCCTTGCGATCGGCGGGGTTGAGCTTGTCCAGATAGATCATCGTGGTGCCTGGCAGCTTCTCCTCGACATACTTGCCGGCCTGGTAGTGGGCCTCGCTCCAACCGTGATCGTTATAGGGACCGACCAGAACGAGCCCAATGGTGAACTCTTCTTTGCGAGCCGATCCCGCGCACGAGGTCATCAACATGGCGGCCAAGATCAAAGTGGCCGTCACCGTCCAGACTTTATTTCTCTTGACCATGTTGCTTCACGCTCCTTCTGGTCTGCGGGTGTGGGGGAACAGAGGGTATGGGGGGCTAGCCCTGCGGCGTACGTGGAACATCTCGGTGCATGAGTATTCCGCTCCCTTCACCTCCTTCCTAGGCCAAAGGCCCTTCGGGTTCCGCGGAACGGGGCGACCGATGCGGACAGACCGACGACGACCATCATCGATGAAGTGGTCGGAAGTGGTCGCCGCCTCGCAAGCCAATTCTACCATACATTGCACCGCTCGTCCAGAGAGAGTATCGAAAAAGCCTCCAGGAACAAGGAGTGCAGGCACGGATGGGTTGAAGGGGTAGGGGCGCACAGCCCCGGCTGTGCCGGGATCTGTGTCCGTGCGCCCCTACAACAACCGAGTCGGCCGCAATAAACGCCACGTGGCCACAGCCCCCAGCGTCTCGTGCTGCGGCGCGGCCTGAGGCCATAGGCGATTCGTCATC
>Ga0307380_10007420_pt1 | contig 14275 bp, 24 predicted proteins | sample UN3MG_FD_202239 | JGI IMG/M metagenome (GOLD analysis project Ga0307380, IMG submission 202239) | Soil microbial communities from Risofladan, Vaasa, Finland - UN-3 | ecosystem: Environmental > Terrestrial > Soil > Coastal area > Acid sulfate soil | place: Finland: Risofladan, Vaasa | collected... | reverse complement strand
TATCGGCTGGTTTGCGCCAGAGCGGAGGGCGATACGGTGTCGGGCTGGCTCCGGGGCCTGGCACTCGCACCCCCCCGGGACAAAGCCGAACCGGAATCGGCCCAGGAGCCCTTTCCTCTGCCGGAAAATTGACCTTGTACGGAATCGTCGCGTCGGTTAATGTGTAGCGGAAAGGGAGGATGAACATGATACAGCCGCTGAAGTGGCACGGTGGCAAGCACTACCTTGCCAAGAGGATTATCGACCTGTTCCCGCCGCACGTTCACTACGTCGAGCCACTCTTCGGCGGCGGCTCGGTGCTGTTCCAGAAGCCCGCCAAGTGGGTCGAGGGGTTCAGCGAGGTCGTGAACGACATCGACTTCAGGCTAACGAACTTCTGGCGCGTGCTGGCGCACGACGGCATGTTCGATTCGTTTGTGCGAATTGTGGAGGCTACCCCGTTTTCTCAATCGGACTGGCGCGGCGCGTATACTGTAGACATGGACGACACGAACGCATACCCAGTGGAGGCTGCCGTAAACTTCTTCATCCGCTATCGCCAGTCGCGTCAGGGGCTCGGCAAGGACTTCGCAACACTCAGCCGCAACCGCACCCGTCGCGGAATGAACGAACAAGTTTCGTCGTGGCTGTCTGCCGTTGAGGGACTACCCGAGGCACACGAGCGCTTGAAGCGGGTTGTGATTCTGAACGACGACGCCTGCAAGGTGATTCGTCAGCAGGACGGCCCCAACACGCTCTTCTATTGCGACCCGCCTTACTTGCACGAAACCAGGACAGCGACAGATTGCTACCGGCACGAGATGAGCGCGAACCAGCACGGGGAACTTCTGGAAGCCCTTGGGCGAGCAAAGGCGCGGTTCATCCTCTCGGGCTATCGAAGCGACCTGTATGACGATTGGGCGTCCGGTTGCGGGTGGAGGCGGGTGGACATCGCCATCGACAACAAAGCGTCGAGTGCGAAGACGAAGGAAGTCAAGACCGAGTGCTTGTGGATGAACTACTGATCGGCTGCTGCCGTTTGGAGACTGAGGATGAGCGAAACCAACCATTGCGACAATTGCGGCCGAGAGTGCGGACCTGACTGGCTGGTCGGCTGGCAACGCGGCAGAGAGGTGTGGCTGTGCGAGCAGTGCTTTCGTGAGAACTTCGGGTACGCGGACGAGGACGAGAAAGAGGAGAAGTGAGATGACGCTTGACCAGATGCGTGCGGCGTTCGATGCGTTCGAGCGGGACGGGCGGATCGCCTTTCGTTCGAAGGATTTTCCGGTTGGCCCTATTGAGGTGACCGACCGCCCGGTGTGGAACTTTGAGAAGTCCGACTACTTCCCCGTGCCCAAGCCGTTCGAGTGCTGGGTGAATCTATACGTGAGGTGCGATGGACAGTTGTACTTTCTTCGCGGCTTCGACACGCAGGTGGGAGCCAAGAGCGTTAACCCAGAAACCATACTAAGCTACGCCCGCACCGTCCTGCTACGGGAGGTGACGGAATGACCTGGACGACCAAAGCGCCGACCGAGCCCGGCTGGTACTGGCGGCGACCGGCCCAAAACGATCTCGCCCCATTCATCGTCGAGGTCCGGCGCGTCGGCAAATCCATAGTGGCCGGGTGGTGTGCGGCAAGGGTCGAGGAGATTGGCGGCGAGTGGCAGGGTCCGCTTGAGCCGGAGGGCGAGTGATGCGATGGAGCCAATACTACGGCATGTTATCTGCGATTTATCTAGTTGGCGCATTAGCCGCACGGGAACCTGTGGCGGGCCTGGTGTTAGCGTGTATCGCCGTTGGGTGTCTCGTGCTGTGCTTTAGATTTGCCGACGCAGAGGCCGCAGAGAAACAGGAGAAGTAGTGATGGAGAACGCCCTCGACCTAGCAGCAGTCCCGATCCTGTTGATTGCCATCCTGGTTGTGCTGTGGGACACTAGATCCTCTCGAACAGCATCCTCCAGGCCCGCCAAATCTGATCGGGATTCCCAAGATACCGAACCCTAGCGAGTTGCCCGGCGATCACATGCTGTCGGTAGTCCTCGTCGGTCGCCAACCGCACCAGTGCCGGGACGTAATCTCCCAGGGTCTGGCACCGGATGCCAGCAGGGCCGAGCATTTCTTCCCATCCTCCAGCGTCGTCCACCACCAGCGGCACCCCGACGCTCATCGCCTCCAGCCCGACCCTGGGCCAATTCTCCTGAACGGACCAGTTGGGGCAGATCAGGGCGTGGCATCTGGAGAGAAAGTCCTGCGCCGAGATGGTGTTCGGGGCGAGGCACTCCGCCCAGTCGGGCGGTTCCCCGCAATGGGCCGTCAGGTGCTCGTCCCAGCCCTGACACAGCGCCCGTATCGGAACCCGCTCCCTGACGGCGGAAAGCATGCGCCATAGGTGCGGCGTCCACTTGGTTCGGCACTTGCGGGCAAGGCGTCCGATCACGAACGGCCCTTCCGGCTCCCGGTCCAGCGACAGGTGCCTCAGCGGCTCGAATGCGCCATAGGCCCGGACGAACTCTTTGCAGCCCCAGTCGGAGTATTCGCCCGAAATCTCGTCGAACTGGTACTGGGACTGGAAGTGGACTGCCGTTGGCGGGCAGACGCGGAACGCCTCGGTTTCGACCGGCCTAGTGAAGTTCATGGCCGGGCTCCAGACGAGTCGGCACCCGAGTCCGTGCAGTTCGGGCCAGTTGTGCAGGACGTGCTGGCAGCACATTCCCAGGATAATAGACCCGGGCAGGCCCGGCACCTCGGACATCTTGCCCGACTCTCCGCCGACCAGCCCGATCCCGGCCTCCTCCATCCGCTTGATCCACGGGTTGTCGTCCGTCAGTTGCTGCGTTTCGCCTCCGCAATGACAGGACGGGAAGTGGAGGCACGTCACATCCATCCCGTACCGCCTGAACAGCAGCGCCGTCTCACCCCGCTCCTGGTTCGCGCCCCCCAGCGGGTTCGGGAGGTCGGCTAGAAAGATGTGCATCATTCCTCCACTAGAAATACGCTAGAACTCGTACCCGAACCGCTCGATGTCCTCTCGGTAGAAATCCGCGATGGCGTCACGGGTGTACGGGGTGTACATCTCTCGATATGGCGGTCGGTCGGACTTGTTCAGCTTCTGCGATGGCAATTCGTTCCACCCGAATCGCGGGGCGATGTGCGTGGCCCAGTCTTCGTGAAGACGCTCAAAGCGAAACACTTCGTCGGGAACCCACGCCCCTCGCTTAGTTTTCAGAAAAGCCGACTGCATTCGGAAGTGGCCGTCTACCGTGTATGGGTTCTTCTTCGTGGCCAAACGCACGAACTCGACAAAGGTCGTGTCGGGTTCAGGCGTTCCGTACCACTCCTCGTAAAAACCGCGCCGCACCCGATCTGCCCAGCACGACACGAAGCGGTCCCACGGGTTTCTGACAAATCCGAACTTGAACCCTCTGGTTCTTGCGGCCCTCCCGATCCTAATCCTCCTCGTGCCCCAATTCGCACAATGTGGATCTGTCCCCTCCGGCACCTCAAGCCCTATGCTTTCCGCAATGCACTTCTTCATTAAGGTGCTTGCCGCTTTTGGAGTCGCAATCCACACAGCGCCATAATCCGACAAATCGTAACAAAACGGCTCCCTGTAGACCGCATTAAGCCCCCTGTGCTTCACGACTATCTCCACTCAAGGCCGTATTTTGGAAGTGCGGCGTGAAATACCTCGACGCTGCGATTGATCGCTACACGACGACCCATGTCGCGGCATTTCTTGCAGATCGGATAGTGATCCGTAAACGCAGGGTGGTCCTCGTATCTCGCTCCAGCACGATAGATGTCGGTATTCACAAGGGTTACCGCCCCAACGCAGTCCATTGCCGAAACGCCTTTGGGTAGATGTGGAGGATCAACCTTCATGTTTCTTCCGCGAAGTCTTTCACGGGACGTTGGTTGCACCGTGTCCTTCCCGGCATAAATGAATGCGGCCCAGTCGTAGAACATCCGCGTTCCCTCGATAAGGACGAGCGGCGCGGCCACCCCTTCTGGCTCCGAGGCGAGTAGGTCGTCCGCGAGAGTCGGAGGGAATGACACGATGTCGGCGTCGATCCACAACAGGTGTGTGAACTGCTCCCACAGCCCGTCGTCAAGGATCTGGTTCCTAACCAGCGCGACCCTTGACCAGGGCGTCTTCATCTCGCACTCCGGTGCTTTTCGCTCGTCAATGAAAATGGTGCCGCGCATCGCGGCGGCACACCGCATCGTCTGCTTCCAGATAGCATCAGGAAGGGTCGGGCTGGCCGGTATTACGCTTAAAACGCGCACGTTGTCGTCCTCCATACTTCTTCCAAAGTGCATGCACGGCCACGACACGAAGATCGGCTATCACGCGATACCCCATGCCCTTGGCGTGCTGACAGATTGAGTAATGGTCGGTCCCCTTCGCGCCGACATTGTCCGGCGGGGCAGAGTAGCGTCCGTGCCGGAACACGTCTGACGGCATCATGTAGAGCATGCCAACGCTTTCGAGTTCTATGATCGGGCCGGGCTGCGCAAAGTGCGGCCACAGTGCCCGCGCCCGGCGAAGCCTGCCCCCCGCCATCTCCAAATACCCAGCAGTGTCAAACCACCGCCCAGGACGACCTTCAAGGAGGGTCGTGGTCCCGGCAACGCATCCGGCGTGTTCGGCCAAAAGTCTGGGAAGCGTTGGTGGATATTGTATCACGTCAGCGTCAATCATTAGAACGTGGGAGTGGCGGTTGAGGTCAACAAACGAGTCCACCATCATGTTGCGCGACCTCGACAGCGGCCCAAGTCGCGGAAGGTGATCGTCGAGCGTGCCGGAAACGACCCTGCGATCCACGAACAATTCCACCTCCGGGCAGGCTTCCTTCATGCGCCCGAGGTTGTCCAGGCACATGCGGTCAAGGACCGGAGGAAGGTTGGGGCCAATTCCCACAAGAACAGCTACACGGCCATCAATCATGGAATCGTTCCTCGCCAACAAGGCGGTTGATGAACTCCGGGTTCGGCTCGTGGCTAAACGCAACCGGCGCGCCGGGAACAAGTTGCGACCACACGGCAGTACCACGCCTTCCGCCCTTCATCCGCCTGCTTCCTGCGCCCATGTGGTACACCATGTCGGCATAGACGCTGTGCCACCTGAAGTGCGGGCTCCACGAGTTGCTCTTCAGTAGAGCCAGGCAGTTCCGCATCGGCAGAGACGCCCCAACGTCCATGATACTGGGCTTCGCCACCCCCTGCCCGCGTCCATATCTCAGGTGCTCTCGCAGGCGAAGGACATCGGCGCTCTTGCCGTAGATAAAACTGACGTGCGGAAAGAAGTCGTAGTTCTCCACGCGCACCGGAGAGGCGAAGGTCTTTCCCTTGGACGGTATGGCCGCATCGAGTGTCGCCTGCCAGTCCTTGCGAACCGGAAAGGCGTCGGAGTCCAGGATGCACATCGACTGGTACGCATCCGCCTTTTCTCCCATGAACTTCCCGGCAAGCTGCATGCCTGGAACATGCTTTCCGCTTGGCGAACGCATCCAGTTGCAGTCGAACGGAGGCTTCTTCGGCGCAAACACCACATGGTCGTAGTCGCTTGTCGTTCTCGACAGGAACCACGACTGCCATTGGTACAACCTCCACGTCCCTGGCGCATACACGCTTACAACAAGTAGGCGCTTCATCGAATGTGCCTCATCTTTGGGTGAACGATCCGTATCGCCTTCTCAAGCTGCGCCTCGGACGGCGACAGGCCGAGGAACTCGGCTATCCTCATGGCCTCTCGCTTCGGGTCTTGGAGAGCGTCGTAGTACGCCACGTCCAGTCGGCGGTCGGGAGGGATCATCGCAAGGAAGCGTTCCTTTTTGTCCAGCATCCACTGCTGGTGCTTTGCCCAGTCCGTCCTGCTTCTACGACGTATCCTCTGGATGCTCCTGATCGCATCTTCTATCGGTCGATTGCACCCTATCACGCGCAGCCCGTCGCCGCAGTATTCTACGAGAAGGTCGCCCAGGCACGACAGTCGCGGAAGTTTAGCGCCCGCAATCGTGCCCCGCTCCTCGGCCTCACGATGCAATTCCGCAATCCGGGCGAACAGTTTTCTCCGTGCATCGCCAACCATCCGTGGCTGATCGCACAAATCCGGGCAGTGCGAGATTGTCAGCCTGTAGATCGCCCGGTCCTCGAACCCGCACCTCCGGTCTGGGTTGCCGCCGTATCGGCCACCGAGGCGACTTCCCATCCACACGCCGACGTGATAGGCAAGTCCGGCGATTGCCGAAGATCCAGACGATTGCGTTCCAACTATTGCCAGGAATGGCACGCTCATAGGTCGCTCACGGCAAATCCGTGTTCCACGAGTTTGTCTCGATACTGCCCGCTCACCGGAGTCCCGTTGCAATTCCAAAGCCGGGGAAGATCCCCCTCTTGGTACGCCATAAAGTTCCCGCACCTGGAGCATATCATTTCGGCCTGCCACTGCACGAACTCCTGGTCCAGCATCTGGCTTACCCGAGTAGCCCGCGCGCCGAGATCGAGAATGGCGTCTATCGGTCCTGCTGTTGGGCACAGCGAGTACCCCACCTGATCCACGCCCGCCCCGCAGTTCCCGCGACCGCCCATGTTGGGGCAAGGCCACGGGCAGTCTATCCCGGCGTCCTGTGGCGAAACGTAGCCGTAGCGGGTCATTTTGGGAAACACGGCGCTCCGTCTCTTGTGCGCGCCGAGCGACTGGAGTCGGGGGTGGCGGCGTATCGCCTCGTTCAGGGCCGCGCGGGATTCCGGGCTGTGCTTGTTGGAGAAGATCCGCACGTTGCAGCGATGGCCAACGCTTCTGGAATACTCCATCAGGAGGGCCGTCATGGCGAGGAAGTCCGGGTGCAGCGTCGGTTCCCCGCCGACAATCCGCATCCTCTTCAGTTCGATCCCGTTCGACCGCACATCATCAAGGAACTCCCCGATCCTTTCCGGCGTCATCGGCGGAGAGTGCTCAGGCTTGATGAACGACGCCCGGTCGCAACCAACGCAGGAAAGGTTGCAGGCGAACGTGAAGTTCAGGGCGGCGTCCCGGAACGTGACGGCCTTGGCAATCGGGGTTCGCCTGCGTATGTATGGCCTCATGGGAGTTCTTCGCACCCGTAATGTTTGAACTCAGGAGAAACGTGCATTACCGCCTTCTCGTATTGTTTCTCTGTCGGGGCGACCTGAGCGAACGCTGCGATCTTCTCCAGATGGCCCCTGGTGTCGGCGAGGAAGTCGGCGAACTCGATCCGCAGGACGCGGTCCTTGGGGACGTTTTCCAGGTCTTTGTCCCGAGTATTTATCAGGCGGCGGATAAGCCTGTGGGGGTCTTGCCGCCTCCTCCACCACCCAAGTTTCGTCAGTGATGCAACGCTCTCTTCAATCGGGCGGCGGACAACCAGGAACTTGCACTCTGGCCACGCCTCCAGCATCTCGGGGACCATCAGGCACAGCTTTGGGTGCTTTGCACCAATCACCCTTCCGTCGCCGCGTCGTCCGTTCAGCCACCCGCGAAGGGTGTCAACGCGGCGCTTTCGGGGCTGGCCTTCCTGGAACGCTGGCTCTGGATAGCACCTCATGCAAGCCTGATAGAGCGCAAGGGCCTCGAAGCACCCCCTGGGGCTCGCCTCTTTCGTGCCCTGGAAGAAGTGGTTGCCCATCGAGATGCCCAACTGGTGGACCGCACCGGCGACGGCGCTGGTTCCGCCCCGGTACGGACCCACCACAGCCAAGACCTTTGGTAGCGAAGTCTTTGGCGTTGATTTGTCGAAGAACCTGACCGGCAACTCGCGGGCGCAGATGTCGCTCTTCCCGTCCGCCTGACCGACCAGCCACTGCGTTGGCGCGTAGAACTTCAGGCCACCGGCCCGCTGGAGCTTCTCGATATGATGGTCGATGTGGTGCGCGTTCTGCCACCCCCTGGCGTGCAAGTGCTGGTATATGGTCTGCATGCCCGAGCGACTGACCCCGTAGGCGTGGAGTCTGTTGACGCTCCAGGGCACGATTACCTCAGGGTTCACAACGCGGGGCCTGTGCAGCGCCGCTGCGTAATGGTTGATCTGGCCGCCGAGATAGATCATTTCCCAGTTCTGCGGCAGGGCGTCCAGATACCGGGCCACCTTCTCCGAGAACCCATCGCATGGGATCGCATCGTCCTCCAGGACCAGAAGCCTTTCGGTTCCGGCCATCAGGCACTCTTCCAGCAACCGGACGGTGCTGCGGTAAATCCCCCACGCCCCCCCACCGGCGCGCCACCAGTCGGGATGCTTTACAGTCTTTCCGTCGATGGCGCGGTAACGCTCGGGTGTCTGGAACGGCCAATCCTTTAGCCGCCCCAGAAACCCGTCCCACCGATCCGGCCTCCTGTCCAGGCTGATGACCGCAACGCGGTCAAAGAACCCCTTGAGCGGCATCCTTTTCGCTCCTCCGTATGGCTTCCAGCACCATCTGCTTCACGAACACTTCCAGCAGAACCTTGCTGCCGGGTATCATAAACGCCCCCTTCCACGCCCGAGTCCGATAGGTGCGAATGTTCCCCTCGTCGTCCACTGGAACCGCGCGCCAACTCTTCGACCTCCTGGTCGCCTCCCGCATCATCTTGGCCGTGATTAGGTCGGCCTTCTTCCGGCACCACGAAGCGCCGTTCCTGTTCATCGCGTTGATCCAGGTTCGGCACGAGCACGACGCGGACGGGGACTCCCCGGTCCACGATTCGATCATGCTGTGAAGGTGATCGCCCGGTCCCATCGGCTACTTCCTGATTAGTTCGGCGAAAGAAATCAGGGTCGTGCCGATGCACACCCCGAGAATTAGGGATGAAAATGCAACATCTTCCGGCCTATTGGCTTTCGCCGCCAAAGTCAGGCTAAGGCCCACAAAGGCCGAGGAGATCAAAAGACACACGACTGGTCCGGCTTTCATCTCGCGCTCCTCCACTCAGTCCCACTCGAACCTCTGGTCCCGGCGCATGCAGCACCGCTTGAACTTCTCCCCGCTCCCGCACGGACACCTGTCATTCCTCCCCACCTTGGGGTAGCTTACCAACTGCCTGACGGGAGCCTTGCGGACGATCTTCTCTACTTTCGGCCTCACCGGAACGCCCTCCTTTTCACAAAAGTGTACACGAGACAGCATTTCCGTAAAAGATCAGTTTGCGTCCCACCATCTGGGAATACGCGACTCGTCGTTGATCCACCGCGCCAACCCGGCGTACAAGCGGGTGAATCGGCACCTGTGGTCGGGCATGCCCCCGGCGGCGCGCTGGACGTGCAGGCAGCCCCTGGAGCAGCACTGCCTCGCCGAGCACGCCAAGCACTCAACCCGCTCCACGCCCCGCGCCCACCCATCGACGGCTTTCACCACGACCTCCCCGAATCGCGGAACCCCACCAGGCAGGACCATTTTCAGCGCCCCCCCGCCGAATGGCGATCCTCCGGGCTCGCGGAAGAATCGGTGGCATGGCACGATGCGACCGTCCCACGTCACCCCCCAGGTGTTCCAGCCCGCCCCGCACCCGAAGATCGTCACGCGGGACTGAGCGAATATGGCCCGGCCAAAGGAGGAAAAGTTCTCGACCCAGACCGGCCTCCCGGCACGAACTTCGTCGAGGCAATCCTTCGCCAGCAAAGCCAACTGATCGGAATATGCCTCCTGGGCTCCTGTGGGCCACGCTGCGTAGTCGTCCGTCGCAAGGTCTACTGAACCTTTGTACCCCTTGCCACGCAGCCAAAGCACGCTCTGGCGAACGCAGGGGGCAGTCTCGGGCGTCACGGTGAGGCGGCGGGCGTCGGCATGGTCCTGCCACAGTTCGCCCTCCGCAAGCCACCGCTCCGTGTACCCCCCAGGACGGGTTAGTTCTGCGGCCTCCGGGCACCCGGCGGTGCTTCGCTTCGGCCTGACCCCGTTGGCGATGCACCATGCGATCTGCCACGGTTCGGCGGACGCGCCGTTGGTGAAGATGGTGGCCCTTGCGTTCGAGCTTGCCACGAGATGCTGGACGATCTCGAAGTTCAGGAACGGCTCCCCGCCGTAGAGGTTGAGTTCTGCCGGAACGAGGGGGGTGTTGTGGGCGTTCAGGTATCGCACCACGACATCGGCTGTCTCTCGGGACATGAAGTCGCCGCGCGGCCTTCCGAGGTAGCAGTATCGGCACCCGACATTGCACGCGGAGGTTACCTCAACGTCCAGGCAGCCGGGCCGCCATGTCGCCGGATCATTCGGGCGCATTGGCCGCCGCCTTCTCCATGATGCCATTCAGAAGTTTGTTCACCAATCTTAGCGCGACCTGGATGTCGGCATTGGGGAACTCGTTGACTTCATGCTCCAGGGTAACCATCCCGTCCCGCACATAGATCGCAAGGACAATGGTCCCTTCCGGTGGATGCGTTTCGCGGACGGCATCAACCCACGTCGATGCGTCGTCTTTTTCCTTGTCTGTCACGCTTTCTCCTCCATTTCTAACGGCTTCCAGTCGCTCCGCCCTCTCCCTGATTCCCCTGGGGTGCGACACTATTCTCCTGACCATTGGGCGTCATATCGTAAAAGTGATCGTGTAGGACGTTGCACCAAACCCGCTGCCGCTGAAAATGTACTCGTGAGGACTTATCTGGACGGGGACGTTGTTTTGGATGAAGTCGAAGTCTATGCTTCCGCACCCCCCCTCATCACTCGTGTAAGACACCCTCACTTGCATGTTCTCGCAGTCGAAATCAAACGTGATTTGCGTTTCGCTGGTTTCGTAATCCCATTCATCGGTTACGCCGAATGAACAGCTTGCCCCGCCCCACTCCGTCTCGATCATAAGGTCGAGTTCCCAGTCTGGATCGTCTCCAGAGCCGCACCCTTCAGGGTTGCTGCCGGAAGCCTCCAGGTGGATGTACATGAAGTTCGGGTCAGCGTACTGCGTGTAGTCCTCGTCGTACCGGCATTGGCATGTCGTCGGCTCAGAAGCAGACGATGACGATTCGCTGACCGATGAAGAGGACTTGGGGCTGCCGGATGAACTGCTGGACATGGCTATTTCTGCGGATAGGCAGAGTTAATGAATCGCTCGTTGGACTCAAACTGTTCACGAGTGCGGTCGGGGAACCTGAGTCCGGCAAATCCCTTGCGGATGCCGGTGATGCGGATCGACACGGCCACTGGTCCGACTGTGCCGTTCCGTGCAAGGCGAACGAGAACCTCGGTTCCCATGACGCTTGCGCCAGCCAACACGGGCACGTTCGGAACGCACCCGCAGACCTTGATGCTTCCGTGCTCGCAGACCTCAATGAATTTCGGATCAATCCCAACCAGGGCGTCGTCCCCGTGCATCACCGTCGTCAGCATGTCGTCAAATCGAACTTCAGGGGCCTCTTCCACGAACAGCGCCGTATAGCCTGTTTTCGACCAACTGGCCGGAACGATGGCCGTAGACTTGGATGACGAACTCGACGCAGAGCTAGACGACGAACTGGATTCCGAACTAGAGGCAGAACTGGACGACGAGCTACTACTGCTCGACGAACTCGACGCAGAACTGGGCTCGGAACTCGATGCAGAACTGGGCTCGGAACTCGACGCAGAACTGGGCTCGGAACTCGACGCAGAACTGGGCTCGGAACTCGATGAACTGGACGAACTCGATGAACTGCTGCTGCTTGACGAGCTACTGCTGCTCGACGAACTGCTGCTGCTTGACGAGCTACTGCTGCTCGACGAACTCGATGACTCGCTGGACGACGAGCTAGACGCGGAACTAGAGGCGGGGGCCTCCGATTGCCCGGAACTGGAACTTGTGTCGCAGTTGCACTTGCCGTAACTGATAACCTCAAATCTCCGCGCATCCGGGCACCACTTCGCCCACCCAAGCGTACACGCGGGGGCAGTGCAGTCGCTGGGGAACGACAGGTTCACGATGCCCTGGAGATCCCACACCGTAATCCTGCCCCGATTGATCGAGCCGTCCGCACAATCGGCAGGATCTCCCGTGGACGGCTCGGAGGCGCTGCTGAATCCAGCGCCGCACCCACTGTCGCCAGCCGACGAGGAAGGGTCGTCTTCGCCCGCCGCAGGAGTGTAGCCGACGACACGGGCGGCAGCGCTGTTGCACCCCTCCATTGCTTCCACCAACTGGAAGCGAACCAAATTGTCCATCCCGTGAATTACGCGCCATATATCGGCGTCGTAGTCGAATACGCACATCACCCACTGTCCGATTCCATACATCGGATAGAGGACTTTCTGCCAATCGTATTCATCCTCCGGGGACGACACGGCCCAGAAGATCTTCGATCCCAGGTCGGCCTTTTGGAAGTGGCTGTGGAAATCACTCTCTATGTCCTCGCCGCACGAGTCCACTTGCGGCCCGGGTTCGCATTGACAGTCTGGGTCGTCCGTGCTTGATGACGGATCTTCTGCGGCGCTGCCGGGGCCATTTACGCCCCAGTAGTAGTGGACCGGCTTGGCAGAACACTTCCAAAACAGCCCGCGCGACGGGCCAGCCTTCGGCGGCGGATTGCACTTCGTCCAGCGACTCGTGATATGAAAGCACTGGATCTGGGCTGCGGCTGGCGCACTGGCTCGAATGCCACTGGCCCCAAAGTCTCCAACCACCCCATCCAGTTCAATGGTTGCGTTGGCCCCGGCTTGGTTGGCCATTCTTCCCACGAGGGCCATTGCCTGGGACAGGTTGGCCACGCGACTGTTATTTGGCGGAAACAGGTTTGGTCGCATTACTCAACACCACTGCTTGCTTCTGGGCATCCGTAGAAGATGTCTCCGCACTCTCCGGCACTACTAGCCTCGACCTCACCGGACGAGGACGCCGCCGGATTGTTTAGGCACACCCCGCAATCCGACAGTGTGGTCGGGTCGCCACCATCAGGCGCTCCGCACATCCGCTCCGTAATATCCCCAATGGCAGCGCCAAACATATAGGCGAAGTTGCGGTAGGAGTATCGCGGGGCGCAGGTTCCGTCGTTGCCCTGTAGCATTTTGATGTACTTCCAGCCCCAGTGCTTCGAGTCCTCTCCATCTGCATCGCGCCTGTTGATGAAATCGTGATTCCACCCAACCACTACGCCGTCGTCATCATAGCGCGGGCACCCGTCAGGAGTAATGATGTTGCGATGCTTGATGCACGCCGTCATGGCGAATCGGGTTGGTTCGGTCGGGTGGCAGGCAAAAGATTCCGTGATTTCATATCCGTCAAACAGGAGAGTCCCCTCATGCTTGCCCAAGAACCAATACGGGCTGGACCACGAGAGATTCGTGTTGACCGTCCCCTCGTAGGCGTCCCAGTGCGCCTCCTCCATCGCCGAGTCAACTTGCTCCCATGTCATGCGGTCACACCGAATGTGATATTCGGTAATCGGGATGAGAATGCGAGTTCCCATTGCGTGCCCAATACCGCGCGCGTCCTCTGTACACTGAAGCAGCGGAGAGATGGCCCTGATTCCGGCAGGAGAAACCAGGAGCATCTGTCCAGAACCCCGGATCTTGAGGTCGAGCGTCGTGCCCGGCGGATGCCACGGCTTGGGAATGTGGCACGGCCAGCAGTTGGTCATGCGGTGCAATGCGTACTGGGCCTGGACGAGATATTTGTTGTATTGGGGCATCGTTCCGAGCGTTTCGCGCGTTCTCGGAAACAGGGCGCTATTGCGCTTGATCTGCGCCTCGTCCCAAAACGGTCCCGATTGAATCTGAACCGGAATGCAGTCCGGCTTTTCGGGCCAAGCGCTGTTGGCGACTATGGCCACAAAGGCATCTATGTCGTCGTCCCAGTCAAGGCTCCACCTGCGCGTTCCAATCTGGCCCTGCGTTTCACTGTAGGTTATCTGGGGAAAGACGCCCAGTTCGTGAATCGCCATCTTGTCAGCCCCCGATAATTAACTCTGTTGGAATTGTTTGCGATGGCGGAACGTCACCGAGAAGTTTATCGACCCCATTGTTGAACTTATCGACGGACTGATCGAACTTTTGGGCTGCGGCGTCCATCGGCGGTGCGCCGCCCCAGCCCATCTGCATCTGTTCAGCCAGGCCAGAGAATGATGTGAACTGATACTGCGACGGAATGAATCCGCCCTTCTCCTTCTCGCCATAATCGGCGAACAACTCCTTGGGGCCGCCAACCTTGGACCTCCCGAGGGACTCAAGCTCGTCCATCCGATCTTCATCTATCCTGGACCATCTTGGATTGCGGCCCGCACCACCAGTTCTGGCAGTCTCTCGGATATGCTCTCGCTGCTCTTCGTAATTCCTCGCGTGAGCCCCAAACCCCAGATTAAATCCCCCTCCCAATGGCCCGCCCCACCGGGTTTTGCCG
>Ga0307380_10007419_pt1 | contig 14275 bp, 12 predicted proteins | sample UN3MG_FD_202239 | JGI IMG/M metagenome (GOLD analysis project Ga0307380, IMG submission 202239) | Soil microbial communities from Risofladan, Vaasa, Finland - UN-3 | ecosystem: Environmental > Terrestrial > Soil > Coastal area > Acid sulfate soil | place: Finland: Risofladan, Vaasa | collected... | reverse complement strand
AGCTCGATCGCGAGCATGTACTCGCCCCTGTCGTATGCCTCATTCGCCTTGGCGAACAGGGCGGACGCCTCCGCCGGTTCGTCTGGATTGCCACCATGGGCTATCTTGGTCAAGCGTACTTTCCATGCGCAGAGACGTAGATATTCTTTTTGAATGGGGGTGCTTGTCGCCGCGCCTCCCCCAAAGTTTATATTTGATATCGCGTATAATTCACCCTTCCGAGGTGTGTCGCGAGATGCTCGTTCTCTTCAGTCCTTCGCCGCAGTCCATCGTCACCGCGTATCTCGCAAGCAGGGTCCACAACGGCAAGCCAATCGAGAGCACGCGAGGCCAGAAGTTCTTCTTCGAGGAGACACTCGACGCGGACAAGGCGGACTACGACGAGCTCTATTCTGAATTCAGGGAAAGGTTCGGCGGACTGGACTTCCTTGAGAACGAGAAGCTGAACGGCATACTCGAGGACGAGATATTCTGGGCATCTAGGTTCGCTGCCAGGGACAGATACCAGCTGGTCTTCAGGGTGCTCGAACTGATAGAGAAGAAAGGCACCAAGGCGTATCTCTCCCAGGAAACCCCGGAGGCGAATGAGATGAAGGACAGAGTCCGCCGAGTGACCGGAGAGTTCCGCAGGGCACGGGACTTCCTGTCGTTCACGGAGGACTCCGCCAACAAGGCGATCATAGGCCGCGCGAGCTTCGAGCACAGGGTTGTCGACCTTGTCCTCAGACACTTCGCCCGCAGGAAACCAGGCTATGCGGTCGTGATACTCGACGAGGAGCACGCCCATATATGCCTGAACAACGAGATACTGATAGAGTCGCGTGACAGGTTCCCGAGCAGGAAAGAGAGGAAGGACGCCAAGCGTTTCTGGCTGCTGCTGTCAGATATGAAGAACCTGAATTCGAAGAAGGACCCCGAGTACTATAGTGAGACGCTCCCGGAGAACTACTGGAAATGGGTGACAGAGGGTACGGAGGTCGCGACGTCGTCGAATGTGAAGACTCTGGACAACTTCACGTGAGCGCCCACGACAATTACGTCCATCATTGCACATCGTTGGCAGGACAGTCTTGCTGGAGCCTGGCCAGAACGGCGAATTTTGCCGAATGAGTTATTAAGCCATCATCACCTTAACTTCGCCTAGGGCATCATCTTAGGAGCAACGGCTTTGAACGGTGAAAAGCAGAGTCTGGGACTCGGCGAAGAGCTCCCGGCGTACATGGACCTCTTGAGTCATGATATTCTCAATCTGAACCAAACGGTGCTGAGCAGCATCGAGTTCATGACATCTTCGTCATCCCTGGACGACAGGGCGATGGAGCACGCGGAGAGAGCAACGTCGCAGATAAGGATCTCAACACTGCTGGTGGAGAGCATCAACAAGCTCTGCCTGCTCCAGAAGGAAGACGATCTGAGGACGACGACGGTCGTCCTGGCGGACGAGGTCGCAAAGGCGATCCACGCACTCAACGACATATTGCCGCACCGAGGAGTGCGCCTGACGGTCGAGAGCAGCCCAGAAGCTGTCGTTATGGATTCGAAGGACATGGTCTCGCAGTCGATCCTCAACGCACTCATCAACATGGTACAGCTTGACCCATCCGAGTCACCGGAGATAACGATAAAGACGGAACGACCGGGAACCGATGGACTCACATGGCGTGTGCGCCTTGAGGACTCGAACCTGGCCCTCTCCAAGAATCTCGACCTGGACACCATCGTGAGCGAGTCTGGCGAGTCTCGTTCCAAGACCGTGAGACTCGCTGGCATCTTGCTGTCGAAGATGATGGTGGAGACGCTCGGTGGAGAGATAGAGATTGACTGCTGCAACGAACGCGGGGGCGCATTCTTGATGACATACAGGGGAGCGGTCAGCACATGACAAGTGTTCTGATTGTAGATGATGAGCTGTTCATAGTCGAGCTGTACAGGGACATCCTGCAGCTGAGAGGGTACAAGGTGATGGGCACAGCCTTCGACGGAGAGGAGGCCATTAGGAGATACAGTGACTCCTTCGAGAAGCCGGATGTGGTGATCATGGACCACAGGATGCCCGTCATGAACGGGGTCGAAGCGACGCGCGAGATCATGAGGCTTAACCCTAACCAGAAAGTCATATTCGTGAGTGCGGACGTCCTCGTGGAGAAGGAGGCCAGGGAAGCTGGGGCGACGGAGTTCCTCCCCAAGCCGTTCAGGATGGACGACCTCATCGAGCGGATGCAGAAGGTCTCGACCGTGTCAGTCATGAAGGCATTCTGAGGCCAGACCCCGCCTGATAAATATGTCACTGCGGATATAGTAAGAGATAAGTTGAAGATGAGGGCTATCATACCTGAACGAAGGTTACGGCATTGACGACGGACGGTTTCACAAAGGCTAAAGCCATGCATTTCCCCAGACAGGTCCTCGCAGGACACGATGTGGTCCGCGAGATTGGGCAGATGTCCAAGGATTTCGAGCTCGACGGCCCGGTCCTCCTCGTGACCGGCACGACGACTGGCAACCTCGCGGCAAAGCTGGTGGATAGCATACTCGAAGAGCATGGCTACGAGGTCCACACTATCACGGTGGGGGAGGCCAGCAGGGATAACCTCGTGAAGGTCGAGGAACACACGAAGGAGGTCGGCGCGTCCTTCCTGATCGGCGTCGGGGGCGGCAGCAAGATCGACCTCGCGAAACTCGCGTCAGGCAACCTGAGAATGCCGTTCCTGAGCGTGCCCACTTCCGCGTCCCACGACGGCATCGCAAGTCCCAGGGCGTCCATCAAGGACGGTGGTAACTCGCTGTCGCTCAATGCGAGCGTGCCCCTCGGAGTGGTGGCTGACACAGCGCTGATAGTGAAGGCCCCGTACAGACTGCTCGCATCCGGGTGTGCGGACGTCATATCGAACACAACGGCCGTGCTGGATTGGGAGCTCGCGTCGAGGCTGAGAGGCGAGTTCTTCAGCTCGAGCGCGGCGAACCTCGCCAAGTACGCCGCTGAGTCCATCATAGAAAACGCCTCGGCGATAAAACCCAACCTGGAGGACAGCGTCTGGGTGGCCATAAGGCCCATCATAATCTCCGGGATATCCATGGCTGTGGCGAGCTCCTCGCGGCCTACGAGCGGCTCTGAGCACATGTTCTCACACGTTCTCGATAAAGCGGCGCCAGGCAAGGCTCTCCACGGGGAGCAGTGCGGCGTCGGGTCAATCATGATGATGTATCTCCACGGAGGTGACTGGGAGAGACTCCGCGAAGCCCTGCGCCAGATAGGCGCGCCGACGAGTGCGGAGGAGCTCGGCATACCGGCGGAGCAGGTGATAGACGCTCTCGTGCACGCGCACGAGATAAGGAAAGACAGGTACACCATCCTAGGAGACAGAGGGTTGACCCCCGACGCCGCTGAGCGACTGGCAGGGATCACAAAGGTGATCTGAACAAGCGGCAACGAGGGGTGTAAGGTATGGTACTGGTCACAGTCGTAGGCAAGATGCAGTGTAAGGTAGGCTTCGAGTTCGTTTTTGGCGGCCCTCTGGCAGAATGCAGGGACTGCAAGGTGAGGAACGTATGCTTCCACCTGGAGGAGAACAGGAGATACCGCGTGAGGAGCATCAGGGAAGTGCAGCACGAGTGCAGGATCCACGAGGACGGCGTAAGGGTGGTCGAGGTCGAGAAGATACCGATGCGGGCGATGATCCCCGCGAAGGCCGCTCTCGAAGGGGCCATGCTGACATTCGAAGAGATCGAATGCAAGTACCTCAGATGCCCGAATTACCGACTGTGCAAGCCCTTGGGCGCGTTGGAGGGCATGAGGTTCAAGATATCCTCTGTCGAGAGCGGAGACGTCCAGTGCGAGAAAGGGGAGCACCTGAGAACGATTCTCCTCGAGTGATGGCTTCATGACCTGCGTCAGCGGGTGAGGTCACTCGTCCAGTTTCCGACCGCGACCAAAGCGGAAGACGGTGAACAACGCCAAGAGTGCGACCACCGGAAGGACGACCTGACTGAACTCAGGTATGGCTTCCGAGGAGATGGTCACAATCACGGCGTCGCTGTCCGTATTGCCCGAGGTGTCTCTGACGACGAGCGTCACGACATATTCCCCCTCGTCCAAGAACGTGTACGACGGAGACACACCATAGAGCTCGACCGGTGACGAGTCGTACGTGAAACTCCAAGTGTAGTTGTCTATGCCGACATCATCCGTCGAGCCGGAACCCGTGAAGGGCACAGGCATGCCCACATAGCCTGAGATGTCCGCCCCTGCGTCGGCGACTGGGTCTTCATCGTCGAGGAGGATCGAGAATATGTGCACATCGTACGGTGCGTACATCGGCGATGAGAGGCTCACACCGCCCTCATCCGAGGCTGAGATGAAATACTCCACGCTGGCGCCTGCCCCAGGGAAGGGCATCTCGACAGAGTATGTGTCGTTCCCCGAAGTCTTGGGCATGGACACATCGACCCAGCTGCCGCCGTTCACGCGGTAATGCAACGTGGTCGAGTCCGTGTCGACTCCTCTTGCCGCCGTGATGTCCGCCTCGATATCAAGGTCTGCGTCCACAGGGACCGAGCCGCTCAGCGGCACATGGTCGATGTCGAACTGGCGGTCGTTCCTGTCCCCAGCCATTTCAATCAGAAGCAGCGCAGGTGGGATGTTCTCCGCTATTTGAGCGAGCACTGTATCCTCTTCCTCGGGATGGAACCCATCCTGCGAACCGCCGACCTCGAAGAGTATCGCATACACATCCACGCCACCATATAGCCAATCGAGGGAATCCCCCGTTGTAGGATACAGACCTACAGACTGGTCCGCTGTGTATCCGTTGAGGGCTGCTAGAGCGTTGCCGATCCTCACGAGATCATCGTTGTCCGGGGGCAGGTCGGTCGTGTACCCCCATGGCCACATCACGAGGTCGGAATAAGTGTGGAAGTCTATCGCCGCGACGAAGCTCCGGTTGAGGGCCAGGTCGCGAATCGCCTGCGTTTCGGGCTCCGAGAAAGGGTATTCGCCGCAATAAAGGTCGTTGGACGTGTAACTGGAGGTGCCAGCACCGCCCCATTCACCGAGGGGGTCGCCGTTCTGGGAACCGTTGTAGTTTCTGTTGAGGTCGACACCGAAAGTGCCGTCACCGTTGTCCCGCCTGTTCTTCCGCCAGCCGTCGTTCAGAGGGTCGGCCATGGAATAGTCGAGACCGTCAGGATTTACAACGGGGACGATCCAAGTCTCCCTGTTGTCGACCAGCCAGCTGATCCTATCATCTGAGCCGTACAGGGCCGTCATGTTCTCGATGAGCTGCGTCGCGATCTCCGCGGCCGGCCATTCCCTGGCGTGCTGGAGAGCCATTATCAAGACCTCTGGCTCGCCTTCATCGATCTCCACGTTATCGGATATCTTGATTGCCAGGATGTCCCTGTCTGCGATGCCCTGCGTCTTCTCCCAGCTATCGCCTATGTCGATGACCTTGGCGATCCCAGGGAACTCCGCTTCCGTTGCATACAGGATATCCTTGATCACCGTGAAGTTCCTGTAGACATAGTCCGGAGAGGGACCAGCGGCAATAGTGACATCCATCGTTCCGTCCATGCCATTCGTGAATGGGCCTGAGGAAGCCGGGGTTGCAAGCACGACGACGAACATGCAGATGGTCAAAGTGGGCAAGAACCGTGATACAAACATCGTATGTCACACCTTCGTAGCATTGGGTCTGCGACGACCTGACCCCTTGGAGCCAGTGCGCCGAGGATGGCCCTGTTATGGCGGCGTTATGTCACCGGTTGTATATACTGATTCTCCAGAAAATACGCTCGGATGGTCACCCTCCACTCACAGGCGGAAGGAACGACACCTCGTCACCGTCCTTCAGTGTCAGCTTCGAAGGACCATACTCCCTGTTCACAGAGAGTATGATGTGTTCGCGAAATCTCGCCATGTCCGGGAACCGGTCAATGTACTGCTCCAGGAGCATCTGGACAGTGGCACCTTCCTCGATCTCAACATCCTCTTCCTTCTTCCCCACAATGTCCCGGAAAGAGGCGAACAACTTGACCTTGATCCGCACGAGTATCCGCTCCTTAAACGCTACCACCACATTACGAAACCTGATATTCAAACTTACCAGAGGATTTCGACAGACTCGGGGCAAGAGCGCCGGGCAGCTAATGGGGACGATATCACCGTTAACTATATGGGGGTGTCTTGAGATTCTGTCGAGGATGGCAAACAACTGTTGCACAGAAGAACTGGCGCGATGCATTGATAACAAACATGATAACCATCTTGATAACAAATACTTGCACTTCCTGTGGAAAAGTGCGGTGAACTGTTACCAAGTCATGTCGGAAAAGTCCTTTTACCCACGTAACCCAATTGCGCAGGCTACGCTCAACAGCAAAGCTTTTCGCACCCTACGCAGCCAGAGGGGGTTGTCCCTGTGCTGCGATGAACCTGGTGGATGGACCATCGACGGGCGCGGGAAAGGGTTGCCATAAACATCGCGATCAACTGCGAGTCAGAGGGGGAAAATGTCGGCTGAGCCGCATCAATCAAGAGGGGGTACTGTCGCCCCCACCAATGGCGAGATGGCGAAGGGACCAGGCTGGAGCCTCGAGCCACAGATAGGGGCCAATGCGAAGACCGTCCTGGAGCGGCGATATCTCCGAAAGGATGACGATGGGAAGCCCACGGAGACACCTCGTGAGCTTTTCGAGAGAGTGGCTAGGGCTATAGCTACCGCTGAGGCCAACTACGGCAAATCGGACGCGGAGGTCGAGGCAGTCGCAGAGCGGTTCTACGAGCTGATGGCACGCCAGTACTTCATGCCAAACAGCCCCACACTCATGAACGCCGGCAGAGAGCTGGGACAGCTCTCCGCGTGTTTCGTTCTTCCAGTGGGAGACTCCATGGAGGAGATCTTCGACGCGATTAAGTTCACCGCCTTGATACACAAATGCCTCGTGCCGGAGACCCTCGTGATGACAGATGCCGGATGCAGGACCATAGGCTCCGTCGACGGTGGTTCGTGGATAGAGACGCACGAAGGAATGGACTTGGTCGAGGAGAACCACTCGAACGGAGTACAAGAAGTATTCACTGTCGAGACGGCTGAGGGATATTCGATCACTGGCACCGCACTGCACCGGCTCATGGTGATGCAGGTGGACGGGACTTTCGACTGGAAACGCATCGGCGACCTCGAGAAGCACGACACACTCGTGATGAAACTTGGAGGCTGGCTGGGCGGGACGCTCGACAAGGTCGAGTGCGGATTCTCCGAGGTCGCGGAACACGGGATCGATGACAGGCTGATCAGGGCGGACGAGCCCGCACTGTGTGAGTTCATGAGAGACGCGTTCACGAGCCATGGTTGGATCTCGGCCGAAGGAGTAGTCTCTATCGACACCGGGTCTGAGGCGCTCGCCCGCAGATTCCAGGCCATGCTGTTCTATGTCGGCGTGACCACACACAGACAGAGCTCGAAGCTTACCGTCTGCACACGGTCCGGTTTCGAGGTCTTCAGAGAGAAGATCGGCTTCGATTCGATGCTGTTGAACCGGAGGCTCGATAGGCTGGAGACTGAGGCGGCAATCTGTGCTGTTTCTTCATCTGGCTCCGGTCATGACGAGGCGGACGACGAGGGGCATTACTATGTCTGCGTGGAGGAAGTCGTTCCCGCGGGGAAGAGGGAGGTTGTGGACCTCACCGTCAGTGGGACGCACGCGTATCTCGCGGACGGGTTCATCTCTCACAACAGTGGGGGCGGCACAGGATTCAGCTTCTCAAGACTTAGGCCCGCGCGCGACTCCGTGAAGAGCACTGCTGGGGTGTCGAGTGGGCCCATATCGTTCATGGAAGTCTTCAACACAGCTACGGAGACAATCAAGCAAGGGGGCACGCGCAGGGGGGCGAACATGGGCATACTACGCGTGGACCACCCGGACATAGTCGCGTTCATAACGAGTAAGAGGGACAGCTCGAAGCTGACCAACTTCAACATATCGGTGGCGCTGACGGACAAGTTCATGGACGCCCTTGAGAAGGACGCGGAATACGATCTCGTCAGCCCGCGGTCGCGCGAAGGCGTCTCCAAGATGAAGGCGCGGAAGGTCTTCGACATGATAATCAACATGGCCTGGCGCAACGGCGAGCCGGGCGTAGTGTTCATCGACAAGATAAACAGGGACAATCCGACACCTGCCGTCGGCGAGATCGAGAGCACCAACCCATGCGGGGAGCAGCCGCTTCTCCCGTACGAGTCCTGCAACCTCGGCTCCATCAACCTATCGAAGATGCTCAGGATGGAGGACGGGCGGCTGGCCGTGGACTACGCGAGGCTCAGGGAGACTGTCCACTGGGCGGTACGGTTCCTCGATAACGTCATTGACGTGAACAAGTATCCGCTCCCGCAGATAGAGGAGATGACAAAGGCGAACAGGAAGATAGGGCTTGGCGTGATGGGCTTCGCCGACATGCTTCTGCGCCTTGGCACCCCGTACGACTCGGACGAGGCGATGAGCCTCGGTGCGGACATCATGAAGTTCATAGACGACGAGGGACACAAGGCGTCGGAGGCGCTCGCCTCCGAGAGGGGCAGCTTCCCCAACTTCAAGGAGAGCATCCTCGCTGACAGGTACGGCAGGCTGCGCAATGCGACGGTGACGACGATCGCCCCCACGGGCACCATCAGCATCATCGCCGCTGCCTCGAGCGGCATCGAGCCCATCTTCGCAGTAGCGTATGTGAGGAATGTGATGGACAGAGACATACTCCCCGAGGTCAACCCCATTTTCGAGGAGGTCGCCAAGGAGAGGGGGTTCTACTCCGCGGACCTGATGAAGGAGATAGCGGCTCAGGGGTCAGTGGCGGACGTCAAGGGGGTTCCCGAGGACATCGCGAAGCTTTTCGTGACCGCCCTGGACATCACCCCCGAGGCGCACGTACGGATGCAGGCGGCTTTCCAGGAGCACACCGACAACGCGGTATCGAAGACCGTCAATTTCCCGAACGACGCGACGGTCGCGGATGTCGAGAATGTGTACCTCCTCGCCTACAAGCTCGGATGCAAGGGAGTGACGGTCTATCGATATGGGAGCAGGGATGACCAGGTCCTCAGCGTCGGCGAGAAGGAGTCGAAGGCGACGGATGATGAATCAGACGAGGAGAGAGAGGACTCGCGGGCGCCCAGGCCCCGGCCGTACCTAACGAAGGGGACGACGCAGCGCATCGAGACGGGGTGCGGGCATCTCTACGTGACGATAAACGAGGACGAGAACGGCCTCTGCGAGGTATTCACGCAGATGGGCAAGTCTGGAGGATGCACGGCGTCCCAGTCCGAAGCGATCGGGCGGCTTCTGTCGCTCGCGCTGAGATCGGGGATCGAGCCCGAGTCGATAGTGAAACAGCTCAGAGGGATAAGATGCCCGTCGCCGCTGTGGCAGCCAGGGGGCATGGTGCTCTCCTGCAGCGACGCGGTCGCCAAGGCGCTGGAGCGGTACACCAAGGAGCGATCCGCCACAGCAGAGGCAGGCAATGGTGCTGGCGCATGGTCGGAAGGACCAGGCCCACAGAAGCAGAACCATGTGGACAAGGGAGAGGTATGCCCCGAATGCCCGGAATGCGGGAGCATGGTGGAATACGTTGAAGGATGCGTGGTGTGCCGGACCTGCGGGTACTCACGATGTTGGTAGAACAAGAAGAGGGAAAGCAGGGCTGCCGGCCCCGCGGGGTGCAGGGGCCGGAGCAGATTTATTTTCGGTCGACCATGACGGGGCCGTAACGGGTGTTGCCAATGGCCAAGGTTCTGACTATAAACGGGAGCCCGAGGAAGGACGGGAACATAGACGGCATGCTGAACGCTGCAGAGGAAGTGCTGAGGCAGGAGGGCTTGGAGGTCGAGCGCGTCTCCCTCGCCGACAGGGAGGTCAGACCGTGCAATGCGTGTGACGCGTGCTACGACGACGCGTGGAGCTGCCCGATCGACGACGACGCCATCCCCGTCCTGAAGAAGATGGTGAAGGCCGACGGAATACTGATCGGCTCCCCCGTCTACTTCGGAGGGGTCACCGCGCAGCTCAAGGCCCTAATGGACAGATCGGTCATGCCCTATCAGGAGTCGGAACTCAAGGACAAGATCGGCGGGGCGCTTAGCTGTGGCGGTGCGACGCACGGCGGTCAGGAGCTCACGGTCAACCAGATAGCCGTCTATTTCATGACTCACGACATGCAGTTCGCGAACGCCGGAGGCGGGGCATATGGAGCGATGGGTACTGCCAACGATAAAGGGGAGATAGCCGAGGACGAGGAGGGACTCGCTTCCGCCCGAGCACTGGGGAAGCGCATGGCCCACCTGCTCAAGGCAAAGGGCGTCTGACTTATAGCCTGGCCAATGGCAGTTCGACGTCTACGCTACGTGTATCCCAAACAGTACTCTAAGCACCATGTCCATGGCCGCCCGTGGGTGATCGGAAGTCCGAAGCATCGTCCGGGCATGTGGCCGTGGGGACGGCGATTGAGCATACCACGAGCTGCATGTGATGCTCGTACACTTCCGGCCCACTCCAGGTGGAAGTGATATACGGCTTGAACGCAATCAAGGTGATCTCCTCGAAGCCAGGAGGGGGAAGGAAGATGACAACGGACAAGCAGTTCATTAGCGCGCTCAAGGCGGGAGACGGCGTCGACTCATACTTCTCTGTGGCGTACAAGAAGCCAGTAACCGAGTACAAATACGGACACATGTTCGAGTTCAGGGCCGGTGACAGGACGGGACAGATAACGGTGAAGTACTGGGGAGGAGACGACCGAGAACGCGTGAAGAACCTCCAGATTATGCTCGAACGAGGTGGCGTCGTGCATATCAAGGGCGAGGCTGGGGAGTACAGAAGCCAGCTCGAGATATCGGTCAGCGAGAAGGACGGCGGTGTGATCGAGAGGCTGAGCCCGGAGGACTACGACGCCTCTGCTCTGCTGGCAACCCTTGATGGCATCCCCGAGATGAAGGAAAGGCTGATGCGATCCGTCCGAGCCGTGGAGGAGCCGCATCTGAACCGGCTCCTGACCGACCTGTTCGAGGATGAGGGATTCATGGAATCGTTCTGTGCGTGTCCAGCTTCAGTCCAGTTCCACTCTGCGGCAATAGGTGGGCTGCTCAATCACACCCTGACAGTGGTGGAGACCTGCTCCAAGATGCTCCTGCTGCAGCCCGGACTGGACAGAGATCTCGTAATCGCAGGGGCGCTGCTGCATGACATCGGAAAGACGCGGACTTACGTGGTCGCTGCCAACACGAACCACACGCCTGAGGGCAATCTCATCGGCCACCTCGTCATCAGCTACGAACTCCTGGTTGACAGGTTGCGCTCAATCGATGGATTCCCAGAGGATCTCGCCCTGAAACTGAAGCATGTGATCCTCTCGCATCATGGCAGGAAGGAGTGGGGGTCGCCGGTCGAGCCGATGATGCCCGAGGCATTGCTTGTCCACATGGCGGATGACATGGACGCGAAGCTCAACTATATGGTCTCCAGGCGCGAGGAGGCGGTCTCCGAGGACGACTGGACATGGGACCGCAGACTGTCGAGGTTGATCTACCTGAAATGACCGCCGAGACGACCATGCGCGCCGATTTCGCGTACAACAATGTGCAATGATGCTGGAAAAAGCTATATATTGTACCAGACATCAACTTTCTTCCAAGACCAAGGAGGGAACGAATTGAGATCGATAAGGACAACGCTCACACCTGAAGAGATGCCAAGGAAATGGTACAACATCCTGCCGGACCTGCCGACGCCGCTTCCGCCACCGCTGAACCCGGCCACCAAGGAGCCCATTTCGCCATCGGACCTTGAAGCCATCTTCCCGAAGGCGCTCATAGCGCAGGAGATGTCCTCGGAGAGTTACATCGACATACCCGAGGAGGTCCTCGACTCATACATGATGATCAACAGGCCGAGTCCGCTTCAGAGGGCTGTGAGGCTGGAGGAGAAGCTGAAGACGCCGGCCAAGATCTACTTCAAGCGCGAGGACATGTCCCCGGCTGGCAGCCACAAAACGAACACCGCTCTCGCCCAGGCATATTACAACAAGATGGAGGGTGTGGAGCGGCTCACGACGGAGACCGGCGCTGGACAGTGGGGGTCGGCTCTCAGTTTGGCATGCAGTCATTTCGACATGACGTGCCAGGTATACATGGTAAGGGCGAGCTACGACCAGAAGCCGTATAGGAGAGAGGTCATGCGCCTGTTCGGCAGCCAGGTATTCCCGTCGCCCAGCGACCAGACCGAGTTCGGCAGGTCGCTTCTCGCCAAGGACAAGAACCACCCGGGCTCACTGGGCATCGCGATCAGCGAGGCGCTCGAAGCCTGCATCAAGGACGGCAATGCGAAGTACAGCCTCGGCAGCGTCCTCAACCACGTGATGTTGCATCAGACCATCATCGGACAGGAGACGATGCTGCAGTTCCAGAAGCTGGGTGAGAAGCCTGACTACCTCGTGGGATGCGTCGGAGGCGGCTCGAACTTCGCGGGGTTCACATTCCCGTTCGTGGGACAGCATCTCAAGAAGAAGCTGGACACCGAGTTCATCGCTGTCGAGCCCACATCCGTGCCGACACTCACCGGTGGGAAGTACGAATACGACTTCGGCGACACCGCCGAGATGACCCCGCTCCTCATGATGTACACGCTGGGACACGCGTTCGTCCCATCGCCGATCCATGCAGGCGGATTGAGGTATCACGGGGCGGCGCCTACCGTCAGCGCGCTCGTCAACGAGGGCATTGTGAAGCCCGTTTCCTACCAGCAGAAGGAAGTGTTCGACGCAGCGGCTCTCTTCGCGAGGCAGGAAGGCATCATACCCGCCCCAGAAACGGCCCATGCCATCAAGGCCGTGATCGACCTGGCGCTTGAGGCGAAGAAGAACAACGAGGAGAAGATCATAGCGTTCAACTTCTCGGGCCACGGTCTGCTCGACCTCGCGGGATACCAGGCGTATCTGGATGGAACATTGACCTGAGTCTGCAGGTCCAGACCATCAGACCGCATGGCGCAGTGGGACTGTGCGTGAACGTCAGGAGAAGTAGCTCTCTTGATCCTCGCGCAGGCTCCTGAAGGTCGCCCTGAACTCTGGCCGCTTGAGCGCCCTATCGAGCTGGACCTTCAGATCCCTATCGAGACGCTCCTGCTTGGACTGGAAGTACTCCGTCTTGAGCGTGTCAGCGGTATCCGAGGAGTACTGCTGCATACCGAACAGTATGACCGATGAGGCGTCCGCGGCACGTGAGACCATGCCGATCGGAATTGGAGAGCCGTCCTTCGACAGGTCGGCAAGGTCTGGGGTGTTCGAGCCGACTTCGCCTCCAACTGCGACCATCCTTCCGCGCGCGACCTCTGCCGCCTTGATCTGATAAATTTTCTCGTCGGAGAACAAGAAAGTGTCGTACGCGCCCTTCACGTGGTCTCTTCCTGTGAGCGCGCGCCATCCGTGCCGCTGATTGCTTGAATCGTACTGTCTCTTGAGATGCCTCATCAGCTCGTCTATGCCGAGGAACTCCATAGGATATCAACACTGCAAACGTTGGCGCACTCCAGTTTCCAGCCGCCAGGCAGGCACATGAGTGACTTTCATCTGTAGCTCTCGCCGGTGATCCTCTCGAACATGTCTATGTAGAGCTCGGAGATCTCGTTGATCTTGTCCGCCGGCAGCGCGGGCATCTTAGGCTCGGCCTTGCCCTTCTTCCTCGCCTCGAGCAGCCTGTCGTAGTACCCGATGCCTCGATAGTGCTGCCGGACATTCTCCTTGCTCAGCTCCATGAACTCGCCCTTCGAGTAGCTGTCCCAATCCCACCACCGGTCCTCGTCGGAGGTGCCGAATGTGTCCACGATCATGAGCTCGCGGTCCTCGTCGAACGCGAATTCCTTCTTGCCGTCAACGTGGATCAAATCGCGCTTCTCCACCTCCTCACCGATCCGCTCGTCCATCCGTAGAGTGGCCTCGATAATCGCGTCGTACTCGGCCTGGCTCAATGCGGCAATCTTCACGGCCTCCTTCTTGGTCAAGAGACGGTCCACCTTCTCCAACTTCGTGGTGAACTCGATGAATGGCTCCGGCAGCTTGTCGCCGTACTTCACTTCCTTGCTGGATTTCAACCCCAGCTTGGACGGTTTCAGGTCGCCGGCCTTCAGCCTGTCCCAGAGAGACCCAGCCACATAGTGTCTGCATATGACCTCAAGCGGGATCAGGTAGTCCGTCGTCTTCTTGGTGATATCGGAGTACTTGAGGATCTCTACCCTC
>Ga0307380_10007418_pt1 | contig 14277 bp, 14 predicted proteins | sample UN3MG_FD_202239 | JGI IMG/M metagenome (GOLD analysis project Ga0307380, IMG submission 202239) | Soil microbial communities from Risofladan, Vaasa, Finland - UN-3 | ecosystem: Environmental > Terrestrial > Soil > Coastal area > Acid sulfate soil | place: Finland: Risofladan, Vaasa | collected... | reverse complement strand
CTGCACTTTCAGGCAGTCAGGATAACGTCTCAGGAAGCGCACCTCTTTTACCAGAGGCTCGCTTAAGATTATTTTTTCCTGCTGGCTTAAGTTCGAAAAGATGCTGCGGCCCAGAAGCAGGCTTCGGCAAAGCGAGTCAAGATAAGTTTCCTGGATTAAATTTGTGGGGTTTACATTTACCTTTTTAATGATAAAGAACCCGTCGAAATCAAGCTTATACGCTGCAAAACAGGAACATGCCGTAACCAGCAAGAGGAAAATCAATTTGCCGGGCCTCCCTTTCCGGCGGTAGTTTTTGGAGGGTAAGGACGAGTAGCGTAAGTTTTTGGCCCTTTTTTTCCGAGCTTTCATCTCTTCCTCTATCAGATTAGGTTTTAAACTCAAGGGTTAAAGGTCCGGTAATCGCCTGTTCTCAGGAGCCAGCTCTCCCAGCTCAAGGCTTGTAAAACCCACCAGTCTCACCTCGAGCTCTAAAGTCATTCCGAAGCGTTCTCTTACGACGCGCCGGACTTGTTTGATCAACTCAAGAATATCCAGGGCGCTTGCTTCCTCTTTGTTTTCAATAAAATTGGCATGCACCGGGCTTACCCTTGCACCGCCCAGGCGCAAGCCTTTAAGGCCTGCTTCATCAATAAGCCTGGCCGCAAACCGGCCCGGTGGATTTTTAAAAGTCGAGCCGAATGTTTTCTCCTGCCAGGGATGTTTCAATTTACGCTGCCCGGAGAGGAACTTCGCCCGCTCAGCCTGTGACTCGGGATTGCCCCCGGGCGCCCGGATGAAAGTGAGCGAGGTGATCACTCCAGGCATGGGGGCCAGGCTCATGCGGTAATTTTTCCTGAGCTGCTCTTTTCTGAAAAGCCAGCTTTTCCCCATGGTATCGACCATCCGGAGCGTGTGCACGAGATCCCCGATTTCTTTGATATTCGTGCCTGCATTCATGGCCGCAGCCCCTCCCACTGAGCCGGGAACGCCGCTCAATTCCTCGAAACCCGCAAAAGAAGCCTTGACGGCTTTCCGGACCAGGCGGGCTAAAAGGACCGCCGCCCCGCAGGTTATTTTATCTCCCTCCAGGCGCAGACGGTTGAAAGAGCGCCCCAACCGGATAATCGCGCCGGGGAAATCACGGTCGCTGATCAGGATATTCGTTCCGCTCCCCAGAACAAACCAGGGCCCGCTGATCAGCGGCATGAGCTTTTTCAGCGCGCTTGATGACTGAACAATCACCAGCACTCTTGCCCTGCCGCCCGTACCGATTGAGGTCAGCCGGGAAAGGGAAAAGTTCTCCTGGAACTCGAGTCCCGGTATGACGGAGAGCTCTTGGACAAGATTGCCGGCCGGCTGATTCAACTTTCTTTTCCCCCGAAGCGCTCGAGTATTTTCTCGCCCACCTTGTAAATATCTCCGGCTCCCAGGGTCAGCAGAATATCGCCGGGCTGGGAAAGTTCAAACAGCGGCTCGGCCAGAGTTTCCTTGTCCGGATGGTAGATCACCCGCCGGTGACCGTGCTTGCGGGCCGCCTCAGCCACCAGCTCTCCGCTCACCCCGGGAACAGGCTGTTCCCTGGAGCCGTAAATGTCAGTGACCACAAGAATATCGGATTGCATGAAAGAACTGCCGAACTGGCTCGACAGGGTGCGGGTACGCGAATAAAGATGGGGTTGAAAAACAGCCACTATCCGCCTCTGCCAGCCTTTCTTGATTCCCTCGAGAGTGGCTTTGATTTCAGTCGGGTGGTGGGCGTAGTCATCGACTATCATCCGGCCTTGGGCCTCACCTTTGATTTCCATGCGGCGGTGGACTCCCTTAAAGGCGGCCAGGGATTCGGCTATTTTCTCAAAGGGAATTCCAAGCTCTGTGCCGACCGCTATTGCAGCCAGAGCGTTTTTTATGTTATGCTCGCCCGGGACTTGGAGGCGTAACTGGCCGAGAGGCTTGCCGTAAAGAGAGATTTGCGAACCGGTAGAGCCCTCGCGGTGTGATATCTCGGTCATTTGAAGGTCGGCCTGGGCGCTTTCTCCATAGGTGAAAAACCGCCTCTCGATGCGTGGAAAAATCGAAACGAGCGGGCTGTCGTCCATGCAGGCCACCACTGTGCCGTAAAATGGAACCTTGTTGGCGAATTCGATAAAAGCTTCCTTGATTTCATCCAGCCCCTTGTAATAATCGAGGTGGTCGGCATCTATGTTGGTGATTACAGCGATAGAAGGGGCCAGGCGCAGGAACGAGCGGTCGAATTCATCCGCCTCGGCGACAAAGAGCTCGCTCTCGCCCTTTTTAGCGTGTCCTCCCAGAGCGCGCAGCCGGCCGCCGACAACCACCGTGGGGTCAAGCCCAGCGCCTTCCAGAACGATTCCGATCATCGAGGTCGTGGTGGTTTTACCGTGTGTACCGGCAACCGCGATCCCATATTTCATGCGCATCAGCTCGGCAAGCATTTCCGCCCGGCGGATAACGGGGATGTGACCTGCCCGTGCGGCCTGGACCTCGACATTTTCCTCCCGGACAGCGGAGGATATCACCACCACATCAGCCTGGGCCAGGTTCTCAGCCCTGTGCCCAATCATAATTTTGGCCCCCAGCCGGGCCAGCCGGTCGGTAGTGGGGGTCGAGATAAGGTCCGATCCTGCGACCTGATAACCCTCATCCAGCAGTATCTCCGCTATGCCGCACATCCCGCTTCCGCCGATGCCGACCATGTGTATTTTTTTGACTTTGCGGAACATATTGTATTTAGCCATTTTCCACCCTTTGCCCCTGGCGGCTGATATTATTCAGGATCCCCACCGACCAGAAAGTAGTCACTAGGTTTGTGCCCCCGTAGCTGAAAAAAGGCAGCGGCATGCCGGTTGTGGGTGTGAGTCCGCTGACAACAGCCATATGCAGGAGCGCGGATATGAAAATCATCAGAGTCAGCCCTGAGGCCAGGATGAACCCGAAGTAATCCGGGGCGGATTTCGCAATCCCCACCCCGAGCATTGTTAGATAGAAAAAGGCCAGGACAACCACAGTGGTTCCCAGAAAGCCCAGTTCTTCGCCGAGGATGGAGAAGATAAAATCGGTGTGGGCTGCGGGCAGGAAAAAGTATTTCTGCTTGCTTTTACCCAGTCCCACTCCGGATAGTCCCCCGGAACCCAGGGCCAGTTTGCTCTGGTAAGCCTGGTAACCGACGCCGGATTTGTCCCCCTCGCCCTCGAGGTAGCTGGTAATTCTTTCATTGCGGTAATTCACCTTGACTACATATTTATAAGTCGCATAAGGCAAGAGTAAGAGGGCCAGAACGATCAGATGTGCAAGCTTGATTCCGCCCAGGTAGCCGGTGAGAGAGACCAGCAGCATAATTACAAAGGCCGTGCTTAAGTCAGGCTCTTTGAGCACCATTAAGAAAAAGATCCCGGCAAAAAAGATAAATGGCAGGAAGCCGCGCGAGAATTTGTGGATAATCTCTCTTTTGCGCACCAGATATCCTGCGGCCCAGCAGATAAGGAAGAACTTGGCCAGCTCTGACGGTTGAAAAGAAAGTATTCCGATATGCACCCAGCGCCTGGCGCCGCTGATAACAGGCGCGATTGATTTCGTGCCCGGAAGCAGGCAGATAACCAGCAGAACCGCAGTCGCCATGAGTGCCACGAAACTGATCCTGCGCATGAAGTGGTAATCCAGGCGCGAGGCGATCCACATCACCACCAGGCCCAACAGCACCCGTATGGCGTGTTTCTGCAGATAGGCATAGCTTGAGAGCTGTTCCACCTGGGCACTGATACTGGTGGCGCTCAATATCATCACCAGGCCGGCAAGCGAGAGAAGCAGGGACACCAGTACCAGCCGGTTGCCGTAAGCGACGGCCTCTTTTTGCTTACGCGTCATTGGCTCTCATTCTCTCCACAATTTCTTTGAAAATGTTCCCGCGCTCCTCAAAATCGGTGAATTGATCGAAACTCGAGCACCCCGGTGAGAGGAGAACCACGTCTCCTGGCAGGGCTGCTTTCCGAGCCTCCTCCACTGCCTGCTTCAGATCCGGAACTTGCATGACTTTGCCTGCTGTGCCGAGCTCCCGGGAGATTGTCTCACTGGCCTCCCCCAGGGCAATGAGCTTGCGTACGGAACGGCTGCGCAGTTCCGCAAGCAGCGGCTTGAACGGCAGTCCTTTGTGACGGCCTCCCATAATCAGCACCACCGGCCCGGTCAGGCTTTGCAGAGCCTTGACCACGGAGCTTACGGTTGTAGCCTTGGAATCGTTGATATAGGTCACTCCGTCCACCTCTGCTACAGTCTCCAGGCGGTGCGGCAGGCCGGCGAACGAGCCGGCGATTTTTCCCACGGCGTCCGGTCCGGCGCCGAGCGCTGCTGCAGCAGAGGCGGCGGCCAGCAAATTTTCAAGGTTGTGACTCCCGGGCAGCCGCACTTTTTCAATCTCGATGACTCTCTGCTCCTCTTCTCCCCGCCGGCGCATGAAAAGTACGCCAGCCCTTACAAAAGTAAGGTGATCCGCACTTTCGCTGAATCCGAACCAGGCGACACGGATATTTTTGCGCAAACCCGGGGCACAGGAGGCTGTCTCCGGATCATCGGCATTGAGGATTGCCAGATCCCGGGTCCCCATATTTTCAAAAATCCGCTGCTTGGCCCGATAGTATTCCGCGACATTACTGTATCTTTCCAGATGATCGGGCGTCAGGTTCAACATAATCGCCAGCCTGGGTCGGAAGGTTCGGATTGTATGAAGCTGGAAGCTGGATATCTCAGCCACCAGAAGCCGCTCATCCGTAAGCTCGCTCACTGCCCGGCATAAAGCCTTGCCGATATTGCCTGCAGTCTGGGTCCGGATACCCGCCTGGTTGAGGATTTCCCCCAACAGCGTAACAGTGGTCGATTTACCGTTTGTACCGGTTATGCCCACCAAAGGCACCGGGCAGAGCCAGTAGGCCAGCTCGATCTCACTGAACAGGGGAATATCTCTGATCCCGGCTCCGGTCAGGAGATCGATTTTTTCACTGATCCCCGGGCTGATCACTATGAAATCACTTTTTGCCAAACGCCCGGGATCGTGCTTACCCAAAGAGATCTCGACGCCGCGCCCGGCAAGGGGACGGCAGCTTTCTTCCAGGGCCTCATTCCGGCGCAGGTCGGAAAGGTAGACTCTGTAGCCCTGATGCGCGAGGAGCTCTGCTGCAGCGAGCCCGCTGCGGCCGGCGCCCAGAACTGAAACCATTGCCGGCGGACCCCACAGAGGCTTGCCTGTTCCGGGACCGAGTTCGAGGCGAAACCTTTTCATGCGCCGGCTTTCTCCAGTTCTTCCACAATAAGTTCCAGGTGGATTCCGCGGCTGCCCTTGACCAGCAGAAGCTCTTCCCCGGAGAGTTTCTCTTTGAGTATCTTCCAGGCAGAGGCTGCATCCTGGCATGGGAAAACCCCCTGTTCATTCCCACCGGCAGAGATATAAGCCTCTTTCATCTTTTGCGCAAAGCGGCCGACCAGGACAACCAGTGCCAGCCGCCGCTCGGCGAGGAAGCGGGCCAGGTCCGTATGCAGCTTTTCCGCTTCTGGTCCAAGCTCGAGCATCTCGCCGATCACTGCTGCGCGCGGCCCTTTGTGTTCGATTGTTTCCAGAGTAGTGAGCGCTTCCCGCATCGAGAGCGGATTCGCGTTATAGGCGTCGTTTAGAACCAGGAGCCGGCCGATAGTCCTTAGCTCCATCCTCATCTTGAGCGGTCTCGAGGCCTCAAGCCCGGCAATGATATCCCTCTCAGCAAGACCCAAAGCTTTCCCTACAGCGATCGCAGCCAGGGAGTTAAGGACATTGTGTCGCCCGGGAATTCCCAGGTGCAGGCGGGTTTTCCCGCCGATCGAGAAAGAAGCACGCGCTTTATTGTCCAGGACGATTTGGGTGGCGACTAAATCGTTATCAGCGCCCAGGCCAAAACTCAAGGTTCGCCGCGGGAAGGCTTTTTGCGCCTTTGCGCGCAGAAGCGGGTTATCTCCGTGATATATGCAGCAACCGGCCTCCAGAGTCTCCTCGAAGAGTTCGAGTTTGGCGTTGCACACTCCCTCCAGACTGCCGAAACCCTCGAGATGAGCCGGCGCCACATTGGTGATTACCGAGATTTCAGGTTTCACCAGCCGGGCCAGAGTGCGGACCTCACCCGGGTGGTTGGCACCTATTTCGGCGACCAGAATCTCGGTCTTATCGCTCATGCCGAGAACAGTGAGAGGGACACCGATATGGTTGTTGAAATTGCCGGTTGTGGCATGGACCCTGAACTTTCGCCCAAGAATCGAGGCGACCATTTCTTTGGTGGTGCTTTTGCCGTTGGACCCGGTAAGCGCCACAGCTCGGCAGCCTCTGTTGAGATTTCTCTTGCAGGCGGCCAGGCTTTGCAGGGCTTTCAAAGTGTCCGGTACCCGGAAACACTGGAGAGAATCGGGCAGGGGAGAGCCGGCGGACGCGGGGCCGATAATTGCGCCGAGGGCTCCGGCCTTTTGGGCTGCATGAAGGAACGCATTGCCGTCGAAACGTTCCCCGGTCAGGGCCACAAAAAGGGCGCCGCGGCAGTCTCCGCGGGTATCGGTACAGACCCCCCGAAAGGAAAGGCTCTGTTGTGGGCCCAGCAGCTCAACTTTTTCGAGTGCAGCAAGAATGTTTTTGGTGGAAAGGTCCATGTCTACCAGTCGAGAAACCGGCTATTGTAAAGCAGAATGTCGCCGTCCTCATTAAACACTAAAATTTTTATTTTATTATAATTTACCGGATTATCCGGGAGTTTGATTAAAGCTTCAACTAGTTTGAACTTACGGATAGCGTAGGTGTCGCCCAGGCGGTAGTTCAATGGTTTGCCAGCATCCAGCTCGGATTTCGGGAAGGTGCCGAACTTGCTGAGATCGCCGCTTTGGTGCTCGACAATTATCAGCAGATACCCCGAAAGCAGCTTGTCCTGCTGGGTGTTGTTGATCAGGTGGAAATTAAGCAGCAGGCCGTTTTCCACAGGATGAACTTCAAGCTCCTGGATCAGAATATCCTCCGAATTTTTGGCAGAAAAATCCTGCAAGCTGTCCTGGCTTGCTCCTGCAAGCAGTATCGTCCCTTTTTGCGACTCGAGTTTGTCTTTGAGCTCTGCGAGCCGGGTTTCACGCTCCTGAAGGTTTTGCTGGAGCAGTTCGATCGAATTTTTCAGTTGATAATGCTGCGTCTTGAGGCTCTTGTAATTGATAATCGAGAAGACAGCAGCGCTGATGAGCGTAAGGCACAATACGCAGGCGAGCACGATTTCCTTGATTGAAAACTCGACTGTAACAGGCTCCCGGTTCTCTGAAACGAGGACGATTGTAAATGTGTTCCTTTTCACTGTTCCTCCCCGTTGATTTGTTGGAGGAAAAATACATTTTCTCCGGACAGCACAGTCCTGGCAGCCATGGAGATGGAATTATTGCGATAGCCGGTGGGTAATCCGGTTAAGCTGGTGAGAGCGCCTGAGGCGAGCAAAGTTCCAGGCTTGGGACTTTGCTCCAGCACTCGAATTCCGCCTGTGACCCGCACATTAAGCCCCAGGCTCTTGATCCTGGCGACTGCTTTACGGATAGAAAGACCGGTGACTTCAGGCATCACCACACTGGATCCGTCCCGGGCTTTTTTGAATGTTGACGCTTGGGTTTGAGGCGGCTGCTCTTTTAGAACTGGACTTTTGATCACTGCCGAGGCGGTCTTTATTTGAGGCTCCGGCAGTCTGAGCCTGCTGCGGTCGATAACCTCGCAGTCTGAAAGGAGAGTGTTGCGGATAATTTCACTGAAAACCGGGGCTGCGCACGTTCCACCCCAGCGATAGCTGAAATTGGGCTCGTTAATGGTGATAAACATGGCGATCTGTGGGTCATCCGCTGGGAAGAACCCGCCGAAAGAGCTGATATAGCCGTTCCCGTCATAGCCTGAACCCGGGGTGGCTTTCATGCTTGTACCTGTTTTACCGGCGACTTTAAAGCCTGGGACAGCCGCTGCTTTCCCGGTACCGGACTCGACAACCTGGATCAGGGCCTGTCGTGTAAGTTTCCGGGTTGTCTCCTCTGTTAAAACCCTTCTTAAGGCACGGGGTTTGAAGCTGTAGTGAGAGTTGCCCTGTTCATCGAAAATTTCAGCCACCAGCTCTGGCTCATAGAGGATGCCGCCATTGGCTATGGCCGCATAGGCCATGGCCATCTGGAGGGGAGTGACCATGATGCTGTAACCGATAGCCAGGCTGGTCTTTGTCGTGGGGTCCCATTCGGCAGGTAAAGCCAGTTGGCCTTTGTCCTCACCGCTGAAACAGCCGCCGGTATAGGAACCGAACCCGAAAGCCCGAAGCTTGCGGTAGAGTTCCTGGTCGCTGATCCTGCGGATAAGCTTGGCCATCCCGATATTGCTGGATTTGGAGATTACCTCGCTGAAGCTCAATTTACCGTAGCCATGCACGTCCCTGATAGTTCTTTTGTTGAAGGTGCAGACCCCGTTTTCGCAATAAACCGAATCGTCAAAATCCACGCAACCGCTAGCCAGAAGAGCACTGGCAATGAAAGTCTTGAAAGTCGAACCGGGCTCGTACGGCAGGTTGGCGGCCAGGTTGAGAAAATCGGTTTCTTTGAAACTCTTGCTTGAATTGAGATTTACACTCGGATAATTGGCCAGGGCGAGGATCTCTCCATTATGCGGATTTATGGCGACAACGCAGCCGTTTTTAGCCCCGTTCTCGTTCACGGAGCGCTGCAGGACATCCTCTACTATTTCCTGGAACTCTGCATCGATTGTCAAACGGAGGTGGTATCCATTGGTTTGGTTGCGCAGGGGGTAATCGAGCACATTGTAAGGCTTCCCTTTAGCATCGCGCTGAACGATGAGCCAGCCAGGCTTTCCACGCAACTGGCTGTCGTACATGAATTCGACACCTGTCAGCCCCTCTTCGTCGATCCCTACATATCCGATAACCTGGGCAGCCAGGCTGTGCCGCGGGTAGTAGCGTTTGGAAGAGGGAATGAACCCGATACCTTCAAGACTCTTCTGCTGAAATTCCTCCAGAGTCAGTGGATTCACTTTTTGCTGGATCATTACAAAAGGCCTGGAAGAGGAGATACGCTTAAGAAGGGTGTTTTCCGGCAATTGGAGCTGACTGGAGAGTAGTCTGGCGACTCTTTTTTTGTCTTTGATTCTGTCGGGGACAGCATAGACATCGAGCCCATCCGCCGAGAGGGCCAGGGGTTCGCCGTTGCGGTCAAAGATATTGCCGCGTTTCGGGGGCAGGTCGATCCTCTGTTTATGCTGCTTTTCTGCCTCGGACAGATAGTTTTCGTGTTGGATAACCTGAATTCTGAACAGATGCCCGATAATCAAGACGACAAAAAGAGATGCGCTCCAAAGGATCAGGGACAGCCGTTTTACTGAGAGCTGGGGGAGCAAGGGAACCTCTTTAATGAGAAATTACAAGGCTTAAAGCTTTGAAGCGTGCGTTAATTCTTGATCAGTCAAAGCTTCCATTTTGATCCAGCGTATGCGGTCCGGGCTGGGAAACTCCAATCCCAAGTGCTTCTGAGCGTAGGAGCTTATTCTAGCCCTCGACAAAAAAGCCTGTTTCTCGCCAAGCAGGACAGATTGCTCAGTGACCAGATTCTTGCGCGTAAGCTTGAGCTGCTGGACTTCCAGCAGCAGATATTGTGCGACAGTATGTTTATAGACCAGAAGGAAAGAAATGCTCAACAGGAAAAAGACTGCCAATACGATGGCCGAAAACGTATTGCGGCGATTTTTCTGTTTTTTCTCACTTGATATTTTTTTATACGCATTTATATAAGGATTCATATACCGGGTTCCGGGCTTTAAATGATTCAGCTCTGGATCGAGGTTAATTTTTCTACCGCGCGTAAACGGGCCGAGCGGCAGCGTGGGTTGGAAGAGATTTCACCAGTCGAGGGACGGACAGGCTTGCGATTTGGAAGCCGCGCCTGAGGAACTTTTCCGCAGGAACAAACCGGCAGACCCGGCGGGCAGATGCACGGATTAACCAGTTTGAAGAAAAAATGTTTTACCATCCGATCCTCAAGACTGTGGTAAGAAATAACGGTCAGCCTGCCTTCCGGGGCAAGCATTTGAAAGAGTATTTCAAGTCCTTGCCTGAGGGAGTCGAGCTCATCATTGACTAGAATGCGCAAAGCTTGAAAAGTGAGCACCAGAGTTTTGCGCTCACTCTGACGGGGTACCGCACGGCGCACGATCCTGGCCAGCTGCCCTGTAGTCTTTATGGGCCCTCTCTCTCTCTGGCTGGCTAACTCACGGGCCAGCTTTCGGCTGTAAGGGGATTCGCCGAAATCGTGGAGAACCCGTGAAAGCTCGTTTTTATCGAGTCGCGCCAGCAAGTCGGCCGCATTCAGAGCGAGGCCGCGGTCCATCCTCATGTCCAGAGGACCGTCATGGTCGCAAGAAAAGCCCCTCTGCGGAGTATCGAGCTGATAGGAACTGACTCCCAGATCGAGAAGGATGCCGTTGAAACTCAGTTCCGGGAAAATTTCCCGCGCCCGGCGAAAGTTCGCCTGCCTTAAAATCACTCTATCGCCAAAAGGTTTCAGAGAGAGGGAAGCCTCTCTGATAGCTTCAGCATCCTGATCCAGTGCGAAAAGACGGCCATCCGGAGCACTGGCCTCTAAAATTGCGCGCGCATGCCCGCCGCCGCCGACTGTCCCATCGAGATACAATCCCCCGGCACGCGGGTTGAGCAAATTGATAACTTCATTCACTAGAACCGGAATATGGAAGGAGAAATCTCCATTTCTCTGCATCCGGATTCACTTTCAATTAAATGTTCCTGGCGGCGTTTTAAGAAAACCAATCAGCTCCGGATGGCCAACTCTTTTATTTAAAAGGAGTTAATTTGCAACAGTTCGCAAGCTTGTGCTTCACTTTTTGTATGTCTCAGTCGAATATCTCGGCTATATCCTCAAAAGTAAGTGCCTGTTCTTCCTGGAAACGGTGCGTGTACTGCTCCTGGATTTCCGGATTCCAGATTTCGATCCTCTCATTCGCCCCTTGGAAAACCACCTCTTTTTTAAGGTTTGCCAGATCCAGCAACTCTTTAGAGATTAACATTCTGTTCTGTCTATCTAATTGGACATCCGTGGCGTATTTGGTCCACTCCCGCATAAAGAAACGCACGTTTTTTTTACTGCCGGGCAGGTTCTGTATTTTTTCCAGAGTTTTCTCGTATTGCTCGGGAGTATAAAGATAAAGACAGCCATCCAGGCCGCGATTGAGCACATAGTTCTGCACGCCTTTCTCGCGGAAACGGGTCGGAAGACTGACTCTGCCTTTAGAGTCGAGAGTATTTTTGACTCTTCCCCAGTGCTTCATGAAGATTTAGGCCGGATGGAAAAAATTAGAGTAAAAGTGAGCTAGGAATTATTTGACACATTTCCCCACTTTTTACCACACATTAATATTATAAACAGAAAAAACAACTTGTCAAGAGAAAAAGAGAAAAAATTAAATTAAATTCTTAAATATTTTAGCTAAAGTTTGCTAAATAAAGAGATTGGTCATTAAACTTAAGGTGGGTTATTAAGTAATGAATGGAAGCCCGGCAAAGAAATAAACTCGGGATCTGTTTATTTTACAAATGGTTAGGATGGTTCAGGCTGGAACTTTCTCATTTAGCTGGGACAGGAATGGTGCGTTCGACATTCAGCAACTAATTTTGAGAGCAATAGAGCGCGGGACCCGCTGAAATAAAATTGAAACCTGGAGCGGGCGGTCTGGAATCAGGGGAAAACGAATCTTCGGTTGATTTTTTAAATGGATTGTATGATCCATCTTTTGGAGGCTCAAGCTTCTGAATTTGGGAGGTCGGGGCAGGGAAGATCCTGAACGGCTGAGGTGACCGGGCGTTTCTCGGAGGAACGAAGACGTTGGATAAGTTTTGATTCATAAGATGAGGAAGCTTTGATACCTTTGAGCTCTACCTCATCCCACAACCGAAGCAGTTGATCCAGTTCTTTCAGCCTCTCGTATTCATTCTTCCACTTGTCGGATTTCATAATTTTCCTTTTGACTTCCTCAGCCTCAGCCTCTGTCAGCTCGTTGTCGAGAAAAGCGGTCAGCTGATACAACTCATCGGCGGGTTTGTCCATTATTTCATTCCGACTTGACGTGGTTGGCAAATTTTTGTTTCAACTGGTTACGAGCTCGATAGATCCAAATCTTGACCTCGTTCAATGAGGCCCCCATGATTTCGGCAATCTCCTTGTAGGTGTAGCCGTGAAATTGACGAAAAATCAAAACAGTTCGATAACGGGGCGACATGGTATGCAGAACTCTTTTTATTTTGTTGCCCAACTCTTTAATATAATATTCCTGCTCAGGATCAGGGCTTTTTTCATCGCCGAGTAGATTGTGAATATCCAGCTTATCCATGCCGCATTCATGGATCGCGTCAAGTTCTAATATGTTAAAATTTTTCCGTTTGCGAAATTCATCCAAGCAAAGATTCATCAATATCTTGGAAAGCAGGGTGATGAACTTGGCTGTTACCTGATACTTATACCTGTACTTGTAAAGCCGGATAAATCCCTCTTGAGATATATCCTCGGCCAGTTCAAAATCCCGGACAAACCGGTAACAAAATCTGACCGAATAATCTTTATAGCGATTGACTATTTCATTAAAGGCCTCATCCCTGCCCTTCTTTAACTCCAGCATCAATTCTTCATCGGGAATTTCAGAATACGATTTTAACTTTGCCATAAAGTCCTGGACCATTTCTGAATTGTTAACGAATAAAGAAAATAAATTGTTACTAAATAGTTATACAAAAACTGTACTAAAAAGTTCACATTAATTTAATAAAACTGACCCAAAAAGTCAAGTTTTCTGATTAGCATTGGATTACTAATCCCCCCAAAATTTCACCAATTGTAACTTCTTGATATTATTTATAATATGACTTAATTTTAAAGTTTTGTAGGAGACATTTAAGACCTGGTATCTTTGCTTTATAACTTGACATTTAGCAGTTATTATCCTCAAGGGGGAACAGTTGGCCGAAAGTCTCGATGTTTTGGCTGTTGCTGCACATCCGGACGATGTGGAGCTCACATGCGGAGGCACTTTAATCAAAATGGCGGATGCTGGCTACCGGGTCGGGGTTTTAGACCTGACAGGTGGAGAGACGAGCACGCGTGGCAATACCGCATTAAGGTTGAAAGAGGCTGAAAAGGCGGCCGGGATAATGGGCCTGGTTGTCAGGGAGAACATGGGGTTACCGGATGCACATTTAGAGGATAACCAGGAGACCAGAATCAAAATCGCCAGAGTCATCCGTCGCCTCGGACCGCGGGTGTTGATCCTGCAAAACGAGCAGAGCCGCCACCCGGACCACGCGATAGCCTCGACCATGACCCATGCGGCGGCTTTTCTGGCCGGCTTGAAGAAAATAGAAGGCAAGGGCCGGCTGCTCAGGCCGGCAAAGATCATTTATTGTCTTGCCTATATCGAGCATGGACCCAAACCTTCTTTTGTAGTTGATATCAGCGACCAGTTCGAAAGAAAGCTGGAAGCCATCATGTGTTACCAGAGCCAGTTTGAAGGCCGGTGCGAAGCCGGAGAACTTTTTCCAAACAGCCAACCGCTGCCCGAACTGGTGCGCACACATGCCATGCACTATGGTTCAATGATCCGGACCCTTTACGGCGAGCCTTTCTATGTGCGGGAGACACTTGTAGTAGAAGACATTGTCACCATGGGGGTCAAGTCGATTTAGCCGTTCCCTGCCTGATTAAGGCATGGCCTTGAGGAGGGTAAGGAACATTCGAAGAAATCTTTGGTTATTCAATCCACAGGAGGATAGATGCGCTGTCACGGGTGTGGGACTGCAATCCAGATTGAAGATAAAATCTATCGTGGAGATACCTGCAGGACTTGCGGCCGTCCGCTGCACTGCTGTAAGAACTGTTCTTTTTATGATCCGACTGCGCATAACCAGTGCCGGGAACCTCAGGCCGAATTGGTCGGGGATAAGGAGGCGGCCAATTTCTGCGATTATTTCAGACCGGCCCGAGGTTCGGCTGGAGGAATCTCCCAGGCTTCCGAATCAACCCGCAAGAAACTGGAGGATTTATTCAAGAAAAAGGATTGAAAGGCTGTTTCGCAGGTGTGGCTATCCACCTGGTTCGGATTGTACATGAAGCTCTGGAACCGGTTTCCAGATAAGGTTGCAGCTTGCGTATATCGACGAAGGGGGGCGGCCGGCATCATTTTTGCTTTTGATAGAAACTGAA
>Ga0307380_10007417_pt1 | contig 14278 bp, 12 predicted proteins | sample UN3MG_FD_202239 | JGI IMG/M metagenome (GOLD analysis project Ga0307380, IMG submission 202239) | Soil microbial communities from Risofladan, Vaasa, Finland - UN-3 | ecosystem: Environmental > Terrestrial > Soil > Coastal area > Acid sulfate soil | place: Finland: Risofladan, Vaasa | collected... | reverse complement strand
AAGAAGATCGAACCAATTGATGTAACCAGTGTAATGACCCAGACGATGATGGATTTTTTTAATGAGCAAGTAAAAGAGGCAATGCCAGATGACGAACCAGACGAGTGATACTGAAATAGTAACAATGCCATCCGGAAAAAAAGTGGTCCGTGATGTACCAATACCAGCCACCCCGCCAGTAGTCGCCACCCCCGCCTTTCTGCTGCAAATGGCAGTGGAGCAGGGCAAGGACCTGGCCTATGTAGAAAAGTTGATGGAAATGCAGGAGCGCTGGGAGGGGAAACAGGCTGAAAAGGCCTTTAACCAGGCAATGGCCGACTTCTCCATGAACCTGCCAACCATCGAAAAGACCGTCTATGTGGAGCATTTTGACGGATACCACGCAGATCTGGGCCTGATGGCCAAGATGATCCGAGAAGCTATGGCGCCTCACGGCCTGTCCTTCTCCTGGAAAACGGAACAGGGGGATAAGATCACCGTGTCCTGCGTAATCAAGCACAGGGACGGCCACAGCCAGTCTGTGACGCTTTCTTCGGCTGCGGATACCTCTGGCGGCAAGAATGCTATTCAGGCCATAGGAAGCGCTGTGAAGTACCTGGAGCGGTACACGCTGGAGTCAGCCACAGGCATTGTGGCGAGTTCTGGGGATGATGACGGGAAGAAGGCTGCTACACCCCCTGTCGAGCTGATAACCGACGAGCAGACCCTGCAGTTGGATGCCTTTGTGACCGACAACGGGCTAGACAAGGCGAGAACGCTGGCCTATATCAAGACCCATACCGGTGAGGCTCACTTTTCCAGTGTGCCGGCCAATCAGTTTGACAAGGTGATGGCTGCGCTAAAGAAGAAGGTGGCAGCATGAATACTAATATGAATGGCCGTATGGTTAAGCATATAGCCTTCTCAAATGGAGAAATGATCTCACCAAGGGAAGGAATCAAGTTAAAGTTATCGGCAACACACCATGGAGACCATGACGAATTCTGGGTTGTTGAATTCGATAATAATAAGGAGGTTTCAAGGCATAACTGTAAGTATCTTGAAACAATAACCTGGAGCGACACTGATGTTTAAGAAAGAGATACAGATGGAAGATGTCAAAGGGTTGTGGGGTAAATTCAATGACATGAGAAAAATGATAGAAGAAATAAAAGGCTTCTCCACCTTTAATAGTTCAGACCCGGCTACGTTTAAGCCGCCTACTAGAGGTGTCTTGTATGCGTTTGGGATTGGTTACACAGAAACCATCGGCATCAACGTAAAGGTAAAAGAAATTGAAAGAAAGCTGAATCTTCTTGTTGAGCATCTTGGTCTTGAGGAGCATAAGCCATCATGCGAGATACAGTTCAGAGAGAAGAAAGATGATAATCCTTGATGCAGAGCAGGGCAGCGAGGAGTGGCTAAAGGCCAGGTCCAGCATCCCAACGGCGTCCATGTTCAGCAATATCATCACCCCGGGCGGCCTGGCATCTACTGGGGAGAGCTACCTCAAGCAGCTCTGTGCCGAGTGGCTTATTGGTGGTCCGGACCCCGATGGATTTCGTGGGAACTATGATACGGAGCGCGGGACCAGGCTGGAGCCGGACGCCAGGGCCACCTACGAGTTTCTACGGGACGTAGAGGTCCAGCAGGTCGGGTTCGTCTACAAGAATCCCATGCGGAGGTTTGGGGCCTCTCCTGACGGCCTGGTAGGGGATGACGGGGGTTTTGAGTGCAAATGCCCGAAGCTCGTAACCCATCAGGATTACCTGATCGAAGGAATTGTCCCGAAAAAGTATATCCCACAGATCCAGGGCTGCATGTGGGTATGCGATCGGCAGTGGTGGGATTTTATGAGTTACCACCCAAATACAGAGCCGCTGATCGTTCGCATGAACCGGGACGAGAAATACATTAAATCGCTGGAAACGCACATGAAGGCCTTTCTGGCAAAACTTAACCTGATGAAGAAACAAGTGGAGAAATTTAAACTATGAGTGAGCAAACAGAAATCGTTGAATTCAAGAAGTCCGAAGCTGCCCTGGCGGTCCTGCGGGTGAAGTACGCCCTTGTGCCTGACTTCACCACCAAGGAGGGCTACGAGGAAGGCCGGCAGGGGATCGCGGAGCTGCGTACCCTGCGTACCACCCTGGATAAGGCCCGGTTGAAGCTGAACGCCGACGACCAGGACCGCATCAAGTACCGCAACGGCGAGGCCAAGCGTATCACCGGTGAGCTGGTGGCGCTGGAAGATCCGTTGAAGGTAGCCAAGGGCGAGTTTGACATGATCGCGGAGAGGAAGGCCGAGGCAGAGAGGAAGGCGGAGGAGTACCGGATAACAAAGATCGAAACACAGATGGGGTTTCTTGCTACTGGTATGAGCGCACACGCAGGGCTGCCAATAGAGGTTCTTGAGGAGCGCATGGATTATCTTGGTGATACATTTTCAGGAGTTGATTGGCAGGAGTTTGCAGAGGCAGCAGACAGCGAGCGCATCAGGGTTAAAGAACATATCCTTGCTGTAATCGAGGAGCGCAAAAAGTTCGACGCAGAGAATATCGAGCTGGAGAAGATGCGGGAGGAAATGCGCCTACAGAAAGAGGAGCTGGCAAAGGAGCAGGAGCGTCAGCGTGTTATTAACGAGGAAGCCGAGGCCAAGATAAAGGCTGCCGGGGAGGCGCTTGAGAAAGAGAAGGCCAAGGCCAGAGAAGAACTGCAGGAACAGCAGCGCCTGGTTGATGACCGGATCGAGAAGCAGCGCATTGCCGAGGAGCTGGTGGAAGCAGAGAAGGTTGCCAAGGAGCATGAGGTGAAGCGGGTTGAAATGGAGAAGCAAGAAGCTGCCAGGATGGCAGAAATAAGACCTGAAGTTGATAAGGTTAGAGACTGGGTATTGAAGCTCAGATTTATTGACGGGCCAGGTGGGATCAAAGACAAGATCCTTGTGGAAACTGTTCAGGGGGTAATGGAAGATCTGAATTACATTGCCACCAATACTTGTGACAAACTGGAGAGAATTTATGCCAAAGACATTTGATATAGTAGCAAGCACCGGAACGTACACTGGCAATGAAGGCCAGGAGAAACGCCGGTATCAGAACGTGGGAATGATTATAGAGAAGGACGGCAAGATGTATGTCAAGCTGACCAGCCTGGTTACGGTTGACGATGAGGGGAAGGTTATTAACTTCTTCTCATGTTTTGAGCCAAAGGGGCAAGGCCAAGGTAAGGCCTCACCCCAGAAAGAGGCTCCTGCGGCTTCTCAAGCACCCGATTTTGATGACGACATGCCTTTTTAGTTTGAATCCTCCCTGGTACGCTGATTCTTCTCACGAATAACTTGAGCTACATTCCCCCTCTGGGTGCGAACAGGTTCGCGCTTGGGAGGGGTAGTGTAGGCTGATTCCCTTTTCCCGCCTTTCGTTTTGTCCATCCAGCTATAATCTTTTTCCATACTTATTTCTCCTTACGGTGTGAGTACATAAACAAAAACAGAGCCGCTATCAAACGTATTGGGGCCAGACGAAACAACTCTTGCCCTGGTTAGTTCAGAGGTAGTGAGGTTTATATGACCACCTGTTGTATTTGAATAATTTACCCCTGATGTGGTGGTTCCCGATCCAACCCAGTCGTCAGCAGACCCAAGTTTGATGAATTCAATAATACCTGAGTGGATCGACGCAGCTATAGAATTAACCGTAACCAAAAAGTTGCCGGATGAAAAAGTTAAGCCAGCACTTCCTGCTGCGGTATCGACGCCAATAACAAGCCCATCCGACTGAATTGAATAAGCCGTAGAGTCGCCAAGATTTATATTTATATCATTAGTCCCGCTCACTGAAACATCGTCAAAAACAAACTTCACCCCGAGGCACCCGGACGGGATTGATGTTGTTTCACCAAGCTCTGTTGCGCCAGTAGAGGTAAGCTCTTCAAGGTAAGCCCAGGTTGCACCAATGCCGAGCGCTGTTCTGGCTGCTGCCGCTGTAGTCGCCCCTGTGCCACCACCCGCTATAGGAAGCCCGATACAGTTTGTCAGTGTCCCGGAGGCCGGAGTTCCGAGCGCCGGGGTAACAAGCGTAGGAGAGGTAGCTCTTACTGGAGACCCTGATCCTGTTGCTGTCGTCCAGACCGGATTGGCGGCACCACCACCTACCAGGACCTCGGTTGTGGCGCCGGCTGCAAGCGCACCAGGGTCTCCGCCAGTACCGACAGCTATCTCACCAGCAGCCATCTGGGCCATGACGGTTACGGCGCCTGCTGCGCTACCAAGCAAAATGCCGCCATCAGCAAGTGTCGCAACACCGGTTCCGCCCCTGGCTACAGGCAGCGTACCGATGTACTCACCTACAATGTTGTATCCCTTGGTGGCAGACACGTTATCAAAGCTGATAATGACAGAATCATTGTCTGCCAAAGAAAATGACCCGCCGACCACGCCATTGAGCGTATCTGTTCCTGTCGTCAGATTAATTGTATTTGCAGATCCAGAGTTATTGGATATCTTGACGATCCATCCGATCTTTACAGCCCCCGTATGCGTTATGTCCAGCGCTGCATTCAGGGCGCTGGCGGTATCCAGGGAAATAGCACCTGTTCCTGTGGTAATAACCAAGTGTTGCCGGTTGTGATTTTCGTCGATACTCAAGGCGCCCGTCACGGCAAGCTGAGTTTCAGCTATCTGCTCGTCACCTTCCTGGAATGATAGTTCAGAACTCTTTGTTCCCCTGGTTACAATATCTGGCATTTTTATATCCTCGTTAAGTTAGTCGATATCACCGACAGGAATGCCAAGATGATCTGCTATCTGTGCATAAATCAACGGCCTGATCCATTCTTTGAAATTCTTATTACCCGGAGGGGTTAAGTTCATTAACTGGTTATATTTACTCTGATCCAGATTAATGGCTGTTGTGTTTTTTGTCACAATAACCCCAGACAAGTCTTTATAGCCATATTCAAACTGTATAAATATATTCTTGTTCTGTGAGTCAATATTAAAATTATTGATCCGCACTATGTTGGTTTCCTCGGTCAGAGGAGGGATTGTCATTGTCATTAGTTGTTCACCAGTACACCGTTAAAGCCAGCAGATGATTCTATATCAGCAGCACTGGCAACGCCCTGTATCTTTACAATAGCAGGGCCGGTTATCTTAAAAGGAGGATCGAAAGCAAAAGAATCATTATTTGTTCCTGTGCTTTGTAATCCTCTTGTGTTCTTTATAAGAAATGCCAGTGTCTGAACATCAGGATTGGGATTCACTACCATTGAAATATTCAAACTACCAGTTGCGGCTGATGCTCTGTTAATGCTTCCGTAAAAACTATTGATATGCAGTGACTGCGTAGAAGGTATCCCATAGATGGCCATCTGTGTCTGGCCTTCATCGGGATTAATCTGTGCAGTGATCGTTGTATCCGTTGCCGCTGTTGCAGTGATTGTCCCTACATTTGTAGAAGTAGAGGATGCCTGCGGAGTCACAACCATTCTGTGTATCATAACCGCTGCATTACTCATTGCTATGCCAGCATTTAAATTACCTGATACCGTCTCGGTAGTCTCGGCGGTATCCCAGTCAGCCAGGTAAGATACGACGACTGTTGTAGCACCGACTCCACCACTCACATCACTGGCGCTATCTGACTGGATTGTATGAATACGCGCTGCTGTAGGAGCAAGCCATATCTGCTGCGTGGGTGTAGCGTCAGCTCTATCCCATATATCAGTTTTTGTTGTCTGTACGCCATTCACTGCGCGGCCAAACTTGTTTACTGTTTTCCTTCCGTTGACTACTCCCTCTGATATATCCAGCATCGGGTCAGTAACCAACTTGGCCCCATGGTGAGAATACAAATCCCAATTCCCGCCAGAGCTATCACCTATCCATTTGAATATCTTTGCTGTATCAAGCTCATATACTATTGAACCTGATCTATAATTAACTTCTGAATTTCCTGGAAAGCTATCCGCTGCATATTTAGTCCATACACCGGGGCTGTAGTTATCTTTATTTAATTTTAAAAGAGCCATTATAGTTCCCTGAAAAACCAGTTGATATTCACATTGCCACTCTCAGCACCCCGGGCAATATTGTAAAAAGCAATAGCATACTGTGTGCTGGCTTCCAGGACTATTCCGCTGCCTTCTTTAAAAGGCGTGATATCTAAATTGATTCCTGGAGGATGAATGTAATCCAGAATAACGCCGCCCGCATTAAGTAACCGTTCTGCTGTTATTACAACGCTTGTTGTTGCTGCGCTTGATAGCCTCATATTATAATTTGTTTGTGTATTTAATGGCCCTGCTGCGAAAGTCACGCCATTCAAAAGATTTACTTTTAAATCAATCGATGAAATAGATTCCATATTAAATTGAACTTCATTTACATCAGTCAATATCCCTATCATTATTGGACTAACGTAATCACTAACTCCCATCGAATAAGAACCGTACCAAACCTCCTCACGGAGAATTTGCTTTTGCCTTGTATCGTTTGTTGTTGCCGTCATATCACCCACCATGCCCCATCAGTATTGTTTGCTATAACTGTAACTGCATCACCCAGCGGTATTGTAAATCCAACTCCAGCGGATAGTAATTCACCACCCGGCCCAACAGTATTATTCCAATCTTCAAGCTGGTCAGAGGCGTTCGGTTTCAATGTTAACGTAGCAGTCGGTGCTGCTGCCCCGGTAATATTTGTTACCTTAAAATAATATATCCGTCTGTCTATCGTCGATGCACCGAGTGCAGGTAGCACTATATTATAATTATCTGTCGCACCGGTAAGTGCAGACAAATCAACCCTGAATGTATATTCAGCCTCCGTTGCAAGGATAGTCTTTGTTACCCCATTACTACCGGGAACATTTGTATATTTAAATCCAACACTACCACCAACGTCCAGGGTGGATAGTGGCGCTTGCTCAACGATTCCTAAAAATCCTGTTCCAGTAGAACTAACTCCTTGCTTCTTCATAATCAAGGTTGGATTCTGTGAACTAACACCCATCCACAAAGTATCGGTTTCAGTGTTATTCATGGCAACCCCGGAGCCGCTAGGGCCACTACCAATAGTAATAGCCCTAAGACCGGATGCCGTTATTCTATAACCGATAGCTACTGCTTGAGTATTTAACGCATTACATATAGATCCAACTGTAAGGCTGTCACTTCCTGAAGCAGTAGATGTTGCGCCTATAGACGTTGCCCTGACATTGTTGGCATTAACTATTGCCCCCAATGCCGTGGCTGAGGTGCCAGCCGCTGATGTTTTTGCTGTGGTACCTATAGCGGTGCTGCCATCGCCTCGTGCATTACATGATCTTCCCAAAGATAAAGAAGAAGAATCACCAAAAATCGCTAAGCCAGATGCCAGACACTGAACCCCTATTGCAACTGCATTTTGCTCAAGTGCTTGGCAATTCTCGCCGATAACTATCCCGTTCTCGCCCGGTGCCCAGTTATCCTTCCCAAGACCTACACTATAAACACCAACCTCGGCATCTAGCCATGATTGTGTCCACCCAGCAGTGGGAACTCCTCCCGCTCTAAATGCGCCTTTTGCTGGAGCATAGAACATGCCGTTAAAACCAAAAGTAGCGAAGTCAGCCGGAACATCGCCTGTTGGGCCTTTCACTAAAAATGACCCTTCTTCTACTTTTAAAGCCGTTGACGCATCACCTGTCGCTATATTCCCATGAGCGTTCCAACTTAATCCCGTTGCTGGTGGAGTCGGGGTTGATCCGCCAGTATGGCTCTCGATAAATTCATACAAATAATAAAGCCAGTCTCTCCAGATCTGTTCAAACTTGCCTACTATTCTTGGTGGCGGCTCAGTTGCCATTATCGTAGGTTCCTGTGTACATAGGATTCGTCCTTGTATTTTTTAAGGAGTTCAACCTTCTCATTTATAAGAGCTTTATAATCGTCTTTTATCTTGTTCTTTTTGTTCTTCTTGTCTAGCCGTTCTTCAATAGTGTCATTTGTTTTGTATTTAAGATTCTGGTCAGACAGTAGCTCTTTCATCCTGCGCTCTGTATCCTGAATATCGTAATCCATGTACATAAGATTCTTGGCGCGGGTTTTCTGCGGTTCGATTGGGTATATATTAATACCGAACAAGCGAAATGCTGACTGTGTAACTGTAAGCTGCGGATCTCCAGTCTTTGGATCAACGTGTCCTGTTATAGATTCAATCATGCGCCCAGCAAAACCAATATCAGTTAGCCAGGATGGCATGGCAAGTCTGTATATGTAGGTCATAATATCGGTGATCTGCTTTCCTGCAGGATCTGCTTCGTCCCAGATAGGCTTCTTTGTGAATGGATCAATGCCAGTCTTGGTGGCAGTAATAATGTCAGGGAATGGCCCACCTAACATGCCAACAGTCTGCCAGGCAGCACCAATCTTCCCGGCAGCAAGCTCTCTCGTAGCCTCGGTAAACATTGACCACGGCAGGAAATAACCGATATCAACAACCTGCCACTTATTATTCTTATCCTTAAATGGAAGAATGTACGCATTACCCCTTTCCTCAAGCCAGTTTGGTATGGCCTTACGCAGCTTGTCAACGTCCTCTCTCTCAACATCGTTGTCGTCGCCAATCATTGCGGCAAGGATAAACGGGATCATAATGTACGGAAGGTATCTGTGCGGGTGCTTTGCGGCAACCTCGATCATGCGCGGGAACGTCTTGTAATAGAAGGTCATAAACGGGACACCTACCGGGGCGTTACGCAGGTATCTGACAGACCCGGGGATAAGACTGTAATCATATAGCCACTTCTGTGCCTCAAGGGCAGCGTCACCCTCAGACAGACCCTCTTTCTCCATTGCGTGAATGATCTTCATCGTCTTGAATAGGGATTCTGATAGCTGGTAGGTATCGCCGGCAAAGTCTGCAACGATACCAGCAATATTAGCAATGGTAGCCAGGTTTACGACACCACCACTCATCCTTGCCTCATAGGCAATTAGATCGCGTTCAATACGGAACAGCTCATTATTGGCATAGGTTGATTCCGTAACGCCCCACTTCTTTGCAATCCGCCATTGCTTCCCGTTGTTCCTGATCTGGCTTATGGCTCGTATTGTCAGCGCCGGTATTTCATACATAGGGACGCCTGACAGATTCAGTAGGACGCCATTAGATACAAGGTTGCGTACCTGGGTTGGTGGGTTTAATGCCACCTTCGACATTTTCCATAGCTGATTTGTCTTGGTGAGGATGCCACCATACCCAAGGAGCTTTTCTGCAAAGCCTGCATCATCTTGGATAACTGTTCCAGATCCAAGGATATCCTCGTAAATTTCCTTGCGTACCCACAGACCTCTCAGCCTGCCATACCTGGCGATATTTGGAACCTGCTTGAAGTCATGTGGCGCCTTGCCAAGGTCATCCAGGATGGGGTCAACAATGGCGCGGATCTGTCGAACCAGTGCCAATGCTCGATACCGCTGATTGTCGTTATAGTAGCCAGCTTGCTTCTCAATCATGTCGGCTTCGTTCTGCAGCCACTGGACTGTCACTTGATGGCCGTTCCACTCAACCATCGTCTTTGGGAATATCCAGTTTTCGTTCTGCGATATTTCATTCAGGAAGTCGATCAGAACAATATCGCGCATCTGGACGCCAAGACCTCTGGATGCCAGGAATGCAGGGTCCGTTATCTCTCCAAGAATCAGCTCACGAACATCGGCAGGAATATCCTTGCGATGCTTCTTCCAGTTCATCATGGATGGCTTCTTGCCTGATGACAGCCCCTTATAGGTTTCCTCGCCAAGGATATACCGGAGATAGACGCGAGGCAGGTAGGCGTTCTCGTGCGCTCTCCATGCTTCTTCTGACAGCAGGCCGCGATCAACAAGGGCCTTGCCTACACGCCAGATAAGTTTCTTTGCGGCGATTGCCTTATGTCTGGTAGCAGTATCAGCAATATCATCTGCATTGAAATCCCTGTCTGTCAGATAATTAAATACGGCAGTAGTATCTTCCGGAGAAGCATTGACGAATGCTGAATAAACCTTCCTCGTGATGTTCTCGACATTAGCTACCCGGCCTAGTGTGCGGTAGCGTAGTTTTAAATAGGTTCTTTGCTGCGGCAGCTTCTGCAGAGCAGTGAACTTCCATACGCCGGCATCGAATACCTTTCCGCCAGCCCAATCAACCGCGTTCTGCCACTCCTTATACATCACGCCAAGCGGGTTTGAGTGCAGGGTAGATCCGCCAGTCGGCGGTTTCTTCCCGGCTACTGTTCTATCTTCATCTTCCTGGGTGGCCTCGTCGAGAAGATCTTCCTGCTTCTCTGCTTCCGGAGTGATCTCTCCTTCTGGTTGCGATAGTGCAAAGGTAGCAGCTTCAAGCTCGTCAAGGTCACGCTCGATCTGTGGATTAGGCTTTCCTTCATGCCTGGTAATTCCAAACAGCTTATCCAGATCTTCTTCCGGTTGATTCAGGTTGAGATCTTCTGCCCCAGGGAAGTCTTTGCTTATTTCAGCATAGGCGACTTCCTCAAGCAGGCTATTTTTCAGCTCCTCTGTCCATTGCGCTCCCCATATAGCTCCAGAGTAAAACGACTGTCTTTGAGCCGGGTGTAATTCAGGTGGGTGCTCGTTCTCCAGTATCTGATTCTGCCCATACCAGAATCCCATAAGCCAGCCTTTACCCGAGCTGCTGTCTACATGGGCGCCACTGGTGTTCTTCAGTATCTTTTTAACATAAGGATCATCTTTGAATCCTTCCCTGGCAAACGCAATCGCTTCCTTATGGATTGTGTTTTTCTCTGCTTCAACAACATTAACAGGGATCTTTTTAAATCCAATGGACTCTGCAGCCAGTACCCGGTGCAGCCCCTCCTGTACAAATACGTTATCGTCCTGGCCTCTATAATCCAGGAATGGCATAGGGAATTTATCGCCCTTCTCCATGTCTGCTGAATACTTCTCGATAGACTTTTTGTTTGCCGGCTTCTCCATATCCTTCCGGATAGACTCTGGAGTACCAAACTCAGGATCGAACTCTCCCCAGCGCTTTGCGACTGCAGCTACATACTCATCAGCACTCATCTGCTGAACTGTACCGTTCTTGTCTACCCTTTCGACGCCCGTTGTTTGGGTAAACGGCGTGGCGGCAACTTTTTGAGCAACCTCTTTGCTGCCTCCACCTTGGCGCTTCTTGTCGAGTTCTTCATAGATTATTCTCCGTAGAGTGTCCTCGTAATCTTCTTCTGTTGTTCCGTCTGTTTCCCGATCTGCACGAACCTCGATCTTTGAGAAGGCCTCATCCCCAAGCTCGGTATAAACAAGGTCGATCAATACGGCCAGATCTTCCACTTCCCTGCTTTCTGAATCAGCCATCGCCTGGTCGCGGATATCCTGCTCGCGGTCCTTGGCTTCCTGCTCTAGCATGGCGTTAAAGCCGGCAGCAGTGTATTGACTTGACACCTTATCCATCCCGCCCTGCATCCAATCAGATAGCTTTCTGGTATTTACTTCATACCCAGAGTCTCGCAGGCGTCTTGCCATGCCATCAATACTGTCGCCAAGACCAGAATCAGCAGAACGAATAACGGGGCCAGCACCTGGCACTGTGTGGTTCCAGTCGATCTGATTCAGATCAGCTTCCACATCAGATATGCCGCCAAGTTTGGCAATAGCAGTCGCCATATCGTCAGTTGGCTTGAGTTCTGTATTCTTCTTGGCAGCCGCTGATTTCTTCTTGCTTGTTTCCAGCGCTTTGATTCTCGACACCTCACCAAGGATTTCCTGGATAGCAATAGACTTCTTCCCTTTCGCAGGAATACCAAGCTCTCGCTGGATAGCGCGAAGCTCTGGGACTTTCTTAGCATTCAGGGATTCTTCTGTGTGTTGAGGAACAGTTGGCGCTGCTTCGGCGCCAGGCACCTGATTAACAAAATCTTCTTCAAGCTGTGTGTCCCACTGCTCCCCTGGAGCGATAGTGGTTATCGTGTCCCAGAAAGGATGATCTGTAAATAACCTCGCCTTTGCGCCGTCATCGCGCTGCCACTCATTTGGTCCAATTTCTTTCCAGCCGGCAGGCAGCATGACCTTCTTTGCAAAATCTGCGCCCTGATCCTTTCCAAGCTGAACTGCCGCTCCAAGCTCATCAGGATCGGCAATGCCTTCGTTTATATCACGAAGGTTTTTGTCTATGTCTGGTTTTTCCTGGGATGGGCTTTTGATAGCGCTGACAGGTTTTGTTTCCAGATCTCCTTCCAGGATCTTTGGCTTCTCAACAACAGCCTGGGTTGGCTTATTCTGCTGGTTTGCCCATTCCATCATGGCGACATAGCCACGATCTATCCCTTCCAGAGTTTCTGTTGTCTCTGGCAGATCTTCAGAAACAAAGGCAGCAACCTCGTTCCAGTCCTTGAGTACGTTCTCTGTGCCGTCAGCATTAACGGAACCAACATCACCCGGCTCAAAGCCAAGGGCTTTCAGGTATTTCGTGAACCGCTTTTTGGTTTTATCGTTTAGTAACGGAAATGTGTCTTTCCAGAACTTGCTGGAAGAATCCTGCGGAGTGACCTCATCGGCGGCCATATCATCAAGTACACCCTGGCCCTGCTCCTCCATCTGATAATCACGCATAGCCTTATCGAGAAGGCGCCCAAGACGATCTTCTGCCTCGGTCCTGGTTTCCTGCTGAATAGTGCCATCTATGCCAGTTTGGCCGATTTCTACAGAGATTGGAGCTGGTCCGGCCTCCTTAGCGGCCTTCTCAGGCGCTTTAGCAGGCTGGGACTGGTAAGTAGATAGGCCAGCTTTGTCTGCTGCCATACGGCCCATGATATAGACGCGAGAGGGATTGGTAGGGCCTTCTCCATTGACTGCTGACATGAACCCGGTCTGCCAGGTTTTCCATGCTTCAAAGCCTTCTTCCTCTGTAGCAGTATCCATATCAGCAAACCAAAGGTCCCTGATCTGATTGGCTGCCTTCTCCTGCGGTGTCTCCGGACGCTCAAGCTGCGGCTGTCCTTCTACTGGACCGGGGAGCTGCGGGGTAACGTCAGGGACGTTGTGCATGTAGTAGTCGTCATAACTCTTGTCTGTGAGCTTCCCTGCGCCTCCTGGAGCCGGTGCAGGACCTTCTGGCCCCAACAGCTCGCCTTCCAGTAGATTACGGGTACGCCACTTCTCATACGCCTTACTACCGAATTCTGAAAGTTTCTCGACAGTACCGATGGTTCCGCCTATGACAGCGCCACCCTGGGCGCCCAAGACGAACTCATGGCCGGCATTAGCCATGGCCTGGTCGAAGAATTCCTTGAATGTCTGATCTGACCGGAGACCACCGTGGTCAACGGCATAATCATAGGCAGACTGCAGGACAGATGAAGCAGACTCCTGCAGGCCCTCACCAACCGTCATTTTCAACAGTTTCTCAAGGAACGCCGTATTCTCCATAGCGAACTTGACCGGGATCTTCTCGGTGATTGCTTCAACCACACCGGTATACACACTGCCGGCAGCCGCCATACCTGGCTGTTCTCCGCCATAACGACGTCCAGCATAAGCACCCGTACCCGCCTGTCCACCCATCAGCCACAAGGTAATGCCCGGGTTGCCCGTCAGGAAACCGGCACCCAGGGCCGGACCCATATCAGTGACAAGTGAAATAACGTCATACATATTCTCAGCGCCGGGACTTCCCTGCGTAACCTCGTCGCGCAGTTCTGTCATGCGGTTCTGTGTGTCGATCCAGACCTTGTGGTATTGCTGCGCCCGGGCCTCGCCTTCGCCCTTCGCTGCGTCCTGGGCAGACATAGTTCCGCCGCCCGGCATAGCCACGCCACCACCCAGATGAGCAAGACCCTTCTGGAGGCCGCCAAGCATATCGCCAACAGGGCTTTCAAAGACAGCCTGCATACCAGACGCGCCAATAGCTTTGGCTGATTCAGGAATTCTCCGTATAGCCCCTTCGACAACAGCCCATTTATCTACGTCTACATCTGTTTTCTGTTCTGCTTCCGTTCTTCCAAGCCCGGTAACGCTACTGGCGAAGTCAACGACCTTGCCCATCATTCCGCGTTCAGGCAGACCAGTAATGTCCTGGGCGCTCATTGCATCGAACTGCATACGCGCAGAGAACAAATCCTCTGGTGGTATCTGCGGAGCTACCCGGTACTCAAAATACTGGCGACGGAAATTCTCCTGCTCATCAGCAGGGAGGTTCTTGAAATAATCAGCTTCTTTATGGTCGGCCCACTTCTTTATCTTTTCCTGCTTTGGCGCTTCCTCAGCAGGAGCTTGTTCAACAGGTGCTTGCTCGCCA